>Ga0209738_10000188_pt1 | contig 13865 bp, 16 predicted proteins | sample TergutNc150P5_FD_187289 | JGI IMG/M metagenome (GOLD analysis project Ga0209738, IMG submission 187289) | Nasutitermes corniger P5 segment gut microbial community from laboratory colony in Florida, USA - Nc150 P5 (SPAdes) (version 2) | ecosystem: Host-associated > Arthropoda: Insects >...
TATTAAAATTGGCATGCAAATATTGCAATACTTTTTCGATGCGCTGATTGTTGTACGGAACATTATTATAGTCAAATCCGCGAGTGGAGAGCGTTACAGCGTTTTCCGAAATAGACAAATCGTGTAAAATCGAAAGCAATTCCAATACCGAATCGAAATCCGTTTTTCCCGTCAATGCCGCAATGCGCGGGCTGATGCGTTGCGTAGTTTCTTTGGAAAAAAGAATACCCAATGTTGCTTTTTCAAGCATGATGCGTAGAGAACTTAATTGCTTTTTTTGTAGAAATGTATCGCTCAACAAATCGTGATGAAACTGTATGGTTATTTCATGAATATCTTGGCTGTCGCATTTTTCCGTAAACCAGCCGTGCGGCAAGTTTGGAGCCACCAGCACAAGTTCCGTATCATCAATCAAACCGGTATGGTCGCCTATAATTCGTTTAGCATTTTTGGCATTTAAAATCAAATTCAGTTCAAATTCATTATGCGAATGGAACGGAAAATTAAAATTGGTTTTGTGCTTGGATGCTATGAAGCAATCGTCTTGCGTAAGCGGAATTATTTCTCGAAAAATTTCCATTCTTTTGTTTTAATATACAAATCTATATTTAATTGGCAATACCTTATTTTCAACTTATTTTCTCGCTATATAGTTTTTCGTAAATGGGTACAATATTGCTGATGTCGAACTTCAGCGCATGTTCATAAGCCTGTTGTTTCAGTTGATTCAGCAGTTTTTCGTTGCTCAACAGTTCGATGCCCTTTGCAACAGCCGTTTCCACATCGCCGATGTTGAACAAAAATCCGGTTTTGCCGTCCACATTTACTTCGGGCAAGCCGCCGGCGTTGCTGCTGAGTACCGGCACGTGCGATGCCATAGCTTCCAGCGCTGCCAAACCGAAACTTTCGTATTCCGAAGGCAGTAAAAACAAATCGGATATTGCCAATATTTCTTCTACTTGCTCTTGTTTGCCGAAGAAGCGCACGTCTTGTTCTAAGCCCGATTGATTTAAATATTCTTCGCACGCAGGTCTTTCCGGTCCATCGCCTACCATTAGCAATTTACAATTGACCTTTTTTTTGATGCCGGCAAAAATTTTTGCCACATCACCCACGCGTTTTACTTCTCTGAAATTGGAAGTATGAACAATTATTTTTTCTCCGTTTGGCGCTTCGGCTTTTTTAAAAGCATCAATCGGTTTTTTATTGAAGCGTTGAATATCAACAAAATTGTAGATAACTTGAATGTCTTTGGTGATGGGGAAATATTTATAAGTTTCGTTTTTCAAATTTTGCGAAACGGCAGTAATTGCATCGCTTTGGTTAATGGAAAACGTAACCACCGGCTCATACGTTTTATCTTTACCTACCAACGTAATATCCGTTCCGTGCAAAGTGGTGATGAACGGAATGTCTCTTCCTGTTTTTCCTTTTACAATTTGCTTTGCCATATATGCTGCGGATGCATGCGGAATGGCATAATGCACATGCAACAAATCCAAATTGTACTTCAAAACCACATCCACCAAAGCGCTTGCCAAAGCTAATTCGTAAGGCGGATAATCAAACAACGGATACTCCGGCACATGCACTTCGTGATAAAAAATGTTGCCGGTAAATTCGCTCAAACGCACGGGCTGTCTGTATGTGATGAAATGAACTTGATGACCTTTCATTGCCAATGCTTTGCCCAATTCCGTTGCCAATACGCCGCTTCCGCCGAATGTGGGATAGCATACAATACCTATTTTCATTTGTAGTTTTTTTTAATTTATAATTATTATGGTACGGGATCGTAACCGCTGCCGCCACCCGGACGACAACGCGCCACTCTTTTCACGGTTAAATAAAATCCTTTAAAAATTCCATATTTTTTAAATGCTTCAATGCCGTACTGCGAGCAAGTGGGCGTAAAACGGCAGCTTGGCGGCAATATGGGCGATATAACTCCTTGATAAATTTTTATCAAGAGGATAAACGGATAACCTAATATTTTAGTTAGTTTGTTGATAACTCAAAATTAATTATTGTTTTCTTACTGTTTTTTCAATTCTCTGCAAAGTAGCAGCTATTGCGGATTGCATTTGCCGATAATCCGATAATTCATTATCGGCAAATAAAAAAAACAAGTGTACCGATTTTTTGTTCTCCTTTACCGTTTGATACAAAAATTCTTTTTGTGTCCGGTAAGCCTCACGCATCAGGCGTTTGGCGCGATTGCGATGTACGGCTCGCTTGAAATATTTTTTACTGCAACCAAAACCTGCCTTTATCTCAAATTCATTTTTATCTTCGATAGAGAAAAAAACGCGGACGGGAAAAATGTTGCAAACATTGTGCCGAGCAAACAGCGCATCTATTGCTTTGCGACTTTTCAATCTTTCGTTTTTGCCTAAGGAATACATTTTATTGAGCGAATTGGAAAAAACAAAAGCGCCATAACAATTACGGCGCTTCTCTTTATCCGATTAAAATAAATTGTATTATTTCTTTAATTTCCTTTCATCGGAAACCGTTAATTTTTTGCGACCTTTTGCGCGGCGCGAAGCTAACACTTTACGCCCGTTTGCCGTTTGCATACGTTTACGAAAACCATGTACCGATTTACGCCGGCGATTGTGTGGTTGGAATGTACGTTTCATCAATTACTTTTTTAAAATTATCGCTTAAATTATATCCTCCGAAAAACAGCTACCATTACCGTTTTCCTGTGAAAGGTGCGCAAAGGTACATTATTATTTTTTAATGAGAAAATAAATTTGCTAATTATCTGTTCGGAGCCATTGGCGTTTTGAACATGCTCAGCGGCGCCGATTTTATGATGTAATTGTAGGGGAATAAAACAATGGTATTGCCCTTTTTTACGCGAATGGTAGAATGTACATATATATCGTTGCTTTCGCTACTATTATCGGACTGTTCTGAAAACGCATTGACAAGATTATTCATGAACGGTATTCTACCGCTGTGTATATTGTGTAAGCCTTCTTTTGTATAATTTAAAGAAGAAAGAGAATAAAACGAAATCGGTCTATGATAATTTTTCAAGCTATACTTTTCGAGTTTTATTTTCTTCTCTCTGTCTTTTCCATTATCGAATAGCGTACTGTTACTGACGAATGACGCAAAAACCATTCCGCAACATACACATAACACCAGCGTTAAAATCGGTTTCATAACTGTAACTTTATTGATTATCATGTGGCAAAGGTACGCAATTATTAAATACTTAACAAATAATGAGACCAAAATTTTTATTTATTTTATTAACACCTGTGCATTACCATTATTACTCATAATATTTATGCAGAATGCGCATTAATTCTCCTAAATTGTTGGTTAATTGAAAATACCGCCCTACATTAGCTCCCTAATTAACGCATTAATGTGGGAAGAAAATTATAACGAAAGCAAGGAAATGTTTGAAGATTGGCTGCGGCAATACGAAGATATTCGCGCAGGCAAATCGAATGCGTTTTTGGAAGAAGATGCGTTTTTGGAAATCATCGAATATTTTGATGATATGGAACAAATACGAAAGGCAAAGGAAGCTACCCGCATTGCATTGGAATATTATCCTTTCTCATCGGAATTGCTGGTGAAAAAAGCCGATTATTTGATTCTTGAAAAGCAATACGAAGATGCGCTGAATATTTTGGAACAGGCAACCACCTACGATAATCAAGACATTAATATATCCATTTTAAAAACCGATGCCTACCTTGGGCTGGGCAGGGAAGATGCTGCCGCGCGCGAGGTGGAAACCGCTATGCAAAAATTCGATAGCGAAGATTGTGTCGATTTATTATTCGAGCTTGCGGATGTTTATGATGACTATGAAATTTTTGGAAAAGTTTTTGATTGCCTGAAAAAAGTTTTAGAGATTGATCCAAACAACGAAGAAGCGTTGTATAAAATTTGTTTTTGGGCTGATTTTACCAGACGCAACGAAGAAAGCGTTTTTATTCATCAAAATATTATTGACGATTATCCGTACAACGAATTGGCATGGTTCAATCTGGGTACGGCTTATCAAGGATTGAAACTGTACGAAAAAGCAATAGATGCTTATCAATATGCGCTGGCAATTAACGAAAAAATGGATTATGCTTATCGCAATATGGGCGATGCCTATATCCGCCTGCGCAAGTACAAAGAGGCTATTGAAGCATTGAAAAGGTCGTTGGAGATAGGTCGCCCCGAAAGCATTATTTACGAGGCTATCGGCTACTGCTATCATCGGATGGATAGTTTGCAAAATGCGCGTTACTTCTATCGTAAGGCGGTGCATTTAAATCCGGCGGAAAGCAAATTGTACTATAAAATTGCGCTCACTTTTATGGATGAAGCGCAGTGGTTGCAAGCCTTGAAATTCATAGAAACAGCAAAAAATTTCAGCCGAAATATTTATGAATATGATTTGATAAAAGGCGAGTGTTTGATGTATCTGGAAAATTTTGAAGAAGCTATTCAAACATTCGGAATTGTGGTTAATCATCGTCCGAAAAATGTTGCAGGCTGGGTGTATTTAATAAAGTGCTTGTATTATGCCGAAGATTACGAAACTGCTGCTGACCAAGCGTTGAACGCTTACGACAGTACGGGCAATAAACCCTTGTTTTTGTTTTATTATGCATTTGCATTGTATGCCGTTGGCAATATTGAAGATGCATTAATTTATTTAGAATCGGCATTGCATCAAGCACCTAAGCTTTTTAAAAAAGTAATGGAATTAAATCCGTCAATTTTGCAAAATAATCGTGTAGTAGATTTATTGGCGCAATTCAGAAAATCGGGAAAATAGTTTATAGTAAAAATTCCTACATTTGCGCCGCATTTGTAAACACCGTAAATAAATTAAATATTAGACAATGAATTTTCATTTATCTCATATTCCCGAGCGCACCGTTAATCCGCGCAAATACGGATTGACAATGGTGATGGACAAAGGATTAAGCCTTCAAGAAACAAAAGATTTGATAAGCATAGGAAAAGATTATGTGGATGTAGTAAAATTAGGTTTCGGAACTTCGATGGTTACGCCCTGTTTGCGCGAAAAAATAAAAGCGTACGAATCAGCCGGCATTCATGTGTATTTGGGCGGTACGCTGTTTGAAGCGTTTTTGGTAAGAAATCAATTAGACGATTATATTGCCATACATCAAGATTACGGCTTGCAATATATGGAAGTAAGCGACGGTTCCATCTCTATTCCGCATGCTGAAAAATGCAAATACATTGAGCAAATGGCAAAACATTTTACCATTTTCAGCGAAGTAGGTAGTAAAGATGCGGAAAAAATAATGGCGCCGCACGAATGGATTCGACAAATGCACGATGAGCTGGAAGCCGGCGCTTCATATGTAATTGCCGAAGCCCGCGAAGCCGGAAATATAGGGTTGTACAGACCGAGCGGTAAAGTGCGTCAAGGTTTGGTAAGCAAAATATTATCCCGCATACCCGGTGAAAAAATTTTGTGGGAAGCTCCGCAAAAAAATCAGCAATTATATTTTTTAAAATTATGCGGTTGCAATGCCAATCTCGGCAATATTGCTCCGTCAGAAGTTATTTCTCTGGAATCCATGCGTATCGGGCTTCGCGGCGATACGTTCGCGCTTTATTTAGGCGAAGAAAACATGCGTTTCTTATAAAAGTAAATGAAAAAATACGGTATTATAGGCTATCCGCTTTCGCATTCTTTTTCTCAAAAATATTTTACGCAAAAATTTACGGATGAGAAAATAAAGGATGCCGTATTTGAAGTGTACGAAATGCCCGATATTAAAGGCGTTGAGCCTTTGCTGAGCGACAAAGAATTGAAAGGATTTTGCATTACCATTCCGCACAAAAAAAATATTCTTCCTTATCTATTTGAGCGTTGCGGCGCGGTAGAAGAAATCGGTGCATGTAATTGCGTCCGCATTAAAAACGGAAAATTGTTTGGTTATAATACCGATGTAATAGGTTTTGAAAAATCGTTTGTAACGCATTTACAGCCGCATCACAAAGCGGCATTGGTATTGGGTACGGGCGGGGCTGCTGCTGCGGTAACGTATGTTTTAAAAAAAAGAGGAATTGCTTATCATTCCGTTTCCACGAGCAACAAACCCGAAACGCTTGCTTATTCGGAGTTGGATAAAAATATTTTGGAAGCGCATTCCATTATTATCAATTGTACACCGCTGGGTACCTATCCGAAAACAGACCAAATGCCCGATATTCCTTATCAATTTATCACATCGAAGCATTATTTGTTCGATTTGGTGTACAACCCGCTGCTGACCAAATTTCTTGCTTTGGGTAAAGAAAAAGGCGCTATCATTCAAAATGGTTACGATATGCTGATTTTCCAAGCCGAAGAAAATTGGAAAATTTGGAATGAGTAATTTTGTTTATAAAAATTATCCCATACTCTTTATCATATTGACGATACTTTGAAACTCGTCAATAATGAAAAATTATTTTATCGGAATTCCGAACTTACCAAATAGTAACTTACCAAAAGGTAAGTTATAAGTGGAAAAATTGGAAAGCATAATTTTCAAAAACATCTTTATCTTTGGTGAAATAAAAATTAAAACATTGAACGATGAAATATAAATTTGTTATAATCATTTGTCTTCTTGTGTTTTTCGGTATTATCAACAGCAGTTTTGGACAGACAGATTATCAAAATTATCCATACGATTCTAACAAACCGGCTTTTGTTATACCCGGAAAAGGATTCATGGAATATGGCGTAAGTATAGGCTTAGGTGCAAGTAACTGTTCCAAACAACAGAATGGCGATTATGGTGTATTGAATGCATATCTGTCTGCTGAACGGTATTTTTCTAACAGATGGGGACTGAAAGTAGATTTAACTTATGACCGGAAAGGCTGGAATGGTTTGTATAATAATGAATATAAATTTAAATTGAATTATCTAACGATTCCTGTAATGGCTAATTGGCATTTCGGAAGAACCAGAAAATGGTATTTAGGTTTTGGTCCCTACATCGGTTTTTTATTAAATCATAATATGCAGGAAGAGGATTTCAATAGTATTGATGGTGGTTTGGCATTTGGAATAGGTGTAAAACTTCCGATAAATCCTCGCGTCAAATTTTTTATTGAAATGGATGGGCAAGACGGTTTTGCAAATGTTATATCGAAAAATGAAAGACCAATATATTCTTCCGGCGTATCTTCTTCCAACATTTCAAGAGTAAGTTTGAATATTGGAATTAATTTTTAAAAACATAATGTAAAATCGTAATGATTATTATCTTATGATTGGTTGTGCATTTGGAATTTTTTTCGTTCGGCATGCCGGACTTGTTTCAGCATCTTTATTTCAAAGAGGTTTCCGCCTTCGCGGGAATGATAAAATAAAAGTATGCAATATCTATTTTTTCTAAATGCACAACAGGTTTGATAAGTATGATTTTACTTTTGGGAAAAATGGTTTTTTTGAGCGGAATGAAAAGGATGCATTTTATCTATTTAATTATTTTATTTGTCGCTAAAAAATCGTATTCTATCCATAAAATATCGGTATAAATCCATTTTAACTAATAAAACCTCTCGGCAACAAATACTTTCACGCCTCGTAAAAATTTCATACAGTACAATATCATAGTTTATGAAGAAATTAAGTTCAGTAATTTTAGCGGTATTTGCAATGGTGTTTTTGTCCTCTTGCGGTTGGTTTCAATCTAGTAGTGTTACCACCGACGAAGGTAATTGGGTAAAAGCATCTACGTTGAATGGTCCGGCGCGTTATTATGCCGTATCTTTTACCATAGGCAATTACGGCTATGTTGCTACCGGTAGGGATATGAATAATAACCCTATGGGCGATGTATATCGTTACGATCCCAGCAACGATTCGTGGGAGCAGGAATCTTCTTTGCCCGACAACAATACGTTGTATTGCGGCGTGGGCTTTGCCATTAACGGCAAGGGTTATGTAGGTACCGGCACCAATGGCAGACAGGTTTATTATTCCTCATTTTATCAATATGATCCGACGAGCAATTCATGGACTCAAATAGCCGATTTTCCGGGTACTCCCAGATACCGTGCAACAGCCTTTGCAATTGGCAACGTGGGATACGTTACTTGCGGTGTAGATGCCAACGGTAATTATTTGAAAGATATGTATGCATATAATCAGTCCACAGGCAGTTGGAGCCAAAGCATAGCCTCTCCGGGCGACAAACGCGTGGGCGCTGCTGCTTTTGTATATAACAACGAAGGATATTTAATCGGCGGCACCAATAGCGCCGGACAGGGCTGCACGGAGTTTTACAAATTTAATCCCACTGCGAACAAGTGGTACACGTTGCGCCAAATTACCAATGCAACCGATTCATCTTTCGATGATGCTTATACCGATATTACCCGCACTGACGGCGTAGCATTTGTGGCAAGTGATCCTTATTATGGAACTGCTGCTTTTGTAACGACCGGCAAGTCGGCAGATAATGGTGCGATGGATCTTAATACATGGGCTTACGATTTTGTAAATGATGTTTGGCAACAAAGAACTGCTTACGAACGTCCTACGCGCTATGCTGCCGTAGCATTTTCGCTTAATTGTACAAATGGTATAATGAACGGTACCGTAGGATATGTGGGTACAGGCTATGCCGGCAGCGGCAATCCTTTCGATAACTTCGATGTATTTTATCCCAATCAGGCTTATAATGCGAATGATTAAGGCTAAGCAATGGCGCAGCATTTGCATGTGTGTTTCTTTTGGATTGCTTTTATTGGTATCCTGCAAAAATAGCGGTGGCGTAAATAGTAGCGCAAATCATGGCGATTCGGTATTGCTAGCGGTATATGCCATACCGGTAGAGGATGGTTGGGGATACGAAATTTTTGCAGGAAATAAATTATACATTAAGCAGAATAGGGTGCCTCAAATACCCGGAACGCATCATTTTTTAACCGCAGAAGATGCGTTACGAGCAGCGAATTTGGTCGTAGAAAAATTAAAACAAAATCAGTCGCCAACGATTGATACCTCTGAAATGCAAGCTGCCGGCGCAAGATATAAATGATAATCTGATTATCTAAAAGAAAAAGCCTCTAACACTGTTAGAGGCTTTTATTTTCGTTTTATAAATTCGTCATGCCGAACTTGTTTCGGCATATCCATTTTAAAGAGATTGCGGAACAAGTCCGCAATGACGAATGAAGGTTATATTTTTCCCTGCGTCCTGCTGAATTTATTTCAGCATCTCAAACTTCGGAATTAGGAGATTTCCGTCTTCGCGGGAATGACGAAGAACATGGAGATGCCGAAACAAGTTCAATATGACGTCAAATTAATCCGGTAAAATAAGCGAAGATTTTGCAGGAGCAATTTCTACCAATTCAATATCAAAAACCAAATCTTTTCCGGCAAGCGGATGATTGGCATCCAGCACTACCACATCATCTTTCACTTCCTTTACGACTACTTGAAATGCTTGTCCGTATTGATTTTGCATTTGCAAAGGCATTCCTACTTCGGGTTTCAATTCCGGCGGAAATTGGTCTTTCGGGAATTCTATTATCTGTTCTTCGGAAACCGCGCCGTACGCTTGTTCCGCAGGAATGGTTACGGTACGTTTTTCGCCCACTTGCAAGCCGGTAACGCCGGCATCAAAACCCGGAATTACTTGCCCGCTGCCGATTTCAAATTCAAGCGGCGCGCGTCCTTCGCTGCTGTCAAACGTAGTGCCGTCAGTCAATTTACCATGATAATGGACTTTTACTTTATCGCCTTTTTTTGCCGTTTGCATAATTTAATTTTTAAATGAGTGCGCAAGGTAGGCTTTAATCTTAACTTTTAAGAAATCTATTTTACGCAATATATTTGTGCCGCAATTATACCTTAGTTATGAGAAAAAACAGTGGCGTTTATATTGGCATTATTGCGTTGGTAATTGTTGTAGGCTGGTATTTCAACCATCGTAGAAATCAAATTATCTATCCGCCGTTGCCTTCCTCTACCGTTATTCAAAGTAAGCTATCAGGAAGTCAAGCGGAAGCTTCTCCTGATGTAAATCAATTGAGTTCCGAACAGGTGGTTATTCCGTATCTTAAAGCGCATCATCGTTTGCCGGATTATTATCTTACCAAAGAAGCGGCGCGCGAGCAGGGCTGGTCGCCCGAAAAAGGAAATTTGTGCGATGTGCTGCCGGGAAAAATTATCGGTGGAGACCATTTTTTTAATCGCGACGGACAACTGCCGGACAAGCGCGGCAGGAAATGGTTTGAAGCGGATTTGAATTATGATTGCGCTACGCGAAATGCAGACCGATTGCTCTATTCTAATGACGGATTGATTTTCGTTACTTATGACCATTACCGTACTTTTCAGGAAAAATGAATATCTCTTTTTACCGAATTATCAATTTATCTTTGCTCGAATAAATAAAAATTAAAAAAGTTATGTCAGTGAATACAAGCACATCCAACGGAACTGAAAAAATACAATTGGGATTGCCTTACAAGGTAGCAAACATCAATCTTGCCGAATGGGGGCGCAAAGAAATAAAATTAGCCGAAGCCGAAATGCCCGGATTGATGAGCCTTCGCAAAGAATACGCGGCATTGCAACCGCTGAAAGGCGCTCGTATTGCAGGTTGCCTGCACATGACCATTCAAACGGCTGTATTGATTGAAACACTGATAGCTTTGGGCGCGGAGGTGCGTTGGAGTTCGTGCAACATATTTTCTACGCAAGACCATGCGGCGGCGGCTATTGCGGCTGCCGGCATTCCGGTATTTGCATGGAAAGGCGAAACGCTGGAAGAAGCCGATTGGTGCATTGAACAGACTTTGTTTTTCGGAAGTAAAGACAAGCCTTTGAATATGATTTTGGACGATGGCGGCGATTTAACCAATATGGTGCTTGACCATTATCCTGAGCTGGTAGCAGGCATCAGAGGAATTTCGGAAGAGACGACAACGGGCGTGCATCGTTTGTACGAGCGCACGGAAAAAGGCACCTTGCCGATACCTGCGATTAATGTAAACGATTCTGTTACCAAATCGAAATTTGATAATAAATACGGCTGTCGCGAATCTTGCGTGGATGCCATTCGTCGTGCAACGGATGTAATGATTGCCGGCAAAGTGGCTGTGGTTGCGGGTTACGGCGATGTGGGCAAAGGTTCTTCCGCTTCTTTAAGAGGCGCCGGTGCGCGCGTGATTGTTACCGAAATTGATCCGATATGCGCATTGCAAGCGGCTATGGAGGGTTATGAAGTAAAGAAAATGATAGATGCTGTGAAAGAAGCCGATATTATTGTTACCACAACAGGTTGCCGCGATATTGTTACCGAAAAAGAATTTAGATTGATGAAGGACAAAGTCATTGTTTGCAACATCGGTCATTTTGATATTGAAATTGATATGCACTGGCTGAACGAACATTACGGGCATACCAAAAATACCATTAAGCCGCAAGTGGATTTATACACCATTGATGGTAAAGACATTATTGTTTTGGCGGAAGGAAGATTGGTAAATTTGGGTTGTGCTACGGGGCATCCTTCGTTTGTAATGAGCAATTCGTTTACCAACCAAACGCTTGCCCAGATTGAGTTGTGGAATCATAGTGAAAAATACGAAAACAAAGTATATATGCTTCCCAAACATCTGGACGAAAAAGTGGCGCGTTTGCATTTGGCAAAAATCGGCGTGGAATTGGATGTTCTTACCAATGCGCAGGCAGCTTATTTGAATTTGCCGATAGAAGGACCTTACAAACCGGAATTTTATCGGTATTAGTTTTTAAAAATTGTTGTAGATGAAAAGCGCGTACCCTTTTTGTATGCGCTTTTATCATTAAATCAAAAATTTTATGTTGTCTAAAAAAACACAATATGCTTTTCAAGCGTTAATGTATTTGTCGCAGAGCAAAGGCAGCGTGCCTATTTTGATTTCCGAAATATCCAAAAAGAAAAAAATTCCTTTGAAATTTTTGGAAAATATTTTGCTGGAAATGAAGAATAGCGGTATTCTTGCAAGTAAGAAAGGTAAAGGCGGCGGGTATTTTTTGGCAAAAAAAGCCGACGAAATTATACTTGCCGATGTGATGCGCCTGATAGACGGACCTATTGCGCTATTGCCTTGCGTGAGCTTGCATTTTTACAAAAAATGCAATAATTGCAATGAGGAAGAATGCGGCTTGCGCAAGATGCTGATTCGCGTGCGCGATGCTACGCTTGCTATTTTGGAACACCAAACAGTCGCGGATTTGACGATATAGCGTTTAAAGCTGCATATGCGTAAAGCGCATTAAACAGGTAGCTGTGGGCATTTCTTTATCTTTGCATGGTTAAAAAATACGAATGACACAATCGGGTAAAATAGAATTGATGAGCCCTGCCGGTGATTTTGCTTCGCTGCAAGCAGCTTTGGACAACGGTGCGGATTCGGTGTATTTCGGCGTAGAGCAGCTGAATATGCGCGCGCGTTCTACCATCAATTTTACTTTAAATGATTTGGATGAAATTGTCGAAAGGTGCGCTGCGAGAGGTGTTCGCACGTATCTTACACTCAACACCATTATTTACGACCATGATTTATCGGTTATAAAAAAAATTTTAGATAGTGTAAAACAAGCAGGCATTACGGCAGTTATTGCAATGGATCAGGCGGTAATTGCTTATGCGCGGCACATTGGAATGGAGGTGCATATTTCTACGCAAATCAATATTACCAATATCGAAGCGGTGAAATTTTACGCTCTGTTTGCCAATACGATGGTTTTGAGTCGTGAGCTAAGCCTTAATCAGATAAAAAAAATTACTTCACAAATTGAGAAGGAACAAATCAAAAGTCCCAACGGGCATTTGGTAGAGATAGAAATTTTTGGGCACGGAGCCTTATGTATGGCGGTTTCCGGGAAATGTTATTTGAGTTTACATGCACACAATTCTTCTGCCAATCGCGGCGCTTGCAAACAAAATTGTCGCAAAAAATATACGGTTATTGACCAAGAATCGGGCTTTGAAATTGAAGTGGACAACGAATATTTAATGTCGCCCAAAGACCTTTGTACCATTCATTTTCTTGACCAAATTATTGCCGCCGGCGTAAAAGTGTTGAAAATAGAGGGGCGCGGGCGCTCGCCCGAATATGTGGCTACGGTTACAAAATGTTATCGCGAAGCGCTTGATTCCATCTATCATAAAAACTATTCTCAAGAAAAAATTGCCAATTGGATGGAACGCTTGAAAACCGTTTACAATAGGGGTTTTTGGAGTGGCTATTATTTAGGACAAAAATTAGGCGAGTGGACGCTGAATCCGGGTTCCAATGCTACGCAAAAGAAAATTTATATTGGGAAAGTGCAGCATTTTTATCCTAAAACACAAATAGCACAGTTTGAAATTGAAGCGTATGATTTGAAAGTAGGCGATAAAATTTTGGTGCAGGGTTCTACCACAGGCTCGCAGGAAGCATACATCAATTCGATGATGGTGAACGATGTACCTGCGCAAGAAGCCCGAAAAGGCGATGTTTTGACCATGCCTTTGAATTTTAAAATTCGTCCTTCGGATAAATTGTATAAAGTAGTAAAAACAGAATTTGCGGAGTAAAAACTATGACCATTATTACCCTGCAACGGGAAAAATGTATAGGCTGCAATTATTGTGCAGAGTTTGATGCCGAGCATTTTCGCATGTCGAAAAAAGACGGTAAATCGGTGTTATTGCAATCGCAGGAAAAACGCGGGTTTCATACGCTCAAAATTGCTAACGACGAAGCTTTTGCCTTAGCAGAAAAAGCAGTACTTGCTTGTCCGGTAAAAATTATTTCAGTAAAAAGAATATAAATTAACGGATGATTTCGGAAGGATAAAGTCTGAATGAATT
>Ga0209738_10000189_pt1 | contig 13792 bp, 9 predicted proteins | sample TergutNc150P5_FD_187289 | JGI IMG/M metagenome (GOLD analysis project Ga0209738, IMG submission 187289) | Nasutitermes corniger P5 segment gut microbial community from laboratory colony in Florida, USA - Nc150 P5 (SPAdes) (version 2) | ecosystem: Host-associated > Arthropoda: Insects > Digestive...
GCCTTCATCTACATCCGCGGCGAGGTCGCCCACCCGATCCGCCGGGTCCGCGCCGCCGTCCGCGAAGCCTATGCCGCCGGTTTGCTGGGCCAGGACATCATGGGTACGGGGTACGCGCTGGACGTCATCGTCCACGCCGGTGCCGGAGCGTACATCTGTGGTGAGGAAACCGCCCTGCTGAACTCGCTGGAAGGCCTGCGCGGGCAACCTCGGTTGCGTCCGCCCTTCCCGGCGGTGGCCGGCCTCTACGCCTCGCCGACCGTCGTCAACAACATCGAGTCGATTTCGACCGTGCCGTCGATCGTGCGGTACGGCAAGGACTGGTTCACGGCGATGGGGACCGAGAAGTCGAAGGGCTTCACGATCTACTCGCTGTCCGGCCATGTCGCCCACCCCGGCCAGTACGAGGCCCCGCTCGGCATCACCATGCGCGAGCTGTTGGACCTGGCCGGCGGGATCCGCGAAGGGCATCAGTTGAAGTTCTTCACCCCGGGCGGGTCGTCGACCCCGATCCTGACCGCCGACAACCTTGACACGGTCTTGGACTACGAGGGGCTGGCAGCAGCCGGTACGATGCTCGGCACCAAGGCGATGCAGGTCTTCGACGAGACCACATCGGTGGTGCGGACCACTTTGCGCTGGGTCGAGTTCTACAAGCATGAGTCCTGCGGCAAATGTACGCCCTGCCGCGAAGGTACCTGGTGGCTGGTCCAGATCCTGCAACGGCTGGAGGCCGGCCAGGGCGAGGAAGGTGACGTTGACAAGCTGCTCAATGTCGTCAACACCATCACCGGCAAGACCTTCTGCCCGCTGGCCGAAGGCGCGGTGGCCTGTGTCACATCGGCGGTGAAATACTTCCGCGACGAGTTCGAGGTCGGCTACCACACCCCGGCCTGGGAGTACCTTCCCTATGAGAAGAGCGCCGCGTTCGCCACGCCCGCGAAGGAGGTTCGCGCATGAGCGACGTAGCAACTGAGATGGTGACACTGTCGATCGACGGTGTCGAGGTCAGCGTGCCGAAGGGGACGTACGCCATCCGTGCCGCCGAGGCGGCCGGGATCGCCGTACCGCGTTTCTGCGACCACCCGCTGCTCGATCCGGCCGGCGCCTGCCGCCAGTGCATGGTCGAAATCCTCGACGCTGGCAATGGTCGTGGTTTTCCGCGGCCGCAGCCGTCGTGTACCACCGAGGCCGCCAACGGCATGGTGCTGAAGACCCAGGCCACCTCCGAGGCGGCCGCCAAGGCCCAGTCGGACATCCTGGAACTGCTGCTGGTCAACCACCCGCTGGACTGCCCGATCTGCGACAAGGCGGGGGAGTGCCCGCTGCAGAACCAGGCCCTGGCCGAGGGACACACCGAGTCGGAGTACGACGGCGTCAAGCGCCAGTACCCGAAGCCGCTGCCGATGTCGGAGTTGATCCTGCTCGACCGCGAACGCTGTGTGCTGTGCACCCGTTGTACGCGGTTCGCCGAGCAGATCGCCGGTGACCCGCTGCTCAGCCTGGTCGAACGCGGGGCCGTCCAACAGGTCGGCATCTATCCTGACCAGCCGTTCCACTCGTACTTCTCCGGCAATGTCACCCAGATCTGCCCGGTCGGGGCGCTGACCTCGTCGGGGTACCGTTTCGCCGCCCGCCCGTTCGATCTCACCTCGACGGTGACGACCTGTGAGAACTGCGCGGCCGGCTGCCAGTTGCGAGTCGATGCCCGTCACTTCGAGGTACGCCGCCGCAACGCCGGTGAGAACGCCGCTGTCAACGAGGAATGGTCGTGTGACAAGGGCCGCTTCGGTTTCATGTCAGCCCGTGGCCAGGACCGCCTGACCCACCCGCTGATCCGTCAGAACGGCCAGTTGATCAAGGTGTCGTGGCCCGAAGCCCTGGCCGTCGCCGCCAAAGGCCTGAAGCAGGCCGGTAACGCGGCCGGCGTACTGACCGGTGGCCGCCTGACCATGGAAACCGCCTACGCCTACTCCTTGTTCGCCCGGACGGTACTGGGCACCAACTCGGTCGACTGCCGGTCGCGCCGGATGAGCCAGGAGGAAGAGCAATTCCTCAGCCGCTACGTCGCCGGGCAGAAACTGCGTACCTCGGTCACCTACGCCGATCTGGAACAGGCCAAGAAAGTTGTCCTGGTCATGTTCGAGCCGGAGGACGAGGCGCCGATGGTCTTCCTGCGCCTGCGCAAAGCCAACCGCAAGCACGGGCTGGAGATTTCCACCATCACCAGTTATCTCAGCGCCGGTTCGGCCAAGCTCAATGCCACTGCCATCCTGACCAGGCCAAACGATGTACCCCAGGCCATCCGCGACCTCAAGGTTGACCAGGACACGATCATCTTGGCCGGGGAACGGCTGGCCCAGGTTCCCGGCAGTTTCACCGCCCTGTCCGAACTGGTCGAATCCAGCGGTGCCAGGCTGGCCTGGATCCCGCGCCGGGCCGGTGAGATCGGTGCCATCGAGGCCGGCTGTCTGCCCGGCCTGCTGCCCGGCGGCCACCCGGTGGCCGATGCGGCAGCCCGGTCGGCGGTGTCCGAGGTCTGGGGTGCGGCGGTTCCGTCGCAGGCCGGCCTGGATGCCACGGCCCAGATCGCCGCCGCCACCAAGGGCGACATCAAAGCGCTGGTCATCGCCGGTGTCGAAGCCGGTGACTGGCCCGATCCGGAGTCCGTGCTGGAGGCGGTCGACCATGCTTTCGTGGTCAGCCTGGAGTCGCGGATGTCCGATGTGGCCAGCCAGGCCGATGTGATCTTGCCGGTGGACCTGCTGGAGCAGACCGTTGGTACCTTCCTCAACTGGGAGCACCGCCCCTGCCCGGTCAACCAAGCTGTCGGCAACCCGCGTTCCCCGATGACCGAGATCCGGGTCCTGGTCGGACTGGCCCAGGCGATGGGCGTCGACCTCGGGTTCCGCAGCGCCGAAGGTGCCGCCGAATCGCTGTCCGAGATCCCGGTCTGGGACGGCCAGCCGGTCGCCCTGACACCGGTTGAGCCGGTTGAGGCTGCCGCCGGAGTGGTGCTGGCGACCTGGCGCGAGTTGCTCGACGATTCGCGTTGTCTGGACGGGGCCGATGCCCTGCAGGCCACCGCCCGGCCCCTGGTCGCGCGGTTGTCTCCCCAGACAGTACGTACCGAGGGGCTCGCCACCAGTTCGTACGTCCGGCTGACCGGTCCCAAGGGCTCGGTCACCTTCCCGATCCAGGTCACCACCGAGATGGCCGACGGGGTCGTCTGGGTACCAGCCAGGGCCCGCGACAACTCGCTCAGCCAGCTCGGTCTGACCGTCGGCACGCCGGTCACCCTGGCTGCCGCCCCCGATCCCAAGGCCTCCCAGAAAGAAGGTGAGGAATGAACCTGCTCCTAGCCCCCTTCGGCACTGACCCGTGGTGGATCGTCCTGATCAAGGTCGTTGTCATGCTGGTCTTCCTACTGGCGTTCACGATCTTCAACGTCTGGTTCGAACGCCGCGTGGTCGGCAAGATGCAGCAGCGCAAGGGCCCGATCATGAACGGCCCGCTCGGCCTCGGCCAAGCCGTCGGCGACGGCGTGAAACTGCTGCTGAAAGAGGATTTCCGCCCCACCGGCGCCGATAAAGTCGTCTTCACCCTGGCCCCGATCCTGACCGGTACCGCCGCCATCACCGCCTGGTCGGTGATGCCGCTGGGCGGCGAGGTCTCGATCTTCGGGGTCAAGACCAACCTGCAGCTGACCAACCTGCCGATCGGGGTGTTGTTCATCTTGTCGGTGGCCGCGGTCGGCATCTACGGCGTCGTCCTGGCCGGCTGGTCGTCCACCTCGGAATACTCCCTGGTCGGCTCGATCCGTTCCACCGCCCAGATGATCTCGTACGAAATCGCCATGGGCCTGTCGCTGGTAGCGGTCTTCATGTACGCCGGCTCGATGTCCACCTCCGACATCGTCGGCGCCCAGATGCAACAGTTCGGGGTCTTCCCGGCCGCCCATTTCCCGAGTTGGTACGCCATCCTGCTCTTCCCGAGCTTCATCATCTACGTCATCTCGATGGTGGCCGAAACCAACCGCGCCCCCTTCGACCTGGTCGAATGCGAGCAGGAGCTGGTCTCCGGCTACATCACCGACTACTCCGGTTTCCGGTACGCCATCTACTTCCTGGCCGAGTACATCAACATGGCGACGGTGTCCGGGGTGGCCACGACCTTGTTCCTCGGCGGTTACCACGCCCCCTGGCCGATCACGCCCTGGCTGACCAAGGTACCGGGCTTGTGGTGGCTCGACACCGGCTGGATGGGACCGGTCTGGTTCCTGATCAAGGTCTTGTGCTTCGTCTTCGTCTTTGTCTGGCTGCGCGGCTCGCTACCGCGGTTCCGCTACGACCAGTTCATGCACCTCGGCTGGAAGGCGCTGATCCCGATCAACCTGGTCTGGATCGTCATCGTCGCGGTGGCCCGGGTCGGGTCCGAGTCCGGCTGGTTCTCGTCGAAAGTCCTGTTCATCGCGGCAGCCGTGGTGGTGGTCATCCTGCTGGTCTTGATCCTCTGGCCGGCCAAGACCGAAGAGGTACGATCCGAGGTGAGCCGGGTACCCGCTGTGGACGACGGGGTCTTCGACCCCTTCAAGTTCGGCTACCCCGTACCACCGATGCCAGGCCAGGTGCTGCCCGAGTTCGCCGACGTCTTGGTCGGCCCGGATGGTGAGGTCATCGACGATGACCATGACACTGACGACGCCCACGACCTGAAGGAGGCATGATGGGTTGGCTCGACGCCTGGAAGGGATTCGGGATCACCTTCGAGACCATGTTCCGTAAGACCTTCACCCAGGGGTACCCCGAGAAGGGCAAGGAGAAGGTCACCGAACCGCGTTTCCATGGCCGCCACCAGCTCAACCGCTGGCCGGACGGCTTGGAGAAATGCGTTGGTTGTGAGTTGTGTGCCTGGGCCTGCCCGGCTGATGCGATCTACGTCGAGGCCGGTGAGAACACCGACGACGAGCGTTATTCGCCCGGCGAGCGCTACGGCAAGGTCTACGAGATCAATTATCTGCGCTGCATCTTTTGCGGTATGTGCATCGAGGCTTGCCCGACCAGGGCGCTGACGATGACCAATGAGTTCAAACTGGCTGACCGCTCGCGGGCCTCGCTGATCTACACCAAGGAACAGTTGTTGGCTCCGCTGCTGGAAGGGATGGAGGCGCCGCCTCATCCGCGTCGGCTGGGTGACGACGAGCAGGCGTACTTCTTGGGGCTGCCGGATAGCGGTGCTGACAACCGCGTGCCCAGCGGGCCGTACGCCATGGCGCGTCGTGAGAAAGAAGGGGATCGAGCATGATTCTGATACCCATGATCGCGGGTACGGCGACGGCGGTGACCTTTGGCATCTGCGCCGTCCTGGCGATCCTCGGAGCAGTCGGTGTGGTGACCTTCACCAAACCGGTCTACTCGGCTCTGTGTCTGGCCCTGGTCATGATCTCGCTGGCAGTGATTTACGCCAGCCTCGGCGCACCTTTCCTGTTCGCCGTCCAGATCATCGTCTACACCGGCGCGGTCCTGATGCTGTTCTTGTTCGTCATCATGCTGGTCGGTGTGGGGTCGCACGATTCCTTCGCCGAGACCCTGAAGGGCCACCGCGTGGTGGTGGCGATCGCCGGGGTCGGGGTGCTGGTCCTGCTGGCCATCGCCGTCGCCCAGGGGGTGTCCGGCAATGCGGTCGGGGTCGACGGTGCCAACGGGGCCAACAGTGCCGCCGGCGGCAACGTCCAAGGCCTGGCCGATCTGATCTTCTCGCACTACGTCGTCGCCTTCGAGGTGACGGCCGCCCTGCTGATCACCGCTGCCGTCGCCGCCATGGTGATGGCCCATCCCGAGCAACTGCGCAAGAAGGTCGGGCAGACCGACCGCGCGGCCGCCCGCTTGCGGGCCTTCGTCGAATCCGACGAACATCCCGGACCGCGGCCCAACTCGGGTGTTTTCGCCCGTCACAACTCGGTTGCCACCCCGGCCCTGCTGCCCGATGGCAGTGTGGCGCCTGGTTCGGTCGCCTCCGTGCTGACCGACCGCGTGGCGATCGCCTCGCCGGAGGCCCTGTGGGCACCGCACGACGCCATCCTGGCCGAGTACGACCTGGACGAGGTGGACGCCGAAGAGCTGGTCGACGAGGAAACCCCGCTCGACGAGCCTGAAACAGACAGTACGGATGCCGCCGCTGGTGGGTCCGGGTCCGATGACACCGCCGAAACCGCTGACAAGGCTGACGATGCCGGTGACAAGCCGGACGACGCCGGGCCGGCCGAACCGGATGACGCCGGTGACGGTGACGCCGCTGACGAGTCGGGTGACGATGCCGCTGACACCGGGTCCGATGACACCGGATCTGATGATGCCGAACCGGACGATGCGGGTTACATCTCGCCGGATGACAAGCCGGATCACCCTGACAGTACGGGCGATGCCACATCGGACGTACCATCTGAACCCGGACAGGAGGAAAAGCATGACTAGTTTGTACGCCATCCTGGCTGTCATCCTGTTCACGATCGGCCTGATCGGGTTCCTGGTCCGCCGCAACGCCCTGGTCATCTTCATGTGCGTGGAGCTGATGCTCAACGCCGCCAATCTGATGTTTGCGGCCTTCAGCTCGTACTACGGCATCCTCGACGGGCAGATGGCGGCCTTCTTCGTCATGGTCGTCGCCGCCGCCGAAGTCGTGATCGGGCTCAGCATCATCGTCATGATCTTCCGTTCCCGCCGTTCGACCTCGGTCGACAATGAGACTGTATTGAAGGGCTGACAATGCTGCTTGAAACACTCACTCCTGCGACAGCCTCCGGCCTGTTCGGGTACGCCTGGCTGGTGATCTTCATCCCCGGTGTGGTCGCGGCCCTGCTGCTGATCCTGGGCAAGGTGACCAACTCCTTCGGGCATTGGATCGCCACGCTGGCCCCGATCGTCTCCTTCGCGCTGGCGGTGGCGATGTTCGCCACCATGGTCCACGCCCCGGCTGACGCCCGTACCATCGACGCCCAGCTCTACACCTGGTTCGCCACCGGCGCCTGGCAGTTCACCATCGGCCTGCGGATCGACCCGCTGTCGATCCTGTTCGTCCTGCTGATCACCGGCGTCGGCTCGATCATCCACATCTACTCGCTGGGGTACATGAAGCACGACCCGAACCGGCGGCGCTTCTTCGCCTACCTCAACCTGTTCATCGCGGCCATGCTGATCCTGGTGCTGGCCGACAACTACCTGGTTCTGTTCATCGGTTGGGAGGGTGTCGGCCTGGCCTCGTACCTGCTGATCTCCTTCTGGCAGGAACGCCCCAGCGCGGCTGCCGCCGGCAAGAAGGCCTTCGTGATGAACCGGATCGGCGACCTCGGGCTGCTGGCGGCGATCTTCTCGATGCTGGCCCTGTTCGGCTCGTCGAGCTTCACCGATGTCAGCGCCAAAGCCGGTCAGCTCAGTCTCGGCTGGGCCACCTTCATCGGCTTCATGCTGCTGCTGGCCGCCTGCGGCAAGTCCGCCCAGGTACCTCTGCAAGCATGGTTGTTGGATGCGATGGAGGGCCCGACCCCGGTGTCGGCCCTGATCCACGCCGCCACCATGGTCACCGCCGGTGTCTACCTGGTGGTACGTTCCGGGGCGATCTTCCAGGAGACCATGCCCGCCCGCCTGGCAGTCGCCATCGTCGGCACGGTCACCCTGCTGGTCGGGGCCTGGATCGGCTGCTCCAAGGACGACATCAAGAAGGTGCTGGCCGGTTCGACAATGTCCCAGATCGGCTACATGATCCTGGCCGCCGGGATCGGTCCGGCCGGGTACGCCCTGGCCATCTTCCACCTGCTGACCCACGGTTTCTTCAAGGCCAACATGTTCCTCGGCGCCGGCTCGGTCATGCATGGTACGAATGACGACGTCAACATGCGTCACTTCGGCGCCCTGCGCAAGGTCATGCCGATCACCTTCGTCACCTTCGGCATCGGCTACCTGGCGATCATCGGCTTCCCCTTCTTCTCCGGGTTCTACTCCAAGGACCAGATCATTGAGGCGGCCTTCCACGACCAGCCGGTGCTCGGCATCCTCGCCCTGATCGGGGCCGGGGTGACCGCCTTCTACATGACCCGGCTGATGTGCATGACCTTCTTCGGCCAGTCCCGCTGGCAGAAAGACGTCCATCCGCACGAGTCGCCGGCTGTGATGTGGGTGCCGCTGGTCCTGCTGGCGATCGGTTCGATCGCCGGTGGCATGGCCCTCAACGCCTGGATCGGGACCTGGCTGGCCCCGATCGGCTCCACCACGGTGTCGCACACCTGGCTGCCGGACTTCACCGCCCTCAGCTGGATCACCCTGCTGGTCGTCGCCATCGGCGTCCTGCTCGGTTGGTTGTTGTTCTCGCGGCGGCCCGTCCCGGATGCCCCGCCAGACAAGGTCTCCATTTTCACCACCATCGGCCGCCACGACTTCTACGCCGACGCGGTCATCAACACGGTGGTGGTCGGGGCCGGACGCGGGGTTGGTACAGGGATCGCGCTGGCCGACGAGAAGGGCATCGATCCCGCCACCGATGGTACGGGCTGGCTGGTGAAAGCCCTTGGCAGCAAGGTACGTTTAATGCAGAATGGCTACGTCCGGACCTACGGGGTCTGGATGGCAATCGGCGCAGTCCTGATCGGTCTGGCCCTCGTCGTGAGCCGATTGGTCTGAGGAGTCGAAGATGTCATTTCCATTTCTGACAGTCCTGGGACTGATCCCCCTGATCGTGGCCATCGTGGTGGCCCTGTCCAAACAGCAGTCCGGCCGCGTGGTCGGCCTGGTCGGCTCCCTGGTCACACTGGTCTACACCGGCGCGGTCATCGCCTACTCGGTGGCCCGGTCCAATCCGCTGACCGAATCGGTCACCTGGTTGCCGATCCTCGGTTCGTCGTACGACATCAGCATGGACGGCATGGGACTGGTCATGGTCGCCATGACCGTACTGCTGGTCCCGATGGTGTTGATCGCCGAGTGGAAGACCGGTGTCGGTGACACCGGACGGCACTCCTCGAAGACCTTCGTCGCCCTGGTGCTGCTGATCGAATCCTTCTCCGTGTTCAGCTTCCTCAGCTTCGACCTGTTGATTTTCTACATCTTCTTCGAAGCCACCCTGATCCCGATGTACTTCCTGATCGGCGGCTGGACCAACAACGAGAAGAGCAAAGCGGCCACCAAGTTCCTGCTGTTCGGCCTGGCCGGCGGCCTGGTCATGCTCTTCGCCATCATCGGTACGGCGGTGCTGTCGAGCAAGGCCGGCCCGGTCTCGCTCGGTTTCCTCGACCTGGCCAACCAGAACCTCGGCGGGGGCTGGATCCCGAAGATGGTGTTCATCTGCTTCTTCATCGCCTTCGCCCTGAAGGCGCCGATGGTGCCCGGCCACATCTGGCTGCCGGACGCCGCCCAGGAGTCAACTCCCGGTGGCGCGGCCCTGATGGTCGGCGTACTCGACAAGCTCGGTACCTTCGGCATGATCCGGATCTGTGTCGGGGTCTTCCCGGCCGAGGCCAAATGGGCCACCCCGGTGATCCTGATCCTGGCCCTGTTGTCGATCTTCTACGGCGCCTTCGCCGCCATCGGCTCGAAGAACCTGATGCGGCTGATCTCGTACACCTCGATCTCGCACTTCGGCTTCATGGTCCTGGGCATCTTCGCCCTGACCAGCCAGTCGATCTCCGGGTCGATCTTCTACATGGTCAACCACGGCCTGGCAACCGGCGCGTTGTACCTTGTCGTCGGCTACCTGATCGCCCGGCGCGGCTCGGCCGACGTCGGCGACTTCGGCGGGGTGGTCAAGATCGCACCCCTGGCAGCCGGGTTCACACTGGTGGCCGGCCTGGCCAGTTGCGCCCTGCCCGGTACCTCCAGTTTCGTCTCCGAGTTCATGGTGGTGGCCGGCACCTGGTCACGCCATCCGGTCATCGCCGGGATCGCCGTCATCGGTACGGTCCTGGCCGCCATCTACATCCTGTGGACCTACCAGCGGATGATGACCGGCCCGGTCACGGAAGCGACCGAGAAACACATCACCAGCGATCTGAACTGGCGGGAACGCTGGGCTCTGATCCCGCTGGTGGCCGCCATCTTGATCCTGGGCTTCTGGCCGCACCCGGCCCTGCACCAGATCGAGCCGACAGCCACCTATTACATGACAGCCGCCTCTGCCACTGATCCTGTGGCTGGGACCGAGGAGGGTCGATGACACCGTTGCAATTCACCACGCCGAGCCTGGACTACCTGCTGTTCGCACCAGTCCTGATCGTGCTGGGGGCGGCCTGTGTCGGCATCCTGGTCGAAGCCTTCGTACCACGCCGCGCCCGCTTCGTCACCCAACTGGTCTTGTCCCTGGCAGCCCTGGCCGCCAGCCTGGGCCTGATCTGCGGAACCTGGCACACCACCGGATTGGTTGATCCCTGGAGTGGCTCGATCGTCACCGGGACAGTGCTGGTGGACGGCCCGACCCACTGCTGGTGGGCCATCCTGTTCGCCTTCGGCCTGATCTCGATGGTCGCCTTCGCCGAGCGTCGCCTGCACGGCGGCGCGACCGCGTTCACCCCGTCGGCCGCGGCCATCCCCGGTTCGGTCGCCGAACAGGAAGCCGCCGCCGCCAAGCTGGTCCACTCCGAGGTCTTCCCACTGTCGCTGTTCTCGATCTCGGGCATGGCGCTGCTGGTCTCGGCCAATGACCTGTTGGTCTTGTTCATCGGGCTGGAAATCCTGTCGATGCCGTTGTACGTGCTGTCGGGCCTGGCCCGCCAACGCCGCCTGGCCTCCCAGGAAGCCGCCCTGAAGTACTTCCTGCTGGGCTGTGCCGCTTCCGCCATCTTGCTGTTCGGCGTCAGTTTCCTCTTCGGGTACGCCGGCAGCTTCTCGTACGACCAGATCGCCCACGCGGTCACCTTCAACACCGGTGGCGACACCATGCTGTTGGCCGGGCTCGGCCTGGTCACGGTTGGCTTGCTATTCAAGATCGGCGTCGTGCCCTTCCACATGTGGATGCCCGACACCTACCAGGGTGCCCCCACCCCGGTCACGGCCTTCATGAGCGTATGTACGAAGGTGGCGGCCGTCGGCGGCCTGCTGCGGCTGTTCTACGTCGGCCTGGGCGGGATCCGCTGGACCTGGCAACCACTGTTGGCGGCTTTCGCCATCCTGACTATCGTGGTCGGCGCGATCATCGCCATCAACCAATCGGACGTCAAGCGCGTCCTGGCCTACTCGTCGATCGCCCACGCCGGTTTCATCCTGGTGCCGGTGGCCGGCGCGCTGACCCTGCAAAGCGGCCTGGCCGCTGGGCAGGCCGGTTCGGTGGCCTCGATCATGTTCTACCTGGTCGGGTACGGCCTGGCCACCATCGGTGCCTTCATGGTGATTTCGATGGTACGGGCGCAGGGCCGCGAGGCAACCGATCTGAAGGCCTGGGCCGGGATCGGGCGGCGTCATCCCTTCGTCGGCATTCTCATGATCTTCTTCCTGCTGAGCCTGGCGGGCATCCCGCTGACAGCCGGTTTCGTCGGCAAACTGGCCGCTTTCACAGCGGCCTGGCAGGGCGGGTACTGGTGGTTGGCGCTGGTGGCGGTGTTGGGCGCGGTGATCGCGGTCTACATCTACATCCGCGTCTTGCAGGTGATGTTCTTCCGCCGCCCGGCCGAAGACGCCACGGATGTCCCCGACGTTGTCATGGCGGGACCGGCCACCTGGATCGTCTTGATCATCTGCGCGGTCGGTACGATCGGCCTGGGCATCGTACCTGGTCCCTTGCTCGATCTCCTGCAACGGGCATCGTCGTTCCTGATCCCCAGTGGGTCGTAGACTAGTAGAAACATAGTAGAAACTAGGCTTGACCACTAGTTCGGCGAAGGGAAAGCTTTGGACCTGACAGACGAAGAATTTGCCCAGTGGGTCTTTGACCGTGGCGACCGCGTGGAAGCGCGTCTCCACGACGCTGTGCAGTCCCCGTACTGTCTGGTCACGGAAGCTTCCCACTACCTGATCGACGCCGGTGGCAAGCGCTTCCGCCCGTCGCTGGTGATCGCCGCCGGCGGGCTCGGCCTGGCATCCGGCCAGATCTGGGAAGAAGCCCTGCTCAGCGCCGCCACCGTCGTGGAGTTAACCCACGTCGCCTCGCTCTACCATGACGACGTCATGGACGAGGCCGAGTTGCGCCGCGGCATCCCGACCGCCCAGAAGCAGTACGGCAATTCGGTGGCCATCATGATCGGCGACTACATGCTGGCCAAGTCCTCCCTGATCGGTTCCGGCCTGGGTGCCGATTTCGTGGCCTGGCAGGCCCAAACACTAGCCCGGTTAGTCCAGGGCCAAGTGGCCGAGCTACGCGGTCCGGCGCCTGATGTCGACCCGCTCGACCATTATCTCCAGGTCGTCTCCGACAAGACTGCCGCCCTGATCGCGGCCTCCGTCCGCTACGGCGCGATGTTCTCCGGCCAGTCCGCCGACCAGATCGAGGCGCTGACCGCGTACGGCGAACAACTGGGTATGGCCTTCCAGGTCGCCGACGACCTGCTCGACATCGTCGGTGTGGGCGAAGAATCCGGCAAACAGCCAGGTACGGACCTGCGCGAAGGTGTGGCCACCCTCGTGCCCCTGCTGATCAAACGAGCCAACCGCCCCGAAGATGCCCGCCTGCTGGACCTGCTGTCCGCTCCCGTGGCCGAGCCAGACATCCCCGAAGCTTTGTCCTTGTTGCGGGTCCACCCCGCGGTTGACGAGGCCCGTACCCAGGTCCGCCACTGGGCCGACCAAGCCGAGTCCCACCTCGCCGGCTTCCCCGACACTGCCCCCACCAGGGCTCTCAAAATCCTCTGCGAACAAGCAGTGGTACGTAGCCGCTGAAACACCGGCGAGCACAAGACGATCCAGGACGCAACCACCGGGGGTGGATACCTGGTCAGGGCTGGTATTTCTGAACGGGTGAAAGTGATCTGGCCAGATCCCGAAGAGTCATGCTCAGTTGGGACTTGACGGGAGCGCTGTCATGGTGCAAGATTACTTTATACCATTGTGAGGGAACTGTTCATGATGGAAAATCCAGTAAAAACCAATCCGGCGAAGGATTTGTTGACAGCTACGGCGAATGGTGGTTCCGCTTATTGTGATGCTGCTGCGGCAGCGTTGAAGCCATTGTCTGATCCGTTGGAGACGGCGTGGCGGTCAGACAGAGCCGAGAAACAAGATTTGGTTGTGAGGTGGAGGGATAGTTGTGGCCGATAATGTTGAGATGATTGATACTGATGCGATGCAGGCGGAGGTGGATGGGTTTAGTCAGGCGTCTGCGAATATAGAAGCATTGCAGGCTGATTTGCAGCAGTGGTGGAGTCAGGCGGTGGATGCGCGGCGGTGTGCGCCGGTGGTGTTTCCGTTGCCGGTGAAGTTGGGGGAGATTCTTGATTGGTTGTTGCGGGAGAAGCCGAAGATGCAGCAGCGGTTGGATTTGGCGTTGGCGGTGGCGCAGGCGACGAATCCTCCGAATTTTATTTTTGGTGTGCCGGGGCATGGGGCGGTTGTTCCGGTGGATTTGGATTTGATTGAGCAGACACAGGATTTGGTCACAGCAGCGAATAGTGGGTCGTTGACGGCTGCGCAGTGGGCAGAGATTGAGCAGTTGAGTACGGATAAGAAGTACGCGAATTATGCGGCGTGGTTTGGGGTGACGTTTTATAACCAGGTACCACCGGAGAAACTGGCTGATCTGGTGGCGAACTTGTCGTCTGGGTATGAGGAGGATTCACGGCAGACGGGGTTTGTGTATCATCAGCAGGGTCTGGCGGCGGGTA
>Ga0209738_10000190_pt1 | contig 13738 bp, 8 predicted proteins | sample TergutNc150P5_FD_187289 | JGI IMG/M metagenome (GOLD analysis project Ga0209738, IMG submission 187289) | Nasutitermes corniger P5 segment gut microbial community from laboratory colony in Florida, USA - Nc150 P5 (SPAdes) (version 2) | ecosystem: Host-associated > Arthropoda: Insects > Digestive...
CGTGATGATCGCGCCGTCGCTCTCGCGGCGCATGATCGGGATGACGTCTTCCAGCGGCGCGCTCGACATGATCATGCCGCAGGCGTGCACGCCCCACTGCCGCTTCAGGCCCTCGATGCCCAGGGCCGTGTCGACGACCTCGTGCACCTCCGGATCGGCGTCGTACAGCTCCCGCAGCTGCACGGCCTCGGCGTAGCGGTCGTGCTGCGGGTTGCCCATCATGTCGGCCAGCGTGAACGGGTGCGACTTGTCCTGGCCGGGGCCCGGGACGAGCTTGGTGATCTTGTCGCCCAGCGCGTACGGCTTGTCCAGCACCCGGGCCGAGTCCTTGACCGCCTGCTTGGCCATGATGGTGCCGTACGTCACGATCTGCGCCACGCGGTCGGCGCCGTACTTCTGCGTGACATAGGCGATCACGTCGTCGCGGCGACGCTCGTCGAAGTCCACGTCGAAGTCGGGCAGGCTGGGACGTTCCGGGTTCAAGAACCGCTCGAACAGCAGGTCGTAGCGCAGCGGGTCGATCTCGGTGATCCGCATGGCGTAGGCGATGAGCGAACCGGCGCCCGAACCTCGTCCAGGCCCCACCGCGATGCCCGAGCGCTTGGCCCAGGTCACGTAGTCGGCCACCACCAGGAAGTAGCCCGGGTAGTGCTTCTGGATGATGACATCCATCTCGTAGTCGGCACGCTCGCGGACCTCGGCGGGCAGCGGGTCGCCGTAGCGCATCCGCAGGCCCCGCTCGGCCTCCTCGCGGAACCAGCTCTCCTCGGTGTGGCCCTCCGGCACGTCGAAGCGGGGCATGTAGCGGCCGAGCTCCTCGTGGAACTCCACCTGGCAGCGCTCGGCGATCGCCAGCGTGTTGTCGCACGCTTCGGGCAGGTTCGAGAACAGCGCCCGCATCTGCTCGGCGCTCTTCAGGTAGTAGCCCGAGCCGTCAAACTTGAACCGCTTCTCGTCCGACATGCGCGCCCCGCTGGCCACGCACAGCAGGATGTCCTGCGCGCTGGCGTCCTCGGCGCGCACGTAGTGCAGGTCGTTGGTCGCCACCAGCGGCGCCCCGATGCGCTTGGCGACCTCCAGCAAGCCCGACCGCACGCTGTTCTCGATGGTCAGGCCGTGGTCCATCAGCTCGACGAAGAAGTTGTCCTTGCCGAAGATGTCCTGGAACTCGCCGGCCGAGGCCACCGCCTGTTCCAACTTGCCCAGCCGCAGGTACGTCTGCACCTCACCGGACGGGCACCCGGTCGTGGCGATCAGGCCCTCGTGGTAGCGGTGCAGCAGCTCGCGGTCGGCGCGCGGCTTATAGAAAAAGCCCTCCAGGCTCGACTTGGACGACAGCCGGAACAGGTTGTGCATGCCCTGCGTCGTCTCGCTCCACATCGTCATGTGGGTGTACGCGCCCTGGGCCGCGACGTCGTCGCCCGTGCCGTCGCCGAACTGCACGCGCTTGCGCTGCTGGCGCGGCGTGCCGGGCGTCAGGTAGGCCTCCAGCCCGATGATCGGCTTGACCGGGAAGCCCTGCGCCGTCTTGTAGAACTCGTAGGCCCCGAACAGGTTGCCGTGATCGGTGATCGCCACCGCGGGCATCTCCAGCTCGGTGGCGAGCTTGAACAGATCCTTGATCCGCGCTGCGCCGTCGAGCATGGAGAAATCGGTGTGGTTGTGGAGGTGGACGAACGACGAACTCATGGGTGTGAGCACAACCTCCTCGGCATCGGCGCGTCTACACAGACTACCCGCGGCCATGGCACACCGGCGTCCCGACATGCCCGCCAGGCACGGGCGTGGCACGAGCCGTCTCACTCTGTGATCACGGCCGCGCTGCGGCATGGACAATGTCGCAAAAACCGTTGACTCGTACCCATTGCGCTGCGATGATGGACGCGCACGCGGTGCCAGTCGAAGGAGACGATCATGGCCTGTGTCCTCATCATCGGGGATGACCTGACCGGGTCGAACGCGACCGGAGTGCTGTACGCGAAGGCCGGGCGCCGGGTCGTCACCGTTTCATCGGTCGGCCTTGCCGCCGCCATGCGCAACGATGTGGACGTGCTCGTCGTCGACACGGAATCGCGGCACCTGCCCCCGAACGTGGCCGCCAGCCGCGTCCGCACGGTCGTTGCGGCCGCCGCACAGTGGGGCGTCCAGGTCGTCAAGCGGGTGGACACCACGCTGCGCGGCAACGTGGGCGCCGAGGTCGAGGCGGCCCTGGTGGCGTTGCGCGCAGCGCACCCCGAGCAGCGGCAGGTGGCGCTTCTCGTGCCGGCCTTCCCGGCGTCCGGACGGATCACGGTCGGCGGCATGCAGCTGGTGGACGGCCTGCCCATCCAGCGTTCCTGGGCGGCACTCGACCCCTTCACACCCGTCGACCGCTGCGGGGTCGCCGCGATCATCGCCGAGCAGAGCACCCTGACCAGCACCACCATCGACTTGGACAGCGTCGGGCCGGGCCTGGCCTCCCGTCTCGCGCAGGCGGCCGGCCGCGCCGACATCGTCATCGTGGATGCGATCAGCGACGACGACGTGGCGACGATCGCGCAGGCCGCGCACGCGGTGACCGGCGTGGGGTGGCTGATCGTCGACTCGGGCCCCTTCGGCGCCGCCTTCGCTCCGGCCGCCCCCCAGGCCGCGACGCAGACGGATGTGCCACTGACGCTGGTCATCGCCGGAAGCCTGACCGACCAGACCGTCCGGCAGCTCGACCGGCTGACGCAGGCGCTCGACGCACAGCTGGTGACCATCAATCCGTTGGCCGTGGACGCGGACGAGGTGGTCGCACAGCTGACCGGGCTTGCCGCACGCGGGGCCAGTGTCGTCGGGGTACGCACGTGTGCGCTCACGCACCTGCCGGACGCCGTGGAAGCGCAGCAGGCGCTGCACCTGCTCGGCGAGGTGACGCGCCGGGCCGCCGCCGCGCTGCGCCCGGCCGGCATCTACGCCACCGGTGGTGACGTGGCCATCACCGTCATTTCGGTGCTGGGTGGCGACGGGTTTGCCGTCATCGACGAGGTGCTGCCGCTGGCCGTGGCCGGACGCATCGTCGGCGGACCGCACGACGGCGCGGCGCTGGTCACCAAGGGTGGCCTGATCGGCGAGGACGATGCCGCGCTGGTATGCGTCACGCGGCTGCAGCAGCTGGAGCGTGAGACGGGCACGATGCTGATGCACCAGGTGGGTGCCGTGCGCGGCCCGACCACCGGCACGGCGACGAAGGGATGAAGAACCATGGACGAATCCACCTCGACTGCCCCGACGCTCGGCGTCACGATCGGTGATCCGGCGGGCATCGGGCCGGAGATCAGTGTGGCATGCGCCGCCATGGCGCAGCTTCGCCGGCAGGCGCGGCTAGTGCTGTACGGCGACGCATCCATCGTCGCCCGCGCGGTGAGCGTAATCGGGCTGGACGCGCGCGTGCGCACGCTGGACGACCCGCGGCAGGCAAGCGATGACCCGCACGTCATCGACGTGGCCGACATCGGCGTGGTCGCCGACGCCGCCGACATCGCGTTCGGCGCGGTGCAGGAGCAGGCCGGACGCGCGGCCGTGCGCGCCATCGAGGCCGCGGTGTCCGACGCGATGACCGGGCGCATCGACGGCATCGTCACCGCGCCGATCAACAAGGAGGCCATCTGGGCGACCGGCACCACGTTCCTGGGCCACACCGAGATGCTGCAGGCCCTCACGGGCGCGCCGTTCACCGACACCATGTTCGTCGTCGACCAGCTGTGCGTCTTCTTCGCCACGCGTCACATGTCGCTGGCGCAGGCCGTCGCCTCGATCAAGCAGGATCTGCTCGTCGGGTCGATCACCCGGGCCCTCAAGGCGCTGACGGTGTTCGCCACGCCACACCCGCGCCTGGCCGTGGCCGCGCTCAACCCGCACGGCGGGGAGGGCGGCCACTTCGGACGCGAGGAGATCGACGAGATCGCGCCCGCGATCGCCGCGGTCAACGCCTCCACGGGCGCCCACGTGCTGGGCCCCATCCCGGCCGATTCGGTGTTCCACCAGGGCCTGCAGGGCGCGTACGACGGCATCGTGTCGCTGTACCACGACCAGGGCCACATCGCCACGAAGACGTACGACTTCGACGGCACCGTGTCGGTGACGACCGGGCTGCCGATCCTGCGCACGTCCGTCGACCATGGCACCGCATTCGACATTGCCGGACGGGGCACCGCCTCGCCGGCCACCATGGTGTCGGCCATCCGGGCCGGCATCCGCTTCAGTGCCGCGAAAGAGCGGATCGCCGAGGCCTACCCACACACCTGAGCGGACCCCCCGCACCCCCGGCCCCTGCCCCGCCCGGCGACGCGAAGACGCTTTGGACAAGCACAAACCCATGAAAGGAACACAATGTCCACCCAAGCGGCAGCACCTGCCGTCATTCCGCAGAAGCGGTGGGCGTACGTCATCCCGGTCGCGGTCGTCATGTACATGCTGGCGTATCTGGATCGGAACAACGTCGCCGTCATCCTGCCCTACATCAACCAACAAGACCCGCACATGGCGATCTCGCCCAGCTCGCAGGGCCTCATCAGCGGCATCTTCTTCGTCGGCTACATGTGTCTGCAGGTCCCGGGCGCGGTCTTGGCCCAGAAGTGGAGCGCCAAGCGCGTCGTCGTCATCCTCATGTGCTGCTGGGGCGTCGTCGCCATGCTGTGCGGCGCCGTCCAGGACAAGCCGCAATTCCTGATCGTCCGCTTCATCCTCGGCGTCTTCGAAGGCGGCGTCTGGCCGGCCGTGCTCGTGCTGCTGGCCAGCTGGTTCCCGCTCAAGGAGCGGGCCCGCGCCAACGCGCTGTGGATGTGCTGCCTGCCGCTGTCCAGCGTCATCATGGCCCCGATCTCTGGCGCCCTGCTGAGCAGCCTCAGCTGGCGTTGGGTCTTCGTCATCGAGGGCATCCCGCCGCTGGTGTGGGGCATCGTCTGGTGGTTCGTGATCTCGGACCGTCCGCCGCAGGCCAAGTGGGTCTCGACCGCCGAGCGCGACTACATCATGACCGAGCTCGCCGCCGAAGAGGCCGCCAAGCCGGCGTCCGAGGCCAAGGGCGGCTACCAGCGCGCCCTCAAGGACAGCCGCTCCTGGCTGCTCATCCTCATCTACTTCTGCTGGATGACCGGCTTCTACGGCTTCAGCATGTGGCTTCCGACGGTGCTCAAGGAACTGACCGGGGGCGACTCGACCAAGGTCGGCTGGCTGACGGCCATCCCGTACGCCTTCGCGCTGGTCGGGATGATCCTCGTCTCGCGCTGGTCGGATGCGCACAACGACCGCAAGCACGCCGTCGCGATCCCGGTGTTCGTGGGTGCGGTCGCGCTGGTCATCGGCCAGTTGGTGCACGTGCCGGGCGTCGAGATCGTGCTGCTGTGTGTCGCCGCGGTCGGCATCTATGCGCCGTACGGGCCGTTCTGGGCCATCCCGGCCGGCTTCCTGCGCATCACCGTGCTGGCCTTCACGATGGGGCTCATCAACGCCCTGGGCAACCTGGGCGGCTTCGTCGGGCCGTACATCGTCGGCTGGCTGAAGAGCATCACCGGAGGCCATGACATCGCCGGCTTCGTCTTCTTAGCCGTGATGCTGGTGGCCGCGGGCGTCGTCACGCTGGCGACCATCAAGCCGCTGCAGACCGACGACACCCCGACGCCTGCCCCGGTCGAGGCGTGAGTGCCATGCCCGCCCAGACACCGGTCATCGTCTGCGCGCCCGACTCGTTCAAGGAGTCGATGACTGCACTGCAGGCCGCACAAGCCCTGGCCGAGGGGGTGCACCGCGTCGTCCCCGACGCCCGCTGCGACCTCGTCCCGATGGCGGACGGCGGCGAGGGCACCGTGCAGGCGCTGATCGACGGCCTGGGCGGGCAACTCATCCAGGCGTCGTGCCACGACGCACTGGGACATCCCGTGACGGCGGCCTACGGCCTGGTCGCCGCCACGGGGCTGGCCGTCATCGAGATGGCGGCCGCCAGCGGCCTGGGCATGATCGCCCCCGCCGACCGGGATGTGATGCGCTCGACATCGCTCGGCGTCGGCGAGCTGATCGCCGATGCGCTCGACCGGGGAGCCCGCCGCTTCATCGTGGGCATCGGAGGTTCGGCGACCAACGACGCCGGCGCGGGCCTGTTCCAGGCTCTCGGCGTGCGCTTCTTGGACGCCGACGGGGCCGATCTGCCCCCGGGCGGGGCAGGGTTGGCCGGGCTTGCCCGCGTGGACGTCTCGGGGCTGGATCCGCGGTTGGACGCCTGCCGGTTCGACATCGCCTGCGACGTCGACAACCCGCTGCTCGGCCCGCGCGGCGCCAGCGCGATCTTCGGCCCACAGAAGGGCGCCAGCCCCGCGCAGGTTGCCCAGCTGGATGCGGCGCTGTCCCGGTGGGCCGATGTCGTCGAGCCGGCGGTGGGCCGAACCGTGCGCGATCTGCCGGGCGCGGGGGCCGCAGGCGGCCTGGGCGCCGGGCTGGACGCATTCCTGCCCCACGTCCGGCTGCGGCGCGGCGTCGAGATCGTCGTCGACGCCGTCGATCTGGCAGACCACGTGCGCGGCGCGGACTGGGTGTTCACCGGCGAGGGCAGCATCGACGGCCAGACGCTGCACGGCAAGACGCCGATGGGCGTGCTGGACTGCGCCCGCGCCGCAGCCGTGCCGGTGGTCATGTTCGGAGGTCACATCAGCCCCGACGCCCGCCCCCTGCTCGACCAGGGCGTCACCGCGCTGGTGCCGGTCGTCGGCTCCGTCCAGACGCTGGACGAGGCACTGGCCCGGGGTCCGCGCAACCTGGCCGATGCCGCCGAGCTGGCCATGCGGCTGCTGCGCGCGGCCTGACCCGGCCGCCCGCCGTCACAGGGACGGCGCCGCCCAGGCCATCTGCGCGACCATGAGTCCCTTGTCGCGACTCACCACCTGGGCCCGTCCGGGAACGGACCGGTGGAACCGGACGCCCGACAGGATCTGCCCCTCGTCGGGGCTGCCGGACAGCATCACGCCGGTCGTCCCCAGTTCGATCAGGCCCTGCACCAGCGGGTCGTACAGCTGCCGGGAGATGCCGCCGCTGCGACGGGCGAGCACGACGTGCAGCCCGACATCGCGGCCCTGCGCCAGGAACTGCTGCAACGGGGCCGCCGGGTTGCCAGACGATGTCGACACCAGGTCGTAGTCGTCGATCAACACCCAGGCCTGCGACCCGTGCCACCAGGAGCGGTCACGCAGTTGTTCCGGGGTGACATCGCGACCGGGCAGACGCGCCTTCAGGTACTCGACGAGGCCGGTCACGATCTCGGCCACATCGTCGCGGGTTGCCATGTACGAGCCCAGGTGGTCGGCCGGGGTTTCCCCCAACAGCGTGCGGCGCGGGTCGATCACGAAGATCTTCGCCTCGTCGGGGGTCGAGGTCCGCACGATTTCGCGGATCAACCCGCGCAGCGTGGCGGTCTTGCCCGACCGGGCGTCGCCGAACACCAGCAGGTGCTGCTCCGCCGCCGGGTCGAAGACGAGCGCACCCAGGTGCCGCTCCTCCTGCCCCAGGACCAGGCCCGGCTGCCCGGACGCCATGGCCCGCAGCTCGCTCAGATCGATGCGGTTGGGCAGCAGCTGCAGCTTGGGCGCGGGCGCACCGTGCCAGGCGCGGTCGATGCTCGCCAGCGCCGCCACGACTCCGTCGGCCAGCGTGTCGGGGTTGGGCTGGTGGTCGATCCGGGGCAACGCGACCAGCGCATGGTGCTTGCCGACCTCCAGCCCCCGTCCGGGACGACGCTCGGGCACGAGCGCCGCGGTGGCACGATCGATCGTCGAGTCGGTCGGGTCGCCCAACCGCAGCTCGAACTTCGCACCCAACACGTCCCGGATCGGCTGGCGCAGATCCATCCAGCGTCCGGTGCCCGCGACCACGTGCACACCCAACCCCAGACCGCGGGCAGCGATCGTCTGGACGCGCAACTCCAGCGCCTCGAAGTCGGAGCGAAGCGTCGCCCAGCCATCGACGATGAGGAAGACATCGCCACGCCCGTCGTCGACCTCACCCGCGGCGCGCCGGGCCCGGTACGTCGCCATCGAATCGATCCGGTTCTCGCGGAAGAACGCCTCGCGCCGGGCCATGATGTCTTCGATCTCATCGATCATGCGCCCCAGCACGCTCGGTTGGTCGCGGCGCACCACGGCCGCCACATGCGCGGCCCCTTCGAAGGGAAGGAACGTGCCGCCGCCGAGATCGGCAATATAGAACTGCACCTCGCGCGGCGTCATCACCAGCGACAACGAGACCACCAAGCTGCGCAGGAACGTCGACTTGCCCGTCAGCGGCCCACCGATGACCGCCAGATTGCCCAGCGCGCCGGACAGATCGAAGACCAGCGGATCGCGGCGCTGCTCCAGCGGGACATCGATCGTCCCGAGCGGCACCACCAGCGGGCCCCGAGCCCGCCACGACGCCGACACCAGCCCCAACTCGGGGACGACGGCCAGGTCGGGCATCAAGCCGTCCAACGTGTCGGGCGTCTCCAGCGGCGGCAGCCAGATCTTGTGCGCCCGAGGTCCCTCGTGCGACATCAGCGCCACACCGATATCCATCTGCGTCATGCCCTGCCACTGGGCATCGTCCACCTGCTGGAGGCGGCGGGCCTTCACCCCGCCGTCCGCGGTGACGGCACGGGCGCGCACCACCGACTCGGATGTGCCGCCTCGCCGCGGCAGCGGGGTCCGCGTCATGACGATGCCGGATGCGAATGGCACGATCTCGGCTGCGGATCGCGACTGCGCCCGGGCGGCCCCGTCCTCGGCTTCGGCGCCGTCCTGCGTACGTCCGGCCGGAGGTGCCGCGACGTAGCAGGCCCGGAACTGCACGAGCTGATCGGTGGCTGCCTTGAGCAGACCCACGCCCGGCAAGGGCGGAAGGCTGTAGGCAGCATCGGAGCCCAGCACGCTGCGCGACTCCGCCGCCGAGAACGTCCGCAGTCCGATGCGGTACGACAGGTGCGAGTCCAGGCCGCGCAGCCGGCCCTCTTCCAGGCGCTGCGACGACAGCAGCAGATGGACGGACAGCGACCGTCCGACACGTCCGATCTGCACAAAGACATCGATGAACTCGGGCTTGGCGGTGAGCAGCTCCGAGAACTCGTCGAGGATGATGAACAGCGCCGGCAGCGCCGGGCCTTGGTGCTTGCCGGCGATGCGGGCCGCCTCGTAGTCGGTGACGTTGGCGAAGTTGCCGGCTTTGCGCAGCAGCTCGTAGCGCCGCGCGATCTCGCCCCGCAGCGCGTCCGCCATGCGATCAACCAGCGTCAGCTCCGACTCCAGGTTCGAGATCATGGCCGAGACGTGAGGCAGTTCGGCCATGCCGGCGAACGTGGCGCCGCCCTTGAAGTCGACGAGCACGAAGTTCAGCTGTTCGGGCGAGTGCGTCAGCGCCAAAGCCAGGACGAGCGTGCGCAGCACCTCGGACTTTCCGGAGCCAGTCGCGCCGATGATCAGCCCGTGGGGGCCCATGCCGCCCTGTGCCGATTCCTTGATGTCGAGCAGCACCGGGACACCCTGAGGCGTCACTCCGAAGGGCACCCGCAGCAGATCGTGACCGGTGCGTCGGCGCCAGTTCTTCGCCACAGTGAAGTCGCGGACGTCGCCGACGCCGAGCAGCTCGGCCAGATCCGCCGTGCGCTTGGGATCGGCCAGGCCGGCGGCCGCCGAGTCGGAGTGCTCCTCCTGCGTCCACGGTGTCAAGCGGCGGGCGACCGCCTCGGCCTCGGCGACGGTCATGGCGTCGGCGGCACCCGTCATCGGTGCTCGCCCGAGCATCACGATGTCCAGACCGGCCTCCCCGGTTGTGTGCGCCGGCACCCGGCAGAGCAGACGCGTCGTGCTGGCCGCGGTGAGCGCCCCCCAGATGCGCAGCAGTGGCAGGACGGTGACCCCGACCGTGCCCTCCAGCGATCCCAGGCGCGTCGTCGGCGGCAGATCCACGTCGTCGACCACCAGGATCACGTGCGGCCATTCGGTCGCGGCCGTGCGGGGGGTGAACGTGGGGCGCGTCGCGATGTCCTCGCCCAGCATGCGCACCAGCTCCGCGTAGCTGGACACCACCATGCGTGCCGGCCCGGCGTCGTCCGACACCTCGGACGACCACGCGTGCGGCAGCCACTTCGTCCACTCCCATTCGGCACGGGCGTCCGGCGAACACAGCACCGCAACCTTCAACAGTTCGGGCGAGACGAACGTGGCGAGGTGCGTCAGCATCGCGCGTGCGAGCGCCCGCGTCGTCGCCGGATCGCCGCACAGTTCGACGTGCGCGACGCGTTCCAGCGATACCGCCAGGGGCAGCCCGTCCACCACCCGGTGCGTCGCCAAGAACCGCTCGGCGGCCGAGTAGCAGACCGGGTCCGGATCGGCCAATGGCGGCAGATCGGGCATGGTCAGGTTCATCGACAGCGTCTGTTCGGCCGAGCCCACCCGCACCTGCAGCAGCCCCGGATCGGTCGGCGCGCGCTCCCACAGCCGGACACCCTGCGCGGCGATCAGCACCAGCGAGTCCGGCGTCGGCAGGCCCCACAGCGTGGCGCGGCGCTGCAGATCCGCGGCCATGCGCACCTGTTCGCGCATCTGAGCCAGATAGGCGAGGTATTCGCGCCGCAGCGCCATCACCTTGTCCCGATGCCCCGCGATCTGGCGGTACATGCTGACCCCCGCCATGCCCAGCATGGCGACGACCATGCCGCCGCTGGCCAACAGGGCCTTCGCGTTGCTGGTTTGGCTCACGGCCATGACGACCATGACGGCCATGGAACCGACCATCGGCAACAGCGTCGACAACATGGTGCTAGCGCCCTGGCTAGCCTCTTTATCGGGCGGCGACTCCAGAGCCAGGTTGCCCGCCGGCATCGTGGGCACCGCGATCGTCTCGCGGGGCGATACGGACATAGCCACCGCCACGCCTCCTTGACAGATCCCCTTCGCGTGTCCGTCCATCCTTGGCCACGCGCGTCTAGCATAATCATGCAGATTGATGTGTCGCGCATAATGTGTGACACGCGACCTGCGCGACGTGGACGGAGGTGCGATGACGGACAAGCAGATCGCAGTGACACTGTGGCGGGCCGGACAGCGCATAGATGTGTCGGCGACGGCCGGCGTCGACGTCGCGTCGGTGGTGGCAGCGGTGCATCCGCGGTTCGTCGGCCGGCTGGAATCCAGCAGCGGCGACCAGGTGCCGCCCTCTGCCCGCCTGGACACCGACGTGTCCGCCGGCGCCGTCTTGGTACTCCTGGACGATGCGACGACGGGTTCCCCGCTCACGGCGGCTCAACGGGAGCAGACCCGCCAGATCCGTGCCTTCCTGCGCATCGTCGGCTGGGCCACTGCGCTGCTGGTGGTCGCACTTCCCTGGCTCGCGGCGGTCGCTCCGGACGGGAGCGGCCCGGGCCCCGCGATGTCATGGCTGCTCGTGGGCCTCGCGCTGGCTGCCGCGGCCGGTGCAGCCGTATCCGCGGTCACCGGATCGCTGCGCGCGCACACCAGCACGGCCGCCCTGACCTGGGGAGACGCCTGGACGGCCATCGCGGGCGCCCTCCTCGGCATCGCCGCCGCCCGGCTGCTCGTCCAGGCGCTGCAGCTCAAACTCGACGTGGGCGTGGCCGCTGCCCTGTGGTTGTGCCTGGTCTGCTGGATCGCGCAGTGGGCGTTGTCGCGCAGCGTCATCGTGCAGACGGCCGCCCGGCTTCTGTGTGTCGCAGCTGTCGCCGTCACCGTGACAGTCGTATTCCCCGGCGGCGTCCAGATCGTCGCGCCGCTGCTGATCGCGGTCGTCGCCGTGCTGGTGAGCGTCGCACCCCGACTGGCCCCGCGGGCTCCGGATGAGCAGCTGGTGGACGTGCCGCTGCTCATCACGGCGGCGCCGCAGATCCGCCACCTGACGCCTCGGCATCCGGGACGAGTGACGGGGCCGCGTGCACAGCGGCTGGTGCGCGAGGGAAACGCGACCTGGTCGCTGGTCACGGCGCTCGGCGCCGCGGGCGCCGTCATCGCGGGCTGGCCGCTGGCCGGCATGGCGACCGCGCGCGGCCTCGCCGGCTGGTCGGCCGCAGCGACACTGGTCGCCACGGTGGCCGTGCTGGCACTGGCACCGTGCTCGGCGACGCAGCGGATCGCCAGACTGGCCCCGCGGTTGGCCGCCGCCGTCATGCTCGCCCAGTGGGCCACGCGTCGTCCCGGACTGCTGGCGCGCACGCCGACGGGCGCGATCGTCCTCGTCCTGGTGGCCGTGGGCCTGGCTGCGCTCACGACCAGCGTGGCGGGAGGACGCACGCAGGGCGCACCGCTGCTCGGCCGTGTCGGCGAGATCGTGCAAGTCATCGCCCAGATCGTCGTGGTGCCCGTGGCCTTCCTGGCCTCCGGGCTCTTTGTGCTGGTCTGGAGCATGCCACTGTGACACGCCCCGGCCCGGGAGGATCCCACGGCTCAAATTCGATGTGTAACAAAGCAATCACTCGTTACAACAGTGCTAACGTATCCGTCTGGATGTCCGCGCGACGTATGCGCTCACATCTGGCCGGCGGATCAATCGATCAGGCTGGCCCCCATCTATCGCACTAGGGAGCGGCAATGGCAGCCAATGTCATGTCAGCACAAGATGGTGCCATCCTCGCAGGAGCCAACGCGACGGCAGACGCCCGTCAGGCCCTGCAGGCGACCATCACCAAGACAAACAGCGACGTCGAAGCACTCGGCAACCAGTTTCAGGGGCAGGCTTCGGTCGCCTTCATCCAATTGATGCAGCAGTGGCACGAAGAGTCGAACTCCATCAACAGCGCACTCGTCCAGTTCGAGGACAAGCTGCGCAAGCAGCAGAGCAACCTGGACGCGGGCGAGCAACAGCAGTCCTCCGCGTTCGCGAAGATCGCAGCGAGCCTGGGAGGCAACTGATCATGCCCATCGTCGTCAATCACGGTGCCCTCGACAACACGTCCACCCAACTCACCAACGATGCCAACGCCATCCAGGCGACCCTGGACGAGCTGGACAGCAAGATCCAGCAGCTGCTTGGATCATGGTCGGGCGATGCCCAGACCGCGTACACGCAGGCCAAGAACAAGTGGAGCTCGGCCATGACGGAAATCCGCCAGACCCTGAGCACCATCTCGACCCAGCTGTCCGAGGCAAACGACCAGTTCGGCAGCATCGACAAGCAGGGCGCCAGCATGTTCAGCTGACAGTCTCTGTCAGCTCGTCCCACCACGGCGCGCACGTCGCCGTATCGGGGCGGACGGAGTCACCGCCCGTCCCGATGCGGCTTTGCGCGCCGCGCGGCGCCCCACATCGTCCGAATCCCCGCCCGTATGGCACGGCAGACCGGACATCTCAGCACGGAGCATCTCTCACATGACCACTGACCCGCTGTGGCAGGCCTGCAACGACCTGGACATGCTCGCCCAGCGGTGCGCGGCACTGGCCGCCCGGCGCAGGCCTGGTTACGCGACCGGCGAGGGTGCCTCCATATACATCGGGGCCGGTCGTTTCTGTGAGATATCTGTCTATATCCGGTCATGGATGGACCGTTCACCCCATCACGACGGCACCCCAGACGCCGGCGTCTACCCAGTGACCGACGCTCACCACTCCTGTGCCGCCACGACGGGCTCATCAAGTCCGCAACTCGTAAATTTGATGCATGCATGTGCAGGTTTGTGTTCTCGCTGGGGCGTGTGCAGCGTTAGGCTGGACGATGCGTCAGGCGCCCCGCACACCGCCTGGCGGCGAACGCC
>Ga0209738_10000191_pt1 | contig 13736 bp, 10 predicted proteins | sample TergutNc150P5_FD_187289 | JGI IMG/M metagenome (GOLD analysis project Ga0209738, IMG submission 187289) | Nasutitermes corniger P5 segment gut microbial community from laboratory colony in Florida, USA - Nc150 P5 (SPAdes) (version 2) | ecosystem: Host-associated > Arthropoda: Insects >...
GCCGCCGTCGGTGGCCAGCGGGCTGCAGCGGGTCGGACGGGCCGGCCACCAGGTCGGCGCCGTGTCGCAGGGCGTGTTGTTCCCCACCTCGCGCGCCGATCTGCTGGAGTCGGCCGTTGTCGTGCAGCGCATGCGCGACGCCCAGATCGAGCCCATCCCTGCCCTGCACAATCCGCTGGACATCCTGGCGCAGCAGATCGTCTCGATGTGCCTGGACGCCTCGCCCACGCCCGAGGAGGTCTTCACGCTCGTGCGCCGCGCCGCGGGCTTCGAGGCGCTGCCGCGGACGGCGTTCGACGGCGTGCTCGACATGCTGACCGGCCACTACCCCAGCGACGACTTCGCCGAGTTGCGCCCGCGCCTGGTGCGCGATGCCGCCACCGGACGGCTGCGCGCGCGGCCCGGAGCCCGTCACCTGGTGACCACCAGTGGTGGCACGATCCCCGACCGCGGCCTGTTCGGCGTCTTCGTGACGGGCGACGCCACCCCGGACGCGCCGACGTCCGGACGCCATGCCGTCTCGCGCCGGGTCGGCGAGCTGGACGAGGAGATGGTGTTCGAGTCGCGGGTCGGCGACATCATCACGCTGGGCTCCAGCTCGTGGCGCGTCGAGGCCATCACGCCGAACCAGGTGCAGGTCAGCCCGGCCCCCGGCCAGGCCGGACGCCTCCCGTTCTGGCACGGCGATGCCGCCACGCGCCCGGTCGCGCTGGGCCAGGCCATCGGCGACTTCGTCCACCGACTGGGCGAGGCCCCGCCCGATCAGGCCGAACGGGACGCGCAGGCCGCGGGTCTGGACGCCCGCGCGGCGAGCAACTTGGTCGCATACCTGTCCGAGCAGCGCCGGGCCACGCGCGTGCTGCCGGACGCCACGACCGTCCTGGTCGAGCGCTACCGCGACGAGATGGGCGACTGGCGCGTGTGCGTGCACTGCCCGCTCGGCCTGGGGGTGCTGCGTCCCTGGATGCTGGCGGTGCAGCACCGCATCGCCGAGCGCTGGGGCATGGATGCCCAGGTGGTGCTGCGCAACGATGGCGCCATCCTGCGCTTCCCCGATGCGGATCAGCCCCCGCCCGGTGCGGGCCTGTTCGAGGTGCCCCCGGACGACATCGACGCCGTGGTCACCCAGGAGCTGTTCGGCTCGGCGCTGTTCGCCGCGCGGTTCCGCGAGTGCTCCGCCCGCGCGCTGCTGCTGCCCCGACGCGACCCCGGACGCCGTTCGCCCTTGTGGCAACAGCGTCTGCGCTCGGCGCAGCTGCTGAGCGTGGCCGCGGGCTTCCCCGACTTCCCCCTCACGCTGGAGGCCATGCGCGAGTGCCTGGACGACGTGTTCGACATGCCCGCGCTGCGGCGCCTGCTGGGTGACATCGCGGCCCGGCGCGTCCAGCTCGTCGAGGTCGAGACGGCGTCCCCGTCGCCCTTCGCCCGCTGCCTGCAGTTCGGCCTGACCGGCGAGTTCGTCTACAACGCCGACCAGCCGCTGGCCGAGCGAGCGGTCGCCGCGGCCGGTATCGACACGGCGCTGTTGGCCCAGCTGTTGGGACGCGGCCACGAGGAGGCACTGGACCCCCAGGTCGTGCACCAGATGGACGACGAGCTGCAGCGCATCGCACCGCCGCGCCGGGCCCGCAGCGCCGAGCAGCTGTGGGACATGCTGCGCCTGATCGGCCCGCTCACCCCGGACGAATGCGCGCAGCGCTGCGCCATCACGGAGGCGCCCGTCTGGCTCGACGATCTGACCGAGCAGGGCCGGCTTGCGCGGGCCACGGTGGCCGGACGGGCGTTCGTGGCCGTCGAAACCGACGCCGGCCTGCTCGCCGGGCTGCAGGGCGATCCCGTGTCGCAGCCGGTGATCGACCGCATCGCGGCTCGCTGGATCGCCCATCACGTGCTGGCCGATCCCGGGCAGATCGCCGCCCGATTCGGCATTCCCCGCGCGGGCGTGGCGGCTGCACTGGATGCGATGGTCGCGGCGGGCCAGGTGCGCTCCGGCCGCTTCCTGGACGCCGCCGAGACCGACCTGTACGCCGACGCGGACATGCTGGCCCGGGCGCGTCGACGTGCCGCGGCCCAGCTGCGCGCCCGCGTGCGCCCGGTGCCCCAGGCCCAGTACGGAGCCTTCCTGCCGGTCTGGCAGGAGCTCGACCGTCCCGGGCGCGGCGTGGAGGCGCTGGCCAGCGCCATCGACCTGCTGGCGGGCTATCCCGTGCCTGCGTCCATGCTCGAAACGATGGTGCTGCCGGCCCGCGTCGCCGACTACGCTCCGGCGATGCTGGACGAACTGCTGAGCACTGGCGAGGTCGTCTGGACGGGGGCCGGCGCGCTGGGCCAGCGCGACGGATGGATCAGGCTGTGGCCCGCCGACCAACTGGTCGCCCCGGACACGCCGGCGCCGGATGCGGACGGCGCGCGGCTGCTGGAACGGCTGCTCCCCGGCGGCGCCTGGCGCGCGGCCGACCTCAGCGACGACGCGCTCAACGCGCTGGAGGTCGAGCGCGTGCTGTGGCGGCTGGCCTGGTCGGGGCTCGTGACCAGCGACACCTTTGCGCCGGTGCGGGCGTTGACGCAGACGGGGGCGACGCTGCGTCGACCCCGCACGCCCCGACCCGGTCGCGCGCTGCTGGGACGCGTGGCCCGGCCGCTGCCCACGCCGGCGGCCGTGGGACGCTGGTCGGCGCTGCGCAGCGTGTCGCCCGACCAGGCCGCGACCCCGCGGACGGCCGTGCTGGCACGGCTGGCGGGTCTGCAGCTGGCGCGCTACGGCGTCCTGACGCGCGGCAGTGTCCTCACCGAGCCCGACACGCCCAGCTTCGCGGAGGTCTACCGCGTGCTGGCCGCCATGGAGGAACGCGGCCTGGTGCGCCGCGGCTACTTCGTCGCCGATCTGGGCGCGGCCCAATTCGCGCTGCCGGGCGCCGTCGATCGGCTGCGCGAGAACCCCCGCCCCGTGCCGCTGCTGCTGGCGGCGACCGATCCGGCCAACGCGTGGGGCGCGGCGCTGCCCTGGCCCGACTCCGACGGCCACCGGCCGACCCGCAAGGCGGGCGCACTGGTCGTCCTGGACGCCGGTGAACCGGTCTGCTATGTGGAACGGGGGGCACACACGCTGGTGACGTTCGGACGGCCGTCGTCCGACGTGCTCGCGCGGGCATTGGGGCTGATCGGGGATGCGGTCGACGCCGGGCGTCTGGAATCGGTCGTCTTCTCGCGCATCAACGGCTCTCCCGCGCTGGGCGCGAAGAGCTTCGCAGACCCGCTGATGGCAGCAGGCTTCCGAATGGTGCCGCAGGGCTACCGCCGACACCCGCGGTCCTGAGCGCTACGCCGCAACCATCCAGTCGCTGTCGCTGTCGGAGCCCACCAGCGCCAACTCGCGCGCTACCAGGCGCAACACCTGCCACAGGGGCAGGCCCAGCGCGACGCAGATCGAATCGAGCAATTCGCTCGACGCCTCCTTCTGGCCGCGCTCAACCTCTGACAGATAGCCCAGGCTGACATTCGCCTCGGCTGCAACATCACGCAGGGTGCGACTCTGGGCGGTACGCTGCGCGCGTAAGACTTCCCCCAGCTGCTCTCGGAACAGAACGGGACTGTTCACCGACATCCTCCTGTCGCTGCGAAGACACGACTCTGCTATCAACACGACCTTATTGGTATTCATTCCCACCAGCTCCCCTCCCACGACGGTGTCCACCAGCCTCATCCGGCGCCGCACGAGCACGCACGTGCATTCTTAGTAGACAACGAAATGTAACGCTGGAAGCGAACATGGAGACGCTGTCTCATTCACCGGGATAAGAACATCCAATGTGCCCATGGTTGCCGTTACGACAATGTTGTGACGTGCTTATCATGGGGCTCATGTCAGCACTTCTCGATCCGCTTGCAGAGCACCTCCTCGACGCCCTGCGCGAACGTTGTGCAACGTTGGCCACGTGTGAGTCACTCACCGGAGGCGCGCTTGCGGCCGCGCTGGTGGACGTGCCCGGCGCCTCGCGCGTCTTCCGCGGGGGCCTGATCACCTACGCCAGCGACCTCAAGACCGGATTGGCCGGCGTGGACGCCGCCTGGATCAGCGCCCATGGCGTCATCAACCAGACCACGGCCATCCAGATGGCCACCGGCGCCGCCCGCGCCTGTGGCGCGACGCATGCTCTGGCCACCACCGGCGTCGCCGGGCCCGACCCGCAGGACGGCTGCGCCCCCGGCACCGTGTGGATCGCCGCCGCAACGCCGAACGCCGAGCCGACGGCTCGACTGCTGAACCTGGACGGCGACCGCGCCGCCATCCGGGCCGCGACCGTGCACGCCGCGCTCGCGCTGATGCTGGAAGCGATCGGCGAGCGGTCAGAGGTCGTCTGAGCCGCCGCCTTGCCCGGACAGCTCGGCCAGCGCGTCGTCCAGACCGTCGGGGCCGACCAGCACCTCGCGGGGCTTGCTGCCCTCGCTGGGCCCGACGACGCCGTGGGTCTCCAGGATGTCCATCAGCCGGCCCGCCTTGGCGAACCCGACGCGCAGCTTGCGCTGCAGCATCGACGTCGAGCCGAGCTGCAGCTCAATGACCAGGCGCGCCGCATCCAACACCAGGTCGAGGTCGTCGCCGATGTCGTCGGCCACGCGGCCCGCCGACGCGCTCGCGACCGCGCCGACGTCCTCCCGGTAATGCGTCTGGCTCTGCGCCCGCACGTGTGCCACAACCGCCCGCACCTCGGTCTCGGTGACCCAGGCGCCCTGCACGCGCATCGGGCGCGAAGCCCCCATCGGCAGGAACAATCCGTCGCCCTGGCCCACCAGCTTCTCGGCGCCGGGCTGGTCGAGGATGACCCGCGAATCGGTCGCCGACGACGTCGCGAACGCCAGCCGCGAGGGCACGTTGGCCTTGATCAGGCCCGTCACCACATCGACCGACGGACGCTGCGTCGCCAGCACCAGATGGATGCCGGCCGCGCGGGCCAGCTGCGTGATGCGCACGACGCAATCCTCGACGTCACGCGGGGCCACCATCATCAGATCGGACAGCTCGTCGACCACCACGACCAGGTACGGGTACGGCTTCAGCTCGCGCTCCGAGCCCGGCAGCGGCTGCAGCGCCCCCGAACGGACGGCCTTGTTGAAGTCGTCCACATGCCGGAAGCCGAACGCGGCCAGGTCGTCGTAGCGCTGCTCCATCTCCTTGACGACCCACTGCAGCGCGTCGGCGGCGCGCTTGGGACTGGTGATGATCGGTGTGACCAGGTGCGGGATGCCCTCGTAGTGGTTCAGCTCCACCCGCTTCGGATCGACCAGCATGAGTGCGACCTCGTCGGGCGTGGCGCGCATCAGGATCGAGACGATCAGCGAATTGATGAAGCTCGACTTGCCCGAGCCGGTGGCCCCGGCCACCAGCAGGTGCGGCATCTTGGCGACGTTGGCGACGACGAAGCCGCCCTCGACGTCCTTGCCCAGGCCGACCGTCAGCGGGTGGTGGTCGTTGCGGGCGCGCTGCGAGCGCAGCACGTCGCCCAGGCTCACGACCTCCTTGTCCCGGTTGGGGATCTCGATGCCGATCGCGCTCTTGCCCGGGATGGGCGACAGGATGCGCACCTCCGGGCTGGCTACGGCGTACGCGATGTTGCGCGACAACGCGGTGACCTTCTCGACCTTGACGCCGGTGCCCAGCTCGACCTCGTAGCGCGTGACCGTCGGCCCGCGCGTATAGCCGGTGACCTTGGCATCCACGTCGAAGTCGATCAGCACCTCGGACAGGCGGTGGACGATCGCGTCCGACGCCTCCGAGCGGGCCTTCGGCACCGTGCCGGGCTTGAGCAGCCCCGCGTCGGGCAGCACATACAGCGTTTCGCCGTCGATCATCGGCTGCGCGGCCGGGCCCGCGGGCGGACGGTGCGCCGGGGCGGGCGGACGCCGCGGGGCCGTATCCGGCCCGTCCGGCGGCTGCGTCATGGCCTGCGTCGGGATCATATCTTGCCCCACGACGTCGGTGGACAGGCCGTCCTCCAGTTCGCCGGTGTCGATCAACGGACTGGAGTAGGCGGGCGTGTCCGCGTGCTCGATGGCCGCCGCCTCGCGCCGCTCGCGGCGTTCGCGTCGCTTGGCGGCCAGCGCCGCACCCCAGCCGCGCAGCATGGCGACGATCTCGCGGATCGGCTTGCCGACGATGATGATGATGCCGAAGATGCCGACGAAGGCGAGCAGGATGCCGGCCAACCAGTTGGGCATCAGCTGCGTCAGCATGGACGAACTCAGATAGCCGAGGAAGCCGCCGAACTCGCGCATCGCGGGGGCGCTGCTCGGCGCCGGCAACGGCGTGTGGAACAGGTTGATGACGCCCAGCACGCCCAGCAGCGCCACGAGCCAGCCGATGACCTGGCGCCCGGCGGGGCCGTTGGCCGCGGGGTTGCGCATCGTGCGGACGGCCATGGCCACCAGCAGCACCGGCAGCACATAGCTCAGCGCGCCCACGACGCTGGCGAATCCGTAATGGACGATCGTGCCCAGCACCCCGGGCAGCCCGAACCAGAACTGGGCGCCACAGACGATGGCGAGGAAGACCAGGAACAGCCCGGCGCCGTCGCGCAGCACGCCCGGTTCGATCGACGTGGCGCCGTGGCCGATGGCGCGCACGCCGCGTCCGACCAGGTGCGCCAGGCCCGTCCAGACCTTCGCGATGCCGCGCAGCACGGCGGGCGCACGGCCCGTGGACGCATCCGCCTGGGTCGCGGTCGCCGGGCGCGGACGCGATGCTGCGGACGTGCCGGTGCGCTTCGATCCCCCGTTCGCGGGGCGGGCATGCGAGCGCGAGGACGTAGAGGTCACCATGCTGGCAGGATAGCCGAGGCTGGGACCCAGCTGTGGCAGCCTCGCCGGACAGGACGGCGATCGGACGCGACGTCCGTCAGAAGTGCGAGTAGCCGGGCGCAGAGGACGGCCATGCGATGCCGTCCACCAGCACGGCGGGCGCAGTCTCGTCCTCGGGCGGGGGCAGCACCTGCCCCACGACGGCCCATTTCTCGGGCACATCGCCCAGGCGGAAGGTCGCAGCCAGCGCGTGGTCCTCGCCGCCGGTGAGCACGAAATCGAGCGGATCACGCCCCGTCGCCGCCGCGACGGCGCGCACGGGCTCGGCCACATCGAAGCTCTTCGAGTCGAGCGCGATCGTGACGTTGCTGGCCACGGCGATGTGCCCCAGATCGGCCAGCAGGCCATCGGAGACGTCGATCATCGCGCTGGCGCCCGCCAGGGCAGCCACACGCCCCTGGCCGTACGGCACCCGGGGACAGCGGTGTGTGTCGACGACGGCCTTGGGCGAGCGGAAGCCGCGCGCAAGCGCCGTCAGCCCCGCCCCGGCCCACCCGAGCCGGCCGCACACCGCGACCACCTGGTCTGGACGGGCACCCGCACGCGTCACCGGCGCCAGCCCGTCGGACTGCCCCACGGCCGTCACCGACACCATGATCTGGCTGGCCGACGAGATGTCGCCGCCCACCAGGGCCGCACCGGCCCGGTCGGCCTCGGCCCGCACGCCGGCCGAGAACTGTCCGGCCCACAGCTGCGGCACGTCGCCCGGCAGCGCCAGCCCGATCAGCAGCGCGACGCCGACGGCCCCCATGGCCTCCAGGTCGGCGTAGGCGGCCGCCACGCACTTGCGTCCGATGTCGAACGGCTCCGACCAGTCGCGGCGGAAGTGCACGCCCTCGACGAAGATATCGACGCTGGTCACAGCCGAACCATTCACCAGGAAGACGGCAGCGTCATCGCCGGGCCCCAGCGACACCGCCGGCGAGCTGGGCAGCCCGGCGATGATGTGATCGATCAGCGCGAACTCACCGAGTTCGGCCACGGTGCCGGCCTGAGGAAGCGATTGCGCCATGTCTCTACCGTAGCGTCTTCGCGGAGCCTCCCCGCGCCACCGCGTAAAAACGGGCACCTGCCGGGCGCCTCACCGCAGGGTCAGCGGACGCCGCAGTGCCTGCTCGATCAGATCGCTGATCAGATCGGCATAGCTCATGCCCTGATCCTGCCACAGCTTCGGGAACATGGAGATCGGCGTGAAGCCGGGCATGGTGTTGATCTCGATGATCGAGATGGTGCCGTCGGGCAGGACGAACGAGTCGACGCGGCTCAGCCCCTCGGCGCCGATCGCGGTGAACGCGCGCCGGGCGAGATCCTGCACGCGGGCCTCGATGTCGGGATCCAGCACGGCCGGCACCTCCAGATCGGCCTCGTCGGGCGCCAGGTACTTGGCCTCGTAGTCGTAGAACGCGTCGTCGGTGCGCACGATGATCTCGCCCGGACGGGTGACGCGCACCTCCTGGCTGCCGGGGGCCGGCCCCAGCACGGCGCACTCGATCTCGCGCCCGCCGAGCACACCCTGCTCGACGAGGATGCGCGAATCCCAGCGGCCCGCATCGTCCAGCGCCTGCGCCAGCCCCGCCTCGTCCTCGACCCGGCAGACGCCGACGGACGACCCCCCGCGCGCGGGCTTCACGTACAGCGGGTACGCCAGGTGCGCCTGCGCGACACGCGCCGCGACCGTCGCGGCATCCTCGTTCCGCGACGCGGCGACCCACGGCGCACTCGGCAGCCCGGCCGCCGCGAAGGCCATCTTGGTGAGGCGCTTGTCCATGCCGATCGCGCTGGCCGCGACGCCCGCGCCGACGTAGCGCAGCCCGCGCATCTCCAGCAGGCCCTGGATCGTGCCATCCTCGCCGAACGGCCCGTGCAGCACGGGGAATCCGACCTGGACATCGACCTCATCGACGAGACGGTCGTCCACCCGCGTGGCGAGCCAGACCCGATCGCCGTCGCGGCCGAGCACCGCCCGGGGACGCGATGCGTCCACCGTCGGCATCGTGGTGCCGTCGCCGGCGACCAGGCGGGCCAGATCGTCCGCGTCGTAGCGCACCCAGGTGCCGTCCTTGGCGATGCCGATGCCGTACGGCTGGTAGCGGGTGCGATCCAACGCGCCCAGGATCCCGGCCGCCGTCAGGCAGGAGATCTCATGCTCGCTCGACTGGCCGCCGAAGAAGAAGACGACTGGAACGGCCTGACCCATGCGAACTCCCCTCTCTGCCTGGCAAAGGCGCCATGACGCAAACACTGTAGCCCATGCGGTTGCACGAAGGGAGGGCTTCGAACCGACGTCAGCGACGGTCGGCTTCGCCGGGCACGACGCGCCGGTGCAGCTTCGGATCCCACCGTCCGGGTGGACACGTCTGTCCGCGCACGCGCTCGACCATGACGGTGATGGCGTCCATGATCGCCTGGCCGGCCGCATGCACGGCCGCCGCATCGGTGGGGTCGCGTCCGAACGCGCTCAGGTCGATCGGCTCCCCCGTCTCGATGACCACCGTGTGCCGGGGGAAAAGGTCCGGGTGCTGGCGCGGTGAGCCGTTGTCGGGACAGATCAGGTTCACGCCCCAATGCCCCACCGGGATGACCGGCACGCCCGTGGACAGCGCCAGCCGCGCGGCGCCGGTGCGTGGCTCCATCGGCCACTCCTGCGGGTCGCGCGTCGTCGTGCCCTCCGGATAGATGACGACCAGATGCCCAAGCCGCAGGTGCTCCTCCGCCGCGAGCAGCGCATCGTCGGCGTGCGTCGTGCCGCGGTAGACCGGCACCAAGCCGGCCCGCCGGAACAGGAAGCCGACCCCCGGCACCTTGAACAACGATGCCTTGGCAAGGAAGTACGGCCAGCGGCCGCTGTACGCGAAGTATTCGCCCATCATCGGCGGATCCAGGCTGGACAGGTGGTTCACCACCATCAGCGCCGGACCCGTCTGGGGCACGTTCTCTTGCCCGCGCCAGTCACGGCGCATGACCGGGGCCAGCCCGACGCGCAGCCCGCGTCCCATGAACGCGAACGCCCATGAGCCGCTCTCATGGTTGACCGCACGCAGCGGGAGACGTTTCTGTCTCCGGCTGCGCCGGGCCGGTCTCAGTGCGTCATCCACCCCACCATTGTCGCCGCAATGCGGGGCCTAAGGCCATCCCGTTCGCCGAATGGACGCACCAGATGCGGACGTATGCACGTCCGGCGTACCTCAGCGAAGGGTCGTGGGCAGGTAGTCCGGGCGCGTGGCCTCGAAGGCCGCGATGTCGTCCGCATGCTGCAGCGTGGCGCCGATGTCGTCCAGCCCCTCCAGCAGCCGTGCGCGGGTGTGGTCGTCGATCGCGAAGTGCCACACCGCATCGCCCAGCGCGATGGTGCGCTGCTCCAGATCGACCGTCATCGGCCGACCGGGCGCCGCCTCGATGGCATCCCAGATCGCCTCGACATCCGCCGCGTCCAGCTTCGCCAGCAGCAGCCCGGCCTTGCCGGCGTTGTTGGTGAAGATCGGGCCGAACCGCGAACCGATCACCACCTGGAAGCCGCCGTCCTGCAGTGCCCAGACGGCATGCTCGCGCGAGCTGCCGATGCCGAAGTCGGGGCCGACCACCAGGATCGTCCCCACGTCGTAAGGGGGTTGGTTGAGGACGAACGTGGGATCGTCGCGCCACGCGGCGAACAGCCCATCGGCGAAGCCGGTGCGCGTGATGCGCTTGAGGTAGACCGCCGGGATGATCTGGTCGGTGTCGACGCTGGCGCGCCGCAGCGGCACCGGGACGCCCGTGTGCGTGGTGAATGCCTTCATCGTGGTTCCCTTCGCTCACAGATCCTCGGGGCCGGCCAGGTGCCCGGCGATGGCCGTCGCCGCAGCCACGCGCGGCGACACCAGATGCGTGCGCGAGCCCGGCCCCTGGCGTCCCTCGAAGTTGCGGTTGGACGTGGACGCGCACCGGTGCCCCGCGGGCACGCGGTCGTCGTTCATGCCCAGGCACATCGAGCATCCGGCGAAGCGCCACTCGGCGCCGGCCGCCACGAAGACGTCATCCAGCCCCTCGGCGACCGCCTGGGCCCGCACCCCCGCCGAGCCCGGCACGACGAGCATGCGCACGCCCGGGGCGACATGTCGCCCGCGCAGCACCTCGGCGGCCGCGCGCAGATCCTCGATGCGCCCGTTGGTGCACGAGCCGACGAAGACGTCGTCCACCCGAATGTCGCGCATCCGGGTGCCGGGCGCCAGATCCTGGTAGGCCAGGGCACGGCGGGCCGCGTTGCGCGCGTTGTCGTCGGCGAAGCTGTCCGGATCGGGCACCACGCCGTCCAGCGGAACGCCCTGACCGGGGTTGGTGCCCCAGGTGACGAACGGCGCCACCGCGGAGGCATCCAGGAAGACCTCCTTGTCGAAGACCGCGTCCGCGTCGCTGTGCAGATCGGCCCAGGCGGCCACCGCCTCGTCCCACTGCGCCCCGCGCGGCGCGTACGGACGGCCCTTGACGTAATCGATCGTGGTCTGGTCGGGGGCCACCAGGCCCGCCTTGGCGCCCCACTCGATCGACATGTTGCACAGCGTCATGCGGCCCTCCATCGACAGCGCCTCGATGGCGGGCCCGCGGTATTCGACGATGTAGCCGGAGCCGGCGCCGGTGCCCTCCTGCGCGATCAGCGCGAGCACCAGGTCTTTGGCGCTCGCGTCCGGACGCAGCGCGCCGGTCACCGTGACCGCCATGGTCGCCAACTTGCCCTGCGGCAGCGTCTGCGTCGCCAGCACGTGTTCGACCTCGGACGTGCCGATGCCGAACGCCAGCGCCCCGAATGCGCCGTGCGTGGCGGTGTGCGAGTCGCCGCACACGATCGTCATGCCCGGCTGCGTCAGGCCCAGGTTGGGGCCGATCACGTGGACGACGCCCTGTTGCGCATCGCCCAGCCCGTGCAGCGGCACGCCGAACTCGGGCGCGTTGCGGTTCAGGGTCTCGACCTGCAGGGCCGCCACCGGGTCTTCGATGGGACGGTCGATGTGGCATGTGGGCGTGTCGTGGTCTTCGGTCGCGAACGTGAGGTCGGGACGGCGCACGCGACGCCCGGCCAGGCGCAGCCCGTCAAAGGCCTGGGGACTGGTGACCTCGTGCACGAGATGCAGATCGATGTACAGCAGGTCCGGCTCCCCCGGTGCACGGCGTACGACGTGGGCATCCCAGATCTTCTCGCTCAGAGTCTTCCCCATGGCCCCAGTATCCCCCGCGCGACCACGATGCGAGATGATAGTCTCACCCTATGGACGATACGAGTGGCGTGGGCGTGCTCGACAAGGCGGCGTCGGTACTCACCGCACTGGAGACCGGACCTCTCACCTTGGCGGGGTTGGTACAGACCACGGGACTGGCTCGCCCCACGGCGCACCGACTGGCGGTCGCCCTGGAGCACCACCGTTTCGTAGGACGCGACCTCCAGGGCCGTTTCGTACTGGGGCCCAGGCTACAGGAGTTGGCGGCCGCCGCGGGCGAAGATCGCCTTCTTGCCACCGCCGGCCCCATTCTGGCCCGGTTGCGCGACATCACCGGCGAGTCGGCACAGCTGTTCCGCCGCCAGGGCGATGTGCGCGTCTGCGTCGCCGCGGCCGAGCGCCCGGCCGGCCTGCGCGACACCGTGCCCGTGGGCAGCCAGCTGACCATGCTGGCCGGGTCGGCCGCGCAGGTGCTGCTGGCCTGGGACGAACCCGACCGCATCCAGCGCGGGCTGATCGGCGCCAGCTTCTCGGCCCTGTCGCTGGCGTCGGTGCGCCGGCAGGGATGGGCCCAGTCGGTCGGCGAGCGCGAGGCCGGCGTCGCCTCGGTGTCGGCGCCCGTGCGCACGCCCAACAACAAGGTCATCGCGGCCGTCAGTGTCTCCGGCCCGATCGAGCGGCTCACCCGCACGCCCGGGCGCATGCACGCCGCCGCCGTCACCGCCGCCGCCGAGCGCCTCTCCGAGGTGCTGCGCCGCCAGGGCACCGAGTGACATGCCCGCCACACACGCCCCGCGCATCGCGCTGACGTTCGACGACGGGCCGGGCGACCACACGCTGCGGCTGCTGCAGATTCTGGACGACGTCGGCGGGCACGCCACGTTCTTCGCCGTGGGCGAGCGCCTGGACGAGTACGCCGAGCAGGCCCGCGCGGTGCTGCGCCAGGGCAGCGACCTGTGGGGCCACGGCTGGGATCACGCCAGCCTGGTCGGCATGCCGGGCCCGGACGTCTTCGAGCAGCTGACCCGCACCCGCGACCGGATCGGCCAGGTCACCGGCATCACCCCGCCGGCGTTTCGTCCGCCCAACGGGCACGTCGACCAGGCCGTGCAGGCCCAGGCCGCCCGGGCCGGGCAGGCGGTGATCCTGTGGTCGCTGGGCAGCGGCGACTGGCAGCACAAGGATCGCGACCAGACGATCGCCGCGGTGCTAGGCCAGGCCCGCGACGGTGCGATCGTGCTGTGCCACGAGTGGGTCGACAGCACCCCGGATGCCATGGCCCAGGTCATGCCGGAGCTGGTCGCCCGGGGCTTCCGGCTGGTCACGGCCGCCGAGCTGCTGAGCTCGGCTGCGCTGGAGCCGGGCCGCATCTACGAGAGCGCCTGAGCGGGGCGTCCTCACTAGCCGCAGCGCGTCGGGTTGAGACCCACCCGGCCGAGGAAGCAGGTCGGGGCAGGTTCGGCCTGATCAGGCACGACGGACCTCGGGACGGATGCCGCGAACCCGCAGCCCCGGGCGCAGACCGCCCAGCGCCAGCGTGTCCCTCATGGATGGAATTACCCCATAGATGCGCCAAAACCCCCGGCCACCAAGCGGTGAGCCGAGGGTTGGCTTCGGTAGCCCCGAGCAGATTCGAACTGCCGTTTCAGCCTTGAGAGGGCCGCGTGCTGGGCCGCTACACAACGGGGCCTC
>Ga0209738_10000192_pt1 | contig 13636 bp, 6 predicted proteins | sample TergutNc150P5_FD_187289 | JGI IMG/M metagenome (GOLD analysis project Ga0209738, IMG submission 187289) | Nasutitermes corniger P5 segment gut microbial community from laboratory colony in Florida, USA - Nc150 P5 (SPAdes) (version 2) | ecosystem: Host-associated > Arthropoda: Insects > Digestive...
TAGTAATACCTGCCGCTTGAAATGCCGGCGCCAAATAATCTTGAATAAATACAGCTTCACTATCGGCAGGAAATAGCATTGCCGGATTGTTATAAGCATTCTCCGGCTCGTTTTGCGGCGTAATGGCAGTAACATTGATACCTGCTGCCTGCATTGCCTGAATATATTTTACAAAGTAATTGGCATAGGTGCCATAATATTGCCTCAACAAATTGCCGCCATAAGCAGAGCCATTATCCTTCATCCAAGCCGGAGCAGACCATGGCGTAGCAATGGTTTTGAGATTGGGATTGATAGTTAAAATTTGCTGTAACACAGGAATTACATCCGTACCTGTAACAGTACCATTGACACTAAAATGAGCTAACGAGGCATCCGTTTGCCCTGCCGGCATATCGTCGTAACTATATACGCTGGGACTAAGGTCGGATGCGCCGATGGTTAAACGCAAATAGCTGACACCAATATTGCTGCCGCTTGTATCGAACAACTCACTAAGCAAAGCGCTTTTGTTTGATGCCGACATTTGGTTAATAAGTTGTGCGCTACCATCGGTTAAGGCATAACCAAAACCATCAATTTGCTGGTATTTGGTAGCAGGATCTACCGTAATCGTAGCATTAGAATTTGTTGCAGCAGCAAAATTCAATCCCAAATTTTGAAGTTGAAAAAGCGTATTTTTATCCGGCGTAGTGAGCCAAAAAGCAACATCACTTTTCATAGTTCCGACATAAACCGTAACGGATACCGTTGTATCTTTTTTTACAGAACCATTATAAACAATTACCTGTATCGAATAAGTGGTAGTAGAACCTGCACTTCCGGTAAAAGTATAATTTACCGTACCTCCATTAGTATTATTGAAGGTAACGGTCTTGGTAGGTAACACAATTTGATAGGTGGTGGCATTGGTAGCCGACACGGTAATATTTACGTTTCCGCTTCCGTCTCCGTTAGGCATGGCGCCGGTTGCTCCCACAATTTGTACCGAAACTTTTAAGTTGGAAGGTGCTTGAGCGCTACTTCCGGGTACATCGTTTTTTGAACAGGCAATCCCGCAAATCGCCAGTAAAAAACAGCATAAAATCGTATTGATTTTTTTTAAATAATCCATTTCAATAAAAATTAATTAAGTGGACGGCGTACCGTCCACTTGAAAAAAATATAACATTTACACTCTGTGCAATTCCGTTTAACCTATGTTATCTGTGTGTTTTTTAAATCAACTTCAACAAAATACATTTAGTTATACACTCTTACATAATCAACATACATAGTCGAACCGGAACCGAGATTGATATTGGTACCACCCATATCGCCACCAACCGCTACATTGAAAATAAAGAAGAAGTTTTGGTTGAACGGCATACCGGAATTATTCGCTACACTGTCCACTTTCACGCCGTCCACATAAAAAGCAATATGATCGGCTCTCCAATCCATGACATAATCATGGAAACCGGTATTTATGCCCGACACCGTCAGTTTTTTATTAGTGCTTTGCTCCGCCGCAGCGCTGGCTCCCCAATGCAATGAACTTCCCATTACATTCGCTCCCCATGTATTTGTTGCCGCCTCCATGATGTCCATTTCTCCACAGGCAGGCCATCCTGCACTACCGATATTACTGCCCAGCATCCACAACGCGGGCCATGTACCCGGGTCGCCCGGAATCTGTGCGCGTATATCTATTTTGCCGTAGGTAAAGGAATATTTGCCCTCCGTGTTTATTCTGGCGGAAGTGTAATTATATCCGGTGCCGTTATAGTTGGGCGAATTGAGCGCCGTAATTTGCAGGCAGCCGTTTTGCACGCTTACATTTGCCGGATCGCTGGTATAATATTCCACTTCATTATTCACATTCAAATTTCCTGTCTCATAATTCCAAACATCAGTATTTAATGAAGTACCGTTAAATTCATCCGACCATAACAAAGTTGTTCCCAGCTGTCCTGCCGTTGACTTAGTATATACCGTAACATTGATAGTCGTATCTTTTTTAACCGTACTGCAATAGGCTGAAATATTGATGGGATAGGTAGTGGTAGTTCCCGGCGCTGATGTAAAGGTACAGGTTACCGTTCCGTTGGAGCCGTTTACGGAAAAAGACTTATTTCCTTCCGTAGGCAAGGTTATGATAAAAGAAGTAACATTTTTACCCGAAAGCGTAAGATTGACCATACCGCTGCCGTCGCCATTAGGCGTAGTAGCGGTTATGCCTACTACCTCCGCAGTAATGGACAAGTCGGTAGGCGTTGCCGGCGGTTGATAACTGCTGCCTTTGCTGCACGAAAGCAATAAAACAAGCGTAGGCACACAAAATAATACCCATTTATAATTGTATTTCATTTTAAAAAAATTTTTTTGAATAAGTTATATCCCCGACAAGAATTGAAATCCTGTCAGGGATATTATTAGATTAGTAAAAAAACATATTTAACGATTAGATCTAAACCTGAATACCCACACATCTCCATTTGCATCATAGGTAAGCCCAATAATAATTTCATCATAGGCTTGGCCGGATGCATCGGTTAAATTAGTTGATATTCTCAATACATCATATGTTATGGACGATTCTGTCGGAGTCGCTAATTCGCCGGTATTGGTTTTATCCTGTAAACCAAAGTGAGCGCCTACACCGTTTACCGTAATTTGTCCTAACTGCATAGCGCCTGCCGGAGCAGCAGCAACTGTGTAAGTAAAATTACCGCTTCCCCAAGGCTTCAACGCAGAAACAAGACTATATATTGCAGTAGTTGAATAAGAACCAGGGGTAGTACTATTAAAGGTACCTGATGTTGATGATGCATTCCAAGGAGCAGGCAATGCTTTCGTCCATGTAGAACCGCCGCCATCCAGATATACGGTATTATTATCATTATAAATGAACTTCCCTACTTTGTCAAACGTAAAAGTATATTGGTCATCCAAATATCCATCGCGACCACTTCCGTTTGTTGCAATATCTCCAGATCCATATCCCCACCAATTTGTAGTAATTCCACCATCTATATCGGATAATGCAGTATTAAAGCCATCACCATTACTACCCGGACCGGGAGCAACCACGCAGGCATTAATCACTCTATTAGCAATCCATGTCCTTTGCGTAAGCCCTAACCCCGCACCACTTAAAACACCTAATAAAGTAGAAGGACTTACAGCGTATGGATTATCCTCATTTATAGTTACTGTCTGAGTAAGCGTATCAGTCATACCGCCATATCCCGCGGCATTCAATTGTACATTATAAGTGCCGGCAAATGTTACGGTAACTTCTACCGTATCGCCTGTATAAGTGCCCAATCCCGGAATTGTCCATGTGGACTTACCGGGCATTTTATATTGGCTGGTATTAATCAATTCCAAATTTTGAGGCGTAGCCTCTGATGGCGTTAATAGCTTGTATGTAAAACCTGCCTTAACAGCGTATGGATTATCTTGCGCTATCGTTACTGTTTTCGAAAGCGTATCGGACAAACCACCCGGACCGGCAGCAACCATTTTTACAGTATAAGTACCGGCACGCGATATAGTAGTTCTTATTGTGTCTCCCGTAAATGTGCCGACTCCGGGAATAATCCAAGTAACAGCCATCGCATTTTGGCTGGTATTAATTAGCTCCAAATTTTGAGGCGTTGTGTCGCTTGTCGGCGTCAACGCATTATACGTAAAGTCTGCCGTAGGCACCGGAGCATTCAAAGTCGGCGTTTTTTTAGAACACGAACTTAATAAAGCACTCACCAAAGAGACCGTCAAAAAAACCGCAATGGCTAATCTCATCTTATTTTTATTCATCATAGTATATTTAATAAATTAATTAAAACAGTTACAAGTTACGGGTATTCTTTCGTAACTTGTAACTAAGTGTAACATTAATAACCCGGATTTTGTTTTATTTGCGTATTGGTTAATTCCGCCAACGGAATAGGCAAAATTTCGTTTTTGCCGGCTACAAAATGTTTGGAAAATCCGTTTGCCATGTTATTCAGTACCGTAGCAGCGTCGCCCCAACGTACCAAATCAAACCAGCGATGTCCTTCCGTAGCCAACTCCATGTGGCGCTCCTGTTTAATTTCAGCCATGGTCAGTGTACCGGTAAGCGCAGGCAGTCCAACTCTTGCACGCACGGCATTTACCAGTGCCATTGCGCGGTTCATATCGCCTCCGCCCATTACGATAGCTTCTGCTTCCATTAAGTAAGTATCCGCCAACCGAATTTCTATATAATCAACTCCGTAGTTCAAACCCTCATTACCGGCGCCGTCTGCCGCTTTCAAAGGAGCATATTTTACAATCCAATATCCCGTAGTAGGAAAACCTTGCGTCCAAGACATTTGACCATAACTGCATAATCCCAAATTCGCCATACTGTCCAAATTGTAAATGGTAGATGAATAACGCGGGTCATATACGCCGTCCACCACCATTGCATTGTACAAATCGTAGGTAATAGGCGTAAAACCCCAACCCGAATTCAAGTTAGGCGCGGGCGCTTTTAGAAAAGTATAACCTCTGGCGCCGCACATAATCGCATAGGTGTTTCCCACCGGACTATTGCCGCTCCAATCGCCATAGTTTTGTCCGGACGAGTGTTGAATTTCCAAAATAGATTCCGCATTAAATTTATTGGTAATACTAAAAATATCGGCATAATTAGTCAATAAGTGATAGCCGTATGGACTAGTACCGCCGGGCGTTCCGTTTACTTGCGCCAACACAGTAGCTGCGCTGTCGTATTTTTTGTCGTACAAATACACTTTACCCAACAGTGCCAATGCCATACCTTGCGATGCGCGCCCCAAATTTACGCCGGAAACCGTTTTCGGCAAATGAGGAACGGCGGCATTTAAGTCCGCTTTTATTTGCGTATAAACCTGTTCGGGCGTTGCCTGCTGAGCAGCGAAAACCTGATCCAGCGTTGTCGCCGTTGTAAACAGCGGCACATTGCCAAACCAGCGCACCAAATGAAAATAATAATAAGCGCGCAAAAATTCGCATTCCGCCGTATATTGCGCCAACGTAGAATCGTCCAACCCACAAGTACTTAAACTTGCAAGCAGCTGATTACAAGCAGTAATACCGATAAAAGGCACGCTCCATAAACCATCCGGCACAATGGCAGGAGATAACTGCGTCATATCGTTCATTGCCGTCCAAGCAATCTGGTCACTTGCGCTGGCACCACCACTGTAACATTCGTCCGAAGCGGCATTTGCCAATCCTTCGGTAGAACAGTAACCCTCATGGTAAACAACCTGCATAGGCGCGTAAGCGGCTACCAACCCATTAAACGCCTGAGTCGGAGTAGTATAATAATTACTCTCCAAATATTGTCCTTTGGGTGTAGGCTCTAAAAAAGATTTAGAACAGGAAGCCATTGTTAAAACACTCATCACCAGCACCGCACCACATAAAATTTTATTTCGTTTCATAATACATTTATTTTTAAACATATATTTTGAATATTTTATTTTCTAATTTTCTATATTATAGTCCCACATTTAAACCCAGAATCCATGTTCTTGCTTGCGGATAAAGACCATAGTCTATTCCGTAGTTATTATTATTGCCACTGGTCTGTGCGCCTAAACCACCACCCACTTCAGGGTCTAACCCATCATATTTAGTTGCGGTAAACAAGTTATTAACGCTGGCATAAATCCGAATACTCTGGAATCTGATGCTGTTCATCCATGCTCTCGGGAAAGTGTATCCTATCGTCAAAGTTTTCAACCGGAAATAAGCGCCGCTTTGCAGATAAAAGTTAGAAGGTCTGCTATAATTATGATTGGGGTCGTTATCCGTAATACGAGGATAATTGCTGTTCGGATTCAACACCGTCCAAGCATCGAGCGCTGCGGCCTTGTAATTAGCAGCACCTCCCATAGATGCAATACCGACATCCGTACGGCGGAAAGCCTGAAATATCTCATTACCCCAAACGCCCTGTCCGAAGGCAGCTAAATCCCAATTTCTCCAACTGAAATTAAGGTTAAGTCCGTATGTCCAGTGCGGAAGCGCATCGCCCAGAAAAGTCCGGTCGTTATCGTTGATAGCGCCTTTACCGCCATCCGGATTATTGGAATTTTTCTGAAATTTCAAATCACCCGGCACAGCATTCGGTTGGTACAGTTGCCAAGTTCCGTCAGCAGCAGTATAACCATAGGAATTAATTTCCGCCTGCGATTTGAACGTACCTAACTCTTTAAATCCGTAAAATTCACCTACGGATTGACCAACCGTCATTTGCGTTAAATTATAGTTGGGCGTACCTGAATAAATAGGGCCACTGTTAATAAATTGTACGTTGTCACCTAAATAGGTAATGCTATTTTTGTTGTAAGCAATATTGCCGCTGATATTCAAATGGAAATCGCTTCCAAAATTTTTACGATAACCCAGTTCCAATTCCACGCCTTTATTGGTCATATTACCCACATTTGCCCAAGGAGCAGCTAAATATCCAGCAAAATCGGGAATGACCCTCGTCATTAGCATACCATTTGTTCTCTTATTGTAGTAGTCAAAAGTTACGCTCAAAGCGTTAAACAAATCCATATCAAAACCAGCATCGAAGGAAGCATCTTGCTCCCATTTCAAATCGGGATTTGCCGGAGCAGCAGGTCCATAACCGACATTATTAACATTATTTCCGAAAACAGCGTTTCTCAGTCCGCCGCTCGCAATCATAGACTCAAATTGGAAATTACCTAATGACATATCGTTACCGACCACGCCGTAAGATACGCGTATTTTCAAATTGTCAATCGGCGTATTTTGCGGGAAGAATTTTTCTTTGGTTACAACCCAGCCTACCTGAGCCGATGGGAAAGTACCCCAGCGTTTGTCGGCGCCGAATTTGGAAGAAGCATCCCGACGTATAATACCGGTAAACAAATACTTTTCGCCATAGTTGTAATTGACGCGCCCGAAATAGGAAAACAAAGTATAAACTTGATTTTCATAAGCCGAACCGTAATTGTTGACGATAATAGTATTGTCACTATTTTGAGTATAAGCGCCTGGCGTGCTCCAGTTAAAGGAAGCATCCTGATAATTGGTGATGGGTATTCCATGATATGTAACATTTAATCCATCGCCCGTTTGTCGCATAGAACTGGTACCTATCAACACTTCAAAATTGTGTTGCCCTATCGTTCTGCCGTAAGAAGCCGTATTATCCCAGTTCCATGTTAAGTTATGCTCCGCGTCGCGATACTCTGAAATCTGGTTAGTTACTTTATCCGGGTCAGTAGAAGGTACATTATTGTTATAAGAACTCAAAAAATAAAACGGAGTAAAAGATTCCGAACCCCAAAAAGCGCCTTTTACATTAATCTGAGAACGCAAAACCAATCCCTTGATAGGGTGTACATCAATATAGCCGTTACCTACCAAATTGTCAGACCAGCCGTAATTGCCCCTTTGCGTTTGTACATACGCCAACGGATTGACTATTTCCTGCTGTACATACTGCGATATGGCATAATACATTCCATTTGGATTTTTTACCAAATAGGGAATATTTGTTGCCGGATAAACACCTGGATTTCCCGTAATATAATCCATTTGAGCAGTCGAATTCGCACCCGGCACATATACGGGTGTAAGAGGGTCTAAATTCAACGCATCACTTACAAAACCACCATATTCCGAATTGGTATTTCCGGCTGTATTATCTTTCTCATTCGTAAAATTAAAATTTTCACCTATGGTTACATACTTACTTAGTTTTAAACTTGTATTGGAAGTCAGCATAAAGCGGTTATAGTAATTCACGGACGGCATAATCATACCTTGCTGCCCTATATAACCCGCTGCTAAAAAATAAGTAGCTTTTTCCGAACCGCCGCTCACGCTGATGTGGTGATTTTGATATTGCGCATTGTTGCTAAATATCTCGTCTTGCCAATTGGTACCGGTGCCGTAAATGGAAGGCGACGGGAAAGGAATGGCGCGACCATCATTGATAGCAGCTTCATTGCGCAACTCCGCATATTCCGTAGCGTTTGCCATTTTTACTTTTTTCATCGGAGTCTGCAAACCCATTTGCATATCATAACTAATGCGCATGGGCGCATTGTTAGCGCCTTTTTTGGTCGTAACAATAATAACGCCATTAGCAGCCTGCGTACCGTAGATAGCTGCCGAAGCTGCGTCTTTCATGACGGCTATGGAAGCGATGTCGTTAGGATTCAAATAATCAATTCCTCCATTCATCACTACACCGTCCACTACATACAGCGGACTGTTATTATTAATAGTTGTTACACCGCGAATATATACATTAGGAGAACTGCCCGGCGCACCGTTACTTTGTGTTACAATAACACCGGCTGCTTGTCCGCGTAAAGCGTCATCCAAACGGGTAAGTTGCTTGTTTTGGATAGATTGCGAATTAACCTGCGCAATAGCACCCGTTACCAACGCTTTTCTTTGCGTGCCGTAACCGATAACGACTACATCATTCAAGTCGCCTACCCTTGCGCGTAAAACTACACTAACAGATTTTTGCCCGCTTAGTGTAACTTCTTGCGGCGCATAGCCAGTATGAGAAAACACCAGCACTTCGCCGCTTTGTGCGTTAATGGCGAAGTTGCCGTTTTCGTCCGTAGTAACGCCTTGATTCGTTCCTTTAATCATTACGGAAACGCTTTCTATGCCATTGCCGGCACTATCCGTAACCTGCCCCGTTACGCGCTGTTGATAATAAAAACCGGTTTTCGGTTCCCATGCTTTTGCCTGTGAAACCGAAAAAACGCCTACCACTATGAAAGTGATGAGGACTGTGATAATTGAAAATTTGTACTTCATACTCTACTTTAAAATTAAATCGTGTGAAAAACTTTAAATTTTATTTTTTAAAATTACTATTGTTTTACATTGAATACCCTCTTGCCGAAATGTATTTAAACAGTTCACGCAGGTTAGTTTGAATAAATTACAAGCCATACTTTGCTTTTTAGTTTGAAAATATTTAGTGTATCTCTTAAATTGCGAGGACAAAGGTAGATTGCTGCCAAAAAAATGATACAATTCTATATATATATATATATATATAATACATTTAGTCTAAATAGTAGGATATTGATTAGTTATAAATTATTATACTCATACCTATTAGGTAGTGAAATTAAATATTTGTTCCACGAAGTAACATTTTGGTAATAGGAGAATGTGAAAACGAAGCCGGATTTTTCGTTTTTCTTATATCCTTCAAAAGGCGTTCAAAAAACGGTTTTTTAGAGATTCTATTGGTTGAATTTTTGTACTAACCTGTTGGATGCTTAGAATAAATATTATCTCATTCCCGCTTTTGTCGTCATGGCGGGCTTGCCCGCCATCTCCTGATAAAAATGAAATTCCAAAGTTTGATAAGATGCCGAAGCAAGTTCGGCATAACGGAAAAAAATTTCAAATGCATAATAGATTATTGCTGTTTTTCCGTATCAAAAATTTTTTTATTACAAAATTAAGCTGAAAATTCATTAACTTCGTCCACCTTAAACTAAAAAGGGGTTTGTAACGTTTTTTACAGACCGATTATAATTTCGATTTTAGACAATGGCAAGAAGCACTAAAAAGGCAAGTCCTGAAAATGCGGAAACAGCGCCTGCCGAAAAGCAAACACATTCGCATAACATCACAGCGGCGCTGCAATCAAAATTTGGTTTCGACAGCTTCAAAGGTCGGCAAGAGGAAGCTATCGACAGCTTACTGAGTGGGCACGACACGTTTGTAATAATGCCCACCGGCGGCGGCAAAAGCCTATGTTATCAGTTGCCTGCTTTGCTGTTGGAAGGAAGCGCTATTGTGGTAAGTCCGCTTATTGCTTTGATGAAAAATCAGGTAGATTTGGTACGCGGATATAGCGAAAACGATGATGTGGCGCACTTTTTAAACTCTTCTTTAAACAAAGCACAGATAAAAATTGTGCGCGAAGATTTGGCTGCCGGCAAAACAAAATTGTTATACGTTGCGCCCGAAACCCTTACCAAACAAGAGAATATTGATTTTTTCCGCTCCATAAAAATTTCATTTTTTGCGGTGGACGAAGCGCATTGTATTTCGGAATGGGGACACGACTTCCGCCCCGAATATCGCCGCTTGCGCGAAATGATGGATGAGATTGACGAGGGCGCTCCCGTTATTGCACTGACGGCTACGGCTACACCTAAGGTGCAAAGCGACATTGTAAAAAATTTGGGGCTGCGCAATCCGAATATCTATATTTCTTCTTTCAATCGGGAAAATCTGTATTACGAAATTATACCCAAAATCAAGGTAGATCAAACCATCAAAAGCATGGTGAAATTTATTTCGCAAAACAAGGGCAAAAGCGGCATCATATATACATTAAACAGAAAAACAACCGAAGAACTTGCCGATATTTTGGTAGCCAACAATATTAAAGCAGTGGCTTACCATGCCGGTTTGGAAGCAAAACTAAGAGCCGAAAGGCAAGACAGTTTTTTGAGCGAAAAAGTACAGGTAATTGTTGCTACCATTGCATTTGGCATGGGTATTGATAAGCCCGATATTCGTTTCGTGATTCATTACAACATGCCCAAATCCATCGAAAATTATTATCAGGAAACCGGACGCGCCGGACGCGACGGCTTGGAAGGAAAATGTATTTTATATTATTCGCACAAAGACGTTTCAAAACTCGAACACTTGATGCGCGACAAGCCTTTGAGCGAACGCGAAGTGGGCGCACAGCTCATCAATGAAACAATAGCTTTTGTGGAAACGTCCGTATGCCGGCGCAAAGTGCTGATGCACTATTTTGGCGAAGAACGGAAAGAAGAGCATTGCGATAATTGCGACAACTGTTTGCATCCGAAAGAAAAAATCGAAACCAAGAACGATGCCGTGAAAGTATTGAAAACAGTGGAAGCGCTGGATGGTCGTTTCGATTTGGATTATACCGTCAATATTATGTGCGGCAGGCAAACGCCGGCGGTAGAAATGTATCGTCACGAAAAATTGCCGGTATTCGGTATCGGAAAAGATAAAGATGTGCATTTTTGGAACAGCCTCATCAGGCAAATGTTGCTGGAAGGCTTGCTGCGCAAGGATATTGAAGAATATGGCTTGTTGAAATTTACGCCGAAAGGAGAAAAGTTTTTGAAAAAACCAGCTTCATTTAAAATTGTACTGAACAATTTATTCGAAGATGCTACCGCCGATGATGATGAAACCGAAACCGGTGGCAACAATGGCGCGGCTATGGATGGAGATTTGCTGGAAATATTGAAAGAGTTGCGGCAGGAACAGGCAAAAAAAATAGGGCTTCCGCCATTCGTTATTTTCTTGGAAAATTCGTTGAATGATATGGCAACGCTCTATCCCACGACTTTGGCAGAGCTGGAAAAATGTCAAGGCGTGAGCAAGGGCAAAGCCTTGAAATACGGCAAACCTTTTGTAGAACTGATTGCAAAATATGTGGAGGAAAACGACATTGAGCGTCCCGATGATTTTGTGATGAAAAACGTGGTCAATAAAGGCAACAACAAGGTGTACATTATTCAAAACGTGGATAAAAAAATTCCTTTGGAAACCATTGCCAAAAACAAAGATTTGCGCATTGACGAACTGCTGGAAGAAATGGAAACCATTGTAGCAAGCGGAACTAAACTGAATTTGAATTATGCCATTGACGATATGCTGGATGAAAGCGAACAGGACGAAATTATTGATTACTTTAAAAATTGCGAAACATCTTCGTTGGATGTAGCGCTTGCCGAACTGACTGACGGCAACTACGATTGGGAACAATTAAAAATAATGCGCATTAAATTTTTGTGCGAATACGGAAATTAATGAGATAACAAAATCAGAAAATTCGTTATAATTTCGAGCGCAGGCAAGAAATGCAAAAACTTAATTCTTAAATCCAAAATCACAAATTCCACAATGGGCATAGTACGCAAACAGAGCACTTATTCTACCGTATTTATTTACATTGGTTTTGCGATAGGCGCTTTTAATACCTTGTGGTTATTGGCGCATTTTGTTCCGAAAGAAATTGCAGGGTTATCCAACTTATTGCTCACGGTTTCCATTACGTTCTCCACCTTTGCTACGCTGGGTAGTATAAATGCGTTGTATAAATTTTATCCGTTTTACCGTTCCTATTTACCGGCAAACAAAAACGATTTACCTTTTTTTATTACCGCTGCCAATGTCGTCGGATGTGCGTTGTTCATCATTTGTTCTTTCCTTTTCAAAAATTATATTGCACGAAAACTTGGGCATAATTCGCCTTTGTTTATTGTTCATTACAAATTGCTGCTGCCCTACACCATCACTTATTTGTGCCTCATAGTGCTGGAAGCGTTTTGCTGGACAATCAAAAAAACCATTATTACCAATGTGGCAAGGGAAATTGTTTTTCGCATTGTAAACAGCGTAATTATTCTACTGTACATTTTCAAAGTTATTTCAGTCGAAACGTTTTTAAGGCTTTTATCCATATCCTATTTACCCTCCGTTTTAATATTATTATACGTTATTCTGAAAGACGGAACGATAAAAATATGCACTGTCATTAGTCGAGTAACACAAAGACTATACACCAAAATTCTAACATTTATTTCTTTTCACTTCACGGGAATACTCATTTCTATTATTCCGCCGGCGATTGATAATGTAATGATAGCAGGACTTTCGAGCGGCGGATTATCCAATGTGTGGATTTATACCATTCCGGTATATTTGGTTTCCATAATGGAGGTGCCGTTCCGAAGCATGGCGGGCATTACCACCGCGCTGATTGCCGAAGCATGGAAAAATAAGGATAAAGAAAAAATTGAGGAACTGTATAAAAAAACATCACTGAATCTTTTAATTATCGGAGCAGCGCTGTTTGGTATCTTGCTTTTGAATATGGATAATCTGGCGCGTTTTCTCGGACCGGGATATGAATTGCTGAAGATTTTATTTTTGATAAAAGGAATAGCCAAATTGATTGATTTAGGCGCCGGCATGAATGCGCAAATACTGAGTTTATCGCAATATTGGCGATTTGATTTTTATACCAGCGCGGCATTCATATCGGTTAATGTAGTGTTGGATTTTGTTTTAATAAAAATATTCGGCGTTATCGGCGCGGCATACGGCAGCGGCATTGCTTTGGTATTTTACAATTTCGCTCGATTTTTTTACCTGTGGAAGTTTTACGGATTGCAACCTTTCTCATCCAAAACGCTTGCCACGCTTGCTATTGGCGCCATTGCATTTTTCGCGGCGTATTTTATACCTTATACAAAAAATATATTTTTAGATATTGCTGTCAGAACCATTACTTTCGGTTTACTGTTTGCAGTACCGGTACTCTACTTTAGAATATCCGAAGACATTAATGTGCTATTTCAAACGGCAATTCGGCAATTCGGCAATTCAAAAATAAAATAATTGGTACGGTAGTTTCGTTTTATAACTTGCTCTTTACAAAGCGATTATTGAAGAAAAATGATATTCCTACCATTAAGCAATTAGTTTTTTACAAAATAATCAGGAACTAAAATTAAGAGCCGCTTTAAAAGCGGCTCCTTTTTTTAAACAACTAAAAAATGAAGAAAAATTATACTTATATATCAATAGGGGTTAATTCTTTATATTATCA
>Ga0209738_10000193_pt1 | contig 13613 bp, 9 predicted proteins | sample TergutNc150P5_FD_187289 | JGI IMG/M metagenome (GOLD analysis project Ga0209738, IMG submission 187289) | Nasutitermes corniger P5 segment gut microbial community from laboratory colony in Florida, USA - Nc150 P5 (SPAdes) (version 2) | ecosystem: Host-associated > Arthropoda: Insects > Digestive...
CAACGTCACGCTGACCAAGATCACCGTCAACGACGCACTGTTGTCGAGCGCCAACGACCAGATCACATGTGACGCCACGACGCTGGCCCCGAACGCCACGACGACCTGCGCCGCGACCTACACGGTCACGCAGACCGACGTGGACGCAGGCTCGGTCGTGAACACGGCCACCGCCACGGGCAACCCGCCCACGGGCAACCCGATCACCTCGGATCCGAACGATCCGGGTTCCAAGGCGACCACACCGCTGGCGTCCGCTCCGGATGTCACGCTGGTCAAGACGGGCACGCTCACCGACACGGACGGCAATCCGATCACCGGCGCTGCCGCGGCAGGCGATCTGATCGCCTACACGTTCCAGGTGACCAACACGGGCAACGTGACGCTGAGCGCGATCATGGTGTCGGATCCGTCCCTCACGGTCGCAAGCGACCAGGTGACGTGCCAGACGCAGACCCTGGCACCCGGTGCATCCACGACGTGCCACGCGTCGTACACGGTGAGCCAGGACGACGTCGATGCCGGCTCGGTGGTCAACACGGCCACCGCGACGGGCACCCCGCCGATCGGAAGCCCGATCACCTCCGATCCGGCCACGGCGACAACGGCTCTGCCGGCCGCTCCGGCCATCACGGTGGCCAAGACGGGCGCGCTGACCGACACGGACGGCAACCCGCTGACGGGCGCTCCGGTGGCTGGTGACCTGATCGCCTACACGTTCCAGGTGACCAACACGGGCAACGTGACGCTGCACGATGTGACCGTCCATGACGCCCTGCTCACCGCCGCCACCGACCAGGTGACGTGCGCGGCAGCGACGCTGGCACCGGGCGCGTCCGCACCCTGCACGGCGACATACACGCTGACGCAGACCGATGTGGACGCGGGCGCGGTGGTCAACACGGCCACGGTGACCGGCACGGCGCCGAGCGGCAGCCCGGTCGCCTCCGATCCGCACGATCCGAACGCCACGGCCACGACCGCGCTGACGCCGAATCCCGGCATCAAGGTCGTCAAGACCGCCGCGCTGACCGACAAGGACGGCAATGCCCTCACGACGGCCCCGAAGCCCGGCGATCTCATCGCGTACACGTTCCAGGTGACCAACACGGGCAACGTGACGCTGACGAGCGTCAGCATCGGCGATCCGCTGCTGACCAGCGTAAACGTCCAGGTCACGTGCGATGCCACCACGTTGGCACCGGGCGCGTCCACGACGTGCACGGCGACGCTCACGGTCACGCAGTCGGACATCGACGCCGGCTCGGTGGTCAACGCGGCCACCGCGACGGGCAATCCGCCGACTGGCAGCCCGGTCACGTCCGATCCGAACGACCCGGATGCCACGGTGACCACCGCGCTGACCGACGTGCCCTCGCTGGCGCTGTCCGGCATCGGGGTGCTGACGGGGCCGCATGGTGGTTCCGTCGGAGCCTCCTCGCAGCCGGGCGATCTGATCGACTACACGTTCCACGTGACCAACACGGGCAACGTCACGTTGCATGGCGTGGACGTGGCTGTGCCGCTGTTGAGCAGCGCTGGCGACACGATTCGGTGCGACGAGACCTCGTTGGCGCCGGGCGCATCGATGGACTGCCACGCCACCTACGTGGTCACGCAGTCGAACATCGATGTGCAGTCGGTGCTCGCGAAGGCCACGGCGACGGGCGAGCAGGAGAACGACGACCGCGTCACCTCGCAGCCGGCGACGGTGAAGACCGACCTGCCTGTTGCTCCGACCCCGGCCCAGGCCGCCACGGGTGGTCGCGTCGCCTCGCCGCAGGGCTTCGGCCTGTGCCTGGCGCTGCTCGCCCTGGCCGCATCCTGCGCCCTGTGCGTCATTCGTCGCAAGGACGGACGACGCGCAGCGCAGGCCTAGGTTCGCGATGGAGTGGAGGGACGTGGCTGCAGACGCCGGCCACGTCCCTCCGCCTGCGCGATCTCGGCTGCCGGCCGGCACCCGTGGGCTGCGACAACCGACCGCTGGGCGGGGGCACTAGAATGAGACCCGTACAGCAGCTACTGCTGACGTGCCCGGGGTCGGTGAAAGCCCGAACCGGCGGTGAAAGCCCGCGACCCGCTGAACGATTGTGGCGGTTGAACCGGTGGAATTCCGGTGCCGACGGTGATGGAAACGTCGCGTTTCCTGACAGTCCGGATGGGAGGAGCACGTCCATGGCGGGCGATCGACATCGTGCCGCGCCATGGTTCCCCGGGTCGTCGCGGTCTCGGGAGGGTTTGATGGCACGACAGATGCACCAGGCACCGGTGAGCCGGCTGGGGCACGTCGTGGCCCCGTTGGTTGTCGTCGTCGCCGTGCTGGTCATCTGGCAGCTGGTTGCCGCGGCCGACGTCTGGCCGTCCACGATGCTGCCCGCCCCGACCGAGGTGGCCCAGCGCCTTGGACACGACTGGACCGCGAGCAACCTGCCCCTGCGCACCTGGATCACCCTCGGCGAGGCGCTCGTCGGCTGCGTGGTGGCGGCCGTGATCGCCCTGCCGCTCGGCTATCTGCTGGCCCGCTGGCCCCTGGCCGAGGCGGCAGCATCTCCGCTCATCGCCGCATCCCAGGCCGTGCCGGCCGTCGCGATCGCGCCGCTGCTGGTCGTGTGGGTGGGCTACGGGACGATCCCGGTGGTGCTGCTGTGTGCGCTGATGGTGTTCTTCCCGATGGCGCTGGCTACGGTGCTGGGCCTGCGCCAGATCGACCACGAGCTGCTGTGGGCCGCAGCCCTGGACGGCGCACACGGCTGGTCGCTGCTGTGGCATCTGGAGTGGCCGCTGGCCCGCAAGCCCATTCTCATGGGCCTGCGCACCGGCTTCACGCTGTCGATCACCGGCGCCGTGGTGGGGGAGTTCGTGATGGGCGGCCGCGGCCTCGGCATGGTCGTGTCGGTCGAATCCTCCGGCAGCGACACCACCGGCCTGTTCGCCACGATCATCGTGCTGTGCCTGCTCGCCGTCGCGATCTATCTGATCATCTGGGCGGTCGAGGTGCTCACCGACCCGCTGCGTCCCGCCAACCCGAAGGAGATTCCCGCATCATGAGACGTCCGCTGGCCCCGTCCCGCCTGCTGGCCGCACTGTTCGCCGTCCTCGCGCTGCTCGTCACGTGCGCCTGCAGCCCGGTCGGCGCCCACGCGTCCGGCAGCGCCACGCCGGCCCCGGGGACGATCACGGTGGGCCTGACCTACCAGCCCGACATCCAGTTCGCGCCGTTCTACGTCGCCGACTCGCAGGGGTGGTTCGCGCAGGCCGGATTGCACGTCACGCTGCGCCACCACGGCTCGTCCGAGACGCTGTTCGGCGCGTTCCAAGCCGGGACGGAGCAGGTGGTCTTCGCGGGCGGGGACGAGATGATGCAGGCCCGCGCGCAGGGCGTCGACATCACCGACTTCGCCACCATCTACCAGACCTACCCGGTCGTGCTGATCGTGCCCGCGTCCTCGTCCATCCACACGCTGGCCGACCTGCGCGGCCGCAGCATCGGCATCCCAGGCCCGTACGGCGAGAACTGGTTCGCGCTGCAGGTCATGCTCGCCTCGGCGAATCTGACGCAGGCGGACGTCCACATCGTCAACATCGGCTACACGCAGCAGGCCGCGCTGACCGCCAAGCGGGTGGACGCCGTCGTGGGCTTCTCGAACAACGATGTCATCAACTTCCAGCAGGCCGGCTTCCCGGTGCGCCAGCTCACGACGCCCACGCCGATGCCGCTGATCGGCTCCGGCCTGGGTGCCTCGCCGACGCTCCTCGGGGCACACCCCGCGCAGCTGACGACGTTCCTGTCGGTCGTGCGCCGCGGGGTGCAGTACTGCATCGACCATCCGCAGGATGCGGTGCGGCTGTCCGCACGGTACGTCCCTGGGCTGAGCGATTCGGCCCAGCAGACCCGGGCGCTGGCCACGCTGACGGCGACGATCCCGCTGTACGGCACCGGCGACCAGATCGGCCGGCAGGATGCCGCCTTGTGGGCACAGATGTCCCAGTTCATGCAGCAACAGGGCCTGCTCGCCACGCCCGTCCCGGCGGCGCAGGCGTTTACGAGCGCCATCGCCGGTAGCCACCAAGCCTGAGGCCAACGTCGAGACAGACGACAGAATTACGGACGTCCACGCGAAATGACAACAGATCATGGCAAAATAACCCCCATGGAACGCATCGATCAGCACATCCTCGCGCTGCTGGCACGGGAGGGACGGATGTCGTACACCGACATCGGTCGCGAGACCGGCCTGTCCACGTCGGCCGCGCAGCAGCGCGTGCGCCGGCTGGAGCAGCGGGGCGCCGTCGTCGGCTACCACGCCGAGATCGACCCGGTCGCCCTGGGATGCACGCTGACCGCGTTCATCTCGATCCACCCCATCAACCCGGCCTCCGAAGAGGACACGCCGCGCGTGCTCGCGACGTTCCCCGAGGTGGTCAGCCTGTTCACGGTCGCCGGCGACGCCAGCTACCTGTGCATGGTGCAGGTCGGTTCGACAACGGAGCTGGACGGCCTGCTCACCCGCATGCGCAACCAGGCCAACGTCACCACCGTCACCACCGTGGTGCTCACGACGATCTTCCGCGACCGGCCCTTGGTCGAGTTGCCGGACGCGATCGGCTGACGGGTGGCACGCGGCACGAGACGGCAGAAGAAGCCGAACACCCACCCGCTGGCGGTGTGGCCCCGGATCATCCTGGGCGCCGTGGCCGGGCTGGTCGCCGGGCTCGGCTTCGCCCCGTTCGGCTGGTGGCCCGCCACGCTGGTCGGGCTGGTCGGTTTCTTCTGGCTGGCCGGACGCGGCGCACCCCGCCAGGCCGCGGGCACCGGCTACGCGTTCGGGCTGGGCCTGTTCGGCCTGACGATCTCGTGGGTGTGGGTGCTCGGCTGGTGGATCGTCGCCGCGTTCGTCCTGTTCATGTCCCTGTGGATGCTCGTGGTTGGCCTGGGCGTCAACCTGGTGGCGCGGCTGCCGTGGTGGCCGCTGTGGGCGGCCTGCATATGGACGGGGTTCGAGTTCGCCAGCTCCCGCGTGCCGTTCGGCGGCTTCGGCTGGGTGCGCCTGGCGTTCACCACGCCCGACCAGCCGCTGTCGGGCTATCTGCCGTGGGTCGGCGTGGCCGGCACGAGCTTCCTGGTCGCGTTCTGCGCGGGGCTGTTGAGCTGCCTGCTGCTGCCCGGGCACAAGGCGTGGGTGCGCCTGGCGTGCGTCGTCGGCCTGCTGGCGGCGTTCGGCGGGGGACTGGCGCTGTGGGCCCAGCCCGCGCCCCCGGCGGGCCCGACCGTCAACGTCGGCATCGTCCAGGGCAATGTGGACGGCACCGCGGGCCCGCGCGCCATGGGATACGCCCGTTCGGTGACCGCCAACCACGTCAGCGAGACCGTCATGTTGATGGCCCGGGCTCGCACCGGTCTGGACCCGATGCCCGACTTCGTGCTGTGGCCCGAGAACTCCACCGACATGGATCCGACGCAGGACGAGACGACGGCGTTCGTCATCAATGCGGCCGCACAGCTGGCCGGGCGTCCCGTGCTCGTGGGCGCGGTCATGGCGGGGCCCGGGCCGAACGACCGGCAGACCAGCGCGCTGTGGTGGGTGCCCGACAAGGGCATCCAGGGCCGCTACGACAAGCAGAACGCGGTGCCATTCGGCGAGTACACGCCGCTGCAGCCACTGATGTTCAAGTTCTTCCCGGAAACGCGCGAGGTGGGCAAGCAGACGGTGCCGGGCACCAAGCCGGGCGTGCTGCACGTGACGCTCGCCGACGGTCGCCCTCTGGCGATCGGCGACATCATCTGCTACGAGCTTGCGTTCGACAAGACGGTGTACGAGACCGTCCGCGACGGGGGACAGCTCATCACCGTCCAGTCGAACAACGCGACGTACACGGGCACGTTCCAGCCGCGTCAGCAGTTCCAGATCACCCGCGTGCGGGCCATGGAGATGCAGCGCGACATCGTCGTGGCCACCACGAGCTCGTTCTCGGGGCTGATCGACGCCAAGGGCCATGTGCTCGACCAGACGCAGGAGGGGACGGCCACCGCCCAGACCTACCAGGTGCCCGAGCGCACGGGCGTCAGCTGGGGCGTGCGCGTCGACCCGTGGTTCGAGCTGGCCGGCGCGATCGTCGGCTGCCTGGCGATGGTGGCCGGCATCGTCGTGGCAGCCCGGCATCGCGGCGCCGGTGCGCACTAGACTGTGACTAACCTGCATATTTGCGTGCAGAACGGACGAACGGCGGGAACAGATGGACGCTCACAGTGAGCCGGTGGGACGCGTGCTGGTGGTCATCCCCACCTACAACGAGGTGGAGAACCTGGAGCGCATCGTGGCGCGGGTGCGCCAGGCCACGCCCGATGCGCACATCCTGGTGGCCGACGACAACTCGCCGGACGGCACGGGGGAGCTGGCCGACCGCATGTCGGCGGCCGACCCGCAGGTGCACGTGCTGCACCGCCCGGGCAAGCAGGGCCTGGGCCTGGCCTACCTGGCCGGGTTCCATTGGGGCCTCGACCAGGGCTTCGATGTGCTCGTCGAGATGGACGCGGACGGTTCGCACCAGCCCGAGCAGCTGCCGAGCCTGCTGGCCGCGCTCGACCGCGCCGACATGGTCAAGGGCTCGCGCTGGATGCGCGGCGGCACGGTGGTGAACTGGGACAAGAAGCGCGAGCTGCTCAGCCGCGGCGCCAACGTCTGGATCCAGGCCGCCATGGATCTGCCCGTGCACGATGCGACCGGCGGCTACAACGTCTACAAGGCGTCGATCCTGCGGGCCATCGATCTGGACGGCGTCGCCTCCAAGGGCTACACGTTCCAGGTGGACATGACCCGCCGCGTCATGGAGGCCGGCGGCGTGGTCGCCGAGGTGCCGATCGAGTTCTGCGAGCGCGAGGCGGGCGTGTCGAAGATGAGCGGCGGCATCATCAAGGAGGCCCTCATGCGCACGGCCGTGTGGGGCGCGCAGCGCCGCGGCCAGCAGCTGTGTCAGCTGGGTGCGCGCGTCGCCGAGTGGGCCTCACCGCTGACGGAGAAGATCAAGAAGGCACACGCAACCAAGGACGACGCGGACGTCCATGCCAGCGCCGAGTGAAGCGAGCGCCGACTGAGGCGAACGGCCTAGTAGTGGACGGTGTTGCGGACGACGTCTAGGCGCTCGGCGAGCAGCTCTTCCAGCTCGGGGATCGAGCGGCGCTCGCGCAGCATGTCCCAGTGAGTGCGCGGAGGCTTGACGTCCTTGGCCTCGGGCATCGTGCCATCGCTGCGCTTGCCCATGCCGCCGCACCGCGGGCACTCCCATTCGGTCGGCAGCTCCGCCTCGATGGCGAAGGTCACCTCGAAGTGATGCCCGCTGGGGCAGTCGAACCCGAGCTCCTGGCGGGCAGCGAACTCGATGCCCTCCTCGTCCTCGAAGCTCTTTGCACCAAGGCCCATACCTCGCAGCGCCCGATCAGCCACGCGAATCCTTCCGTCGTCACCACCCGGCCCGCTCGTCACGGGGGCCGGGCCCGCGGCCCATCACGGCCGCTTGAGCGATTTTACCCGTTCTGGCAACCGAGAACTACCGTGCCCGGTAACCTTGCCCTGCCTCAACGCGTCCACCCGCCTTCCTATTCCACCCGGCACCGGGCAGCCGAAGAGCCAAGAAGCGATGCCGTTCCTCAGCAGCGATCAGCACTGCCACAGGCCGCGCCGCACCAGCACCTGCTTGAGCACGTCGATGCGGTTGGTCACGATGCCGTCGACGTTCTGGTCGATCAGCCGCTCCATAGTGGCGGCATCGTCGATCGTCCAGGCCTGCACCTTCATGCCGCGGGCGTGGGCCGCGCGGACCAGCGGCTCGGTGAGCACGCGCACCTGGCGGCCCGCCACCGGATAGACCAGCGGGATCTGCAGCGCAACGGAGTCGGTGCGGATCAGCTTGGGCAGCACGGGCAGCAGGTTCCAGGCCGTGCCGGCGATGCTGGCCGACGTCGCGATGCGCCGACCCAGCATGTGGCGGAACAGCGCGAGCCGACGGGCGCTGAACGAGGCGACGCACACGCGCGACTCGGCGTGATGCCGGCAGATGGCCCGCGCCAGCGGCTCGACGGTGTCGTCCGACTTCATGTCGATGTTCCACCGCGCGTCGGGCAGCGCCTCCAGCAGCTCGTCCATCGTGGGCACGACGACATCGCCGCCGGCCGCGCGCAGATCGGCCAGGCTCACCTGGTCGACGGTGCCGGGGATGCCGATCAGCCGATCCAGCGAGCCGTCGTGGAACGCGACCAGCGCATGATCGCACGTGAGGTGCACGTCGGTTTCCATGTACCGGTAGCCCATCTCGGCGGCCCGGGTGAACGCCACCAGGGTGTTCTCCTGACGGGCCTGCTCGGGGTCGGTGAAGCCGCCCCGATGGGCCAAGGCCAGGAAGCGGGGCTGGAAGAACGCATAGTCGCTCGCGCGCACGAAGATATGATGCCCCCGCATGCAATGTTTCTGCTGTGAAAAGGCTGTTGGGGTTTCGATGGGCCCGCCGCCGACTGGGGACGGACGGTGCGCCCATGCGAAACTGGGTCGGTGACTCAGATCCTTTCCATCCAATCCGCCGTCGCCTATGGCTTCGCCGGCAACTCCGCCGCGGTGTTCCCGCTGCGCCGCGCCGGCCTGGACGTATGGCCCGTCCTGACCGTCAACTACTCCAACCACACCGGTTACGGCGCCTGGCGCGGGCCCAACATCGACGCAGACCAGGTGGCCGAGGTCGTGCGCGGCATCGACGACCGCGGGGTGCTCGGGCAGATGGACGCGGTGCTGAGCGGCTACCAGGGCAGCGAGGCCGTCGGACACGCGATCCTGGACGCGGTGGCGCTGGTCAAGAAGCAGAACCCCGCGGCGCTCTACTGCGCCGACCCCGTGTTCGGCGATGTGGGCCGCGGCATCTACGCCGCCGACGGCATCGCCGAGTTCATGCGCGACCACGTGACACCCGTGGCCGACATCATGACGCCCAACCTGTTCGAGCTGGCCTTCCTGACCGGCATGCCCACCGACACGCTCGACCAGACGGTCGCCGCCGCGCGCAAGCTGCGCGAGCTGGGCCCGTCGATCGTGCTGGTCACGTCGGTGACCGATCCGGCCGATGCCGACGACATCATCCGCATGGTCGCCGTCGATGCCGAGTCGGCCTGGCGGGTCGAAACGCCGTTCATCCACCGCGACATCTTCGGCTCGGGCTACGTCGGCTCCGGCGATCTGACCGCCGCGATGTTCCTGGCACACCTGCTGCAGGGCGACACGCTGGCCGATGCGCTGAGCGCCACCGCGTCCATCGTCTACTCGATCCTGAAGACGACCGACGACCTCGGCCTGCTGGAGCTCGCGCTCGTCCAGGCCCAGGATGCCGTCGTGGCACCGACGTACCACTTCACGGCGGCGAAGATCGCCTGACGCCGACCCGGTAGGCTGTCTGCGGAGGTGCGGCATGGCAGCGGACGACCTGGCGGGCGCCGATCTGGGCATCGACCCGCGGCTGCCGATCGCGGCACACGCCGAACAGATCGCCCACCTGATCCGCGATCACCAGGTCGTGGTCGTCGCCGGCGAGACCGGCTCGGGCAAGACCACGCAACTGCCGAAGATCTGCCTGGGGCTGGGTCGGACCGCGATCGCCCACACGCAGCCGCGCCGGATCGCTGCCCGCAACGTCTCGGCGCGCATCGCCCACGAGATGGGTGTGCCGCTGGGCGAGGCGGTCGGCTACCAGGTGCGCCTGACCAAACAGACCAGCGCGCAGACGCGGCTGACCGTCATGACCGACGGCATCCTGCTGGCCGCGATCGGCCACGACCGCGACCTGCGCCGCTACGACACGATCATCGTGGACGAGGCGCACGAGCGCAGCCTCAACATCGATTTCCTGCTCGGCTACCTCAAGCAGCTGCTGCCGCGCCGGCGCGACCTGAAGGTCATCGTCACGTCGGCGACCATCGACACGGCCCGGTTCGCCGCATACTTCGACGACGCACCGATCGTGCAGGTCGAAGGGCGCAGCTTCCCGGTCGAGGTGCGCTACCGTCCGGTCGAACCCGACGGCGACCAGTGCGACGCCATCGTGGCGGGCGTGCGCGAGCTGCGCCAGAGCAGCCACGGCGACATCCTGGTGTTCCTGGCGGGGGAGCGCGAGATCCGCGACGCCACCGACGCCCTGCGCGCGGCGGCGTTCGATGACGTCGATCTGCTGCCGCTGTACGCGCGGCTGTCGGCCGACGAGCAGCAGCGCGTCTTCGCCCCGCATCCGGGCCAGCGGATCGTGCTGGCCACCAACGTCGCCGAGACCTCGCTGACGGTGCCGGGCGTGCGGTCGGTCATCGACCCGGGTTTCGCGCGCATCTCGCGCTTTTCGGGGCGGACGAAGGTGCAGCGCCTGCCCATCGAGGCGATCTCGCGGGCCAGCGCCGACCAGCGCGCCGGGCGCTGCGGACGCGTCGCACCCGGGGTGTGCCTGCGCCTGTACAGCCAGGACGACTACCTGGCCCGGCCCGAGTTCACGCAGCCGGAGATCCTGCGCACCAACCTGGCCTCGGTCATCTTGCAGATGGCCCAGGCCGGCCTGGGCGACATCTCCCGCTTCGACTTCCTGGACGCCCCCGACGCGGCCCAGATCGCCGACGGCTTCCGGCTGCTCATCGAGCTGGGCGCCATCTCGGCGCAGGGACGGACGGGGTCGCGCACCCGCGCGGTGCTCACACCGGTGGGACGCCAGCTGGCCCGGCTGCCCGTCGACCCGCGGCTGGCGCGCATCATGGTCGAGGGGGCCCGGCGCGGCTGCCTGCGCGAGGCGCTGGTGCTGGCCGCCGGGTTCTCGCTGCAGGACGTCCGGGAACGTCCCCTCGAACAGCGTGCGCACGCCGACCAGATGCACGCCCGGTTCGCCAGCGACCAAGCGCTCGCGGCGTCACAGGCATCCACAAACCCCACCTCCACCGACGCAGCCCCGGCCCGGCACACCCCGCACACCAACACCCACATCGAGCGGGCGGCCCCCGCCCCCGACACCGGTGGGGATGTGGCCGTCGAGCTGCGCCTGTGGACGTACCTGCGCGACAAGCGCCGCGACCTGTCCGGCAACCAGTTCCGCCGGATGTGCCGCGCGGAGTTCCTCAACTACCTGCGCGTGCGTGAGTGGCAAGATCTCGTGACCCAGCTGCGCGATGCCTGTTCCGACCTGGGCATGCACACCACCCGGGGCGCGGCCCCCATGGACGCCGTGCTGACGTCCGTGCTGTCCGGCTACCTGTCGCAGATCGGCCTGCTGGAGGCTGCGCCGGCGCGCGCCAAGACACAGGGGAGCCGCGGCCGTCCGCCCCGCAAGGGCCCGCGCGAATACCTCGGCACCCGCGGGGCTCGGTTCGCGCTCAGCCCCGCGTCCGTCCTGGCCCGGCATCCACCGCAGCTGGTCATGGCCATCGATCTGGTCGAGACCACGCGCCTGTGGGCGCACCAGGCCGCGGGCATCGAGCCCGAGTGGGTCGAGGCGGTGGGGCAGCACCTGCTGAAGCGGTCGTACGCGTCGCCGCACTTCTCGTCGGACACCGGCCACGTCGTCGCCTACGAGACCGTCACGCTGCTGGGCGTGCCGCTGGTGTCGGGCCGCCTGGCGGGCTTCGAGGACGTCGATCCGGTGCAGGCCCGCGAGCTGTTCATCCGCCAGGGCTTGGTGGAACGGGCCTGGTCACCCGCACCCGGTTCGCCGGCCCGGGAGGCCATCGACCACAACCAGGCGCTGTGGGACGAGCAGGAGGAGCTGGAGGACCGCGTGCGCCGCCGCGGGCTGTCCGACCAGCAACTGGTCGACTTCTACGAGGCCCGCGTGCCCGTCGGCGTCGCCTCGACCGCGGCACTGGAGGCCTGGCTGCGCGAGGATCCCGACCGGGCGCGGCTGATCATGCTGCGCGAGGACGACCTTGCCCCCGATGGCGGCCCCGACCTGGGGGGCTTCCCCGACACGTGGAGCGTCGCAGGGGTGGAGCTGCCCGTGTCGTACGTCTTCTCGCCCGGGGACGAGCGCGACGGCGTGATCGTCGAGGTCGCCCTGGCCCGGCTGGGCGCCCTCCCTGCGGAACCCTTCACCTGGCAGGTGCCGGGCCTGCGCCACGACACGGCCACCGAGCTGCTGCGCAGCCTGCCCAAGGCCATCCGCTCCCACTTCGTCCCGGCCCCCGACTGGGCCGCCCGCGCGCTGGCCTGGCTGGACGACCACGACGCCGACCGCGACCGCCCCCTGGCGGCCGAGCTGGCCCGGGCCCTGCTGGCGATGACCGGCGAGCAGATCGCGCCGCAAACCTGGCATCCCGACACCGTGCCGCCCGCCCTGCGTGTCGGCTTTGCGGTGATCGACAAGGGCGCCGAGGTCGGCTTCGGCAAGGATCTGTTCGCACTCAAGGCCGCGCTGGCGCCGAAGGTGCAGGCGACCCTGACCAAGGCCGCCACCGCGGGGGCCGGGAAGCGCCGCCCGACCCGCCGGGGCGTCACCTGGGTCTTCGGCACGTTGCCGGATCACCTGGATCTGGGCGGGGGAGTCGTGGGCTATCCCGGCCTGCGCGACGACGTGACCCAGGTCAGCGAGGTCGTCTGGCCGACCCCGGGCCGGCGCGACGCCGAGCAGCGCAAGGCGGTGCTGCGGCTGCTCGCCCTGACGCTGCCCGACCCGTCCACGTACGCCATCGCGTACCTCAGCAACGCCGATCGCCTGGCCCTGGCCACCAGCCCGTACCCCGACTCGTCCTCGCTGTGGGCGGACGCCCGCGCCAAGGCCATCGAGCAGCTGGCCGATCGGTTCGCCGATCCGGGCCAGGTGCGCTCGCAAGCCGCGTTCGACGACCTGGCGCTACAGGTGCGCCAGCGTTTGGCCGACCAGCAGCGCGGCGTCGTCACGATGGCCGCCGACACGGTGCGCCGCGCACACGAGCTGCGCCAGATCCTGGCGGGCATGCCCGCCGACAGCCCGGCCGCGCAGGACGTGGCCGCGCAGCTGGACGACCTCGTGTTCCCCGGCTTCATCCGCTTCACGCGCGACCCCTGGTTCGGCTACCTGCCGCGCTACCTGCACGCCGCACAGCGCCGGCTGGAGGCCGCCATCGGCGACCCCAACCGCGATCAGGCACACCAGCGGGAGCTCGACGCCGTCCTCGACGACTACCAGCGGCTGCTGGACGCCCAGCCGACCGGCCCCGTGCCGGCGGCCGTGGATGACATCGCCTTCCTGATCGAAGAGCTGCGCATCCAGCTGTTCGCCCAGAGCTTGGGCACGCACGTCCAGGTCTCGCCCAAGCGCATCGGCAAGGCCATTCAGGCCTGTCGCGACGCGGCGACCCGGCGCGGGCTCTAGACTGAAAGCGTGTGCCCCGATGCGGCACATCCAGGTGTGACAAGGGGGATCCCTCATGGGAATCGGTGACAGGCTCGAAGCGCTGGCCCGCCAGGCCGGGCAGAAGGTGGGCGACTTCACGAAGAGCGACACGTTCGCCCAGATGGCCGACAAGGTCGGCGACCTCAAGGAACAGGCCAGCGCCAAACTCGACGAGGTCAAGAAGACCGAGGCCTACGCCCAAATGGCCGACAAGGTCGGCGACCTCAAAGAACAGGCCA
>Ga0209738_10000194_pt1 | contig 13584 bp, 8 predicted proteins | sample TergutNc150P5_FD_187289 | JGI IMG/M metagenome (GOLD analysis project Ga0209738, IMG submission 187289) | Nasutitermes corniger P5 segment gut microbial community from laboratory colony in Florida, USA - Nc150 P5 (SPAdes) (version 2) | ecosystem: Host-associated > Arthropoda: Insects > Digestive...
TCTGCGCCCCACGTCATGATGTTTGATCCGGGCATGGTGTGAGTTGCCTCAATCGGTTGTTAACAAACAAGGAAATACTTATTTGAAACAACCCCTCACATACGGAGAGGGGCCTCCTGCATTTTTTTATGGAGACCCCTTTGCACCGAAGGCCCCGAAAGGCCCCGAAAGGCCCCGAAAGGCCCCGAAAGGCCCCTACTAATTAACGCTTCAGTATATCACAATCCAGCAAAAAATGGAAGCCCCCCTTGCGATTTTTCACCGCGTCCCCGCCATCCACCGCCAGGCAGGCATCAGGTTCATTCCATCGAGTTCCGCGCCCAGGCTGCCGTCATCGTTGACGATGCGCAGGCGGCTTCCGTCGGGCGTCACGAACAGCACCTTGCCGTAAATGCGCGGTGCGCGCTGCGCCTTGCGGCTGGCGTCCTTGGTGCTTTCCTTGGTTTCCACCAGGCGTATTTCCGGGGGCTGGCCCAGCGGATATTCCAGGCACACGATAAAGTCTGGGTAGAAATAATCCTTGTGCTCGCCGCGCACCACCCGCACCGACCACTGTTTCCTGTCGGGATTCCGGTGCCACCACAGCACATGCTCGTCGTGCTCCAGCGCCTGCGCAAAATCGTGCTCCAGCTGGTTCAGGCCTGCCTTGCCGTGGATGGCGAACACGGATACCACGCCTTCTGCATGGGACAGCGTCTGCGCCTTGTTTTCACGGATGTCTTTGAGCAGCCTGTCCTGGAGATCGATATCCAGGCGTTCCCAGGCCCCAGCAATCTCTCCTTCCGGCGGCGGAAACACGCCATACAGATTCTTGCGCGCAGGCAGCAGCGCATGGGCCAGGGGATACAGCAGATAGTCCGGCAGCGGCGCGGCGTCGCTGACGGTGGTGAATTCGGCCAGCGCTTGCTGGATCATCTCGCCAATGCGCTGGATCTCCTGCCGCACCACCCAGCAGGCCGCATCGCGGGCCCGGCGGTCAATCTGCCTGTCGTCCGGCGCCTCTGCGCTCACCACGCCGTCGGGCGGGATGGCCACATTTTCGCGCAGGCGCGAAGCCAGCGTGGTGATGATGATGCGTACATCGGCATCGTCCAGCCTGGCAACTTCTTTCAGCTTCGATATGGCGTCATGGGTGAGTGACTCGCGGTCCGTGATGACCTGGACTTTCTCAACACGAGGGGTGTCGTCATCCCGTGTCAGTTCCGTGTGTGTTTCCTTGCCGTACAGCAGGTTCCACACTGCCTGCGTCGCCAGGGAGACGGTGTCTTCGGTCAGCGGAAGATCGGCGGCAATGCTTGCCGATACCTTGCCCATGTCGATGATGGACGGGTGGTTTTCCTGCTGGAATACCGGGGGTGAGGCCAGCAGCGCCCGGTTCAGCGGGTAGGCCATGACGCCCTGGTCCTTTAACCGCTCCAGCACCTGCGCCTCATTGGCCGGAAGGTCCTCTGCGGGCGCAGGCTCCCTGACCCGGTCCGCGCCCATGATCGTCGTGCCGGGGTCGAAGGCGGGCTTGTCGCCAAACAGGTCGGACTGGCCGCCAGACGTGCCGTCCAGCCCCACCAGCTGCGCGCCGCGGGCTGCGTCCTCGTCCTCGTCGTCCTCGTCCTCCTGGGCCAGGAAGCTCGCCAATGGGTTATCGTAAAACGCCGGAAGCTGCGGCGAGATCCGGTTGGTAATCACGGTTGCGCCGCTCTGGGTGTGCCGCACCACCATCTGCTCGGTCTGCCCTTCGAGCTGGCTTTTTACCGCGCCCGTGATATTCACGGCGGACTGAAAGCCGCGCTGGGTTTCGCCATCGGCCAGGTAGATATACGCCGTATCCAGCTGTGCCGGAATTTCCGTCGGAGGGGCAAACGCGCGGCGCACCGGCGCGGCCACGCGCATCACGCGGCCAATGAACTGCATCGCAAAATCCGCATCATTGACCAGCTTGGTGGACGCCAGCACAAACGCGCGCGGCGCGTCGAACCCGGTGCCGGCGGACTGCTTGAAGATCAGCACTTCCTTGCTGTAGTCATTGGCGATGGCGGCCATCAGCACCGGGTCGGGTTCCTCGGCGGAATGCATGCCGATCGCGTCGGCAGGCACGCGGCACAGCGCCATCAGGTCGTCGCGCGCTTCTTCCACGGTGTGCTTGCCGTTGGCCACCTGAACCAGCAGCAGCGGCATTAAATCGATATCCGCAGCCTTCAATGCGCGTTTGAGCCACAGATGCTTGCGCCAGGCCTGGCGCAGCACGGTGCGCTTGAGGTCGGCAAGGCTGGCGATCGTGTGCTGCAGGTCGTAGGTCACCGCTTCGATATATTTCTTGTTCAGGCGCGCCTGCACGGCCTGCGCGCGGGTCACGACAAAGCTGGTGCGCGCTTCCTTGCCTGCCTGCACGAGGAACCTGTCCAGCGCGTCATCCCTGGGCGTGGCCGAAGCCATAACCAGATAATCGGGCTGGACCCACGAAACGAACTTGCCAAACTCGGTGTTGTCTTTCAGGCCGATATGCGCTTCATCCACCACCACGCCAATTTTCAGGCCCTGAACCTGCCGCGCCAGCGCCACGAACTCGTTCAGTGCGCGCTGTTCGTCATCTGCGCCGCCGGCATAGCCCTGTTTGCGGTCTTTCGCGCTGGCCACGCCGGCGGCGGTGGACAGCAGCACCATGCCTTTTTGCGGCTCCTGGTTGCGCCCGTGCGAGAGCATGATCGGGAACAGCTGCGCATGGGCATTGGCCAGAATGGCATCCTCGGTTTGCTGCACCAGGTTCACGAAGGGCACGAACCACAGCCACACGGTGGGCTGCGCGGCGCAGACCCTGGCCAGCGCGCGCACGAGCATGAAGGTTTTGCCCGAGCCGGTGGGCGCGCGCAGCAGCACGGGCGGGCAGGGGTGCGACAGCAGCGCGGCGGACAGGTTCCCGATGATTTCCTGCTGGAAGCCCAGTGGCTCCAGGCTGTCTGACTGTGCGGCAACGAAGTCCATGCGGCTCATGCGCGCGCTCCTGGCTGTGCGGCGCGCAGGGCGCCCAGCAGGCCGTAGCAGTGGGCATCCACGCCGCGGGCTTGCAGGGCTTCCTGCAGGGCGGCGGGGCGGTCGCAATAGATGGCCAGGCGTTGTGCGCCGTGGGTGTGTGGCCAGTCGGCGAGCTGCTGCAAGGTCTGGGCGTTGACTTCGCGGCACAGCAGGATGTGGCAGTCGTCGGTCTGGGCGATGGGCTGGATCAGTGCATCCTGGGGTTGCCACACGGCATGGGCCAGGCGCAGGGCGAGCAATGCGGTGGCGTTGGCGGCGTCGGTTTCAAAGGGCAGGTCGGCGCGGGGGACGTGGTCCAGTTGCAGGTAAGCGAATTCGCCGCCTTGTTCCTGGGTATAGCCGGGTTTGTTGCCATAGCCATTGATCACGCGGCGCAGGCGTTCGGCGCACACATCGCGGCAGAGGTTTTTGTGGGGTTCCCTGTCTGTGGCTTCGGTGTTGCTGCACAGGATGAACTGCCGCTGTCCGCCATCTTCGGCATTCAATTCAAGCACGGCCTGTCCGGTGGTGCCAGAGCCGGCGAAGAAGTCGAGCACGATGTCGTGGGGTTTTGTTGCTTGCGAAAGCAGGCCTTTAATCAGTGAAAGAGGTTTGGGATACTGAAAATCCTTGTTGTTGAGTATCTGCTTATAAAGCGTTGTACCTTCTCCTGTGTTGCCAACCAGCAATTCAACGTCGTCAGTTTCTTCGTCTTTTCCTTCTGTGGCGGGCTGTATCCAGGAAGAGAGCGGCGTGACGTCACGCTTTAACTGTTCGCGGAAACGTTTGTAGCGCGGTTTTCCATAAGCAATTTCTTTACCGACCCAGAATTCTATGGGCTTGATATACGAAAGCAGGCGCGCAATTCTCTTGTCGCCCTCGGCCTGCTTTGCAAGATCATCCAGCTGTGCGTAGATTTTCAGCTGTTTGGGTGCAGTTCCGTCTGCAATGGCAGCGCGTATTGCCTTGACGGAATCATACGTAACCGTTTTGTCATTCCGCGGCCATAGCACGCGCTTTTGCTCGATGATGATTTCTATCGGGTCAGCCTGAAGGTTCTTTTTCAGCGGCATACTCGTTGAAGAAAACCGCCATACGCTGTCCGGGTCACACAGATACCAGATTCCCGTTTCCGGGTTCTGGATATGGTAATAAGCTTCTGGCCGCTGCTTGGCGTTATGTGCTTTGACCAGATCACCATTAACCCATGCTCCGCGCAGGTCGTTGTCCGGGTTGCTATACTGGCTTTCGTCTCGCCCTTCGCCATTGAACTCGAATTCCGCGTTGCCATAGACCAGCACATGTTCATGGTTGCTGGACAGCAGAGCGCCCTTGGTATCGTTCCCGCCATTGCGCACCTTCCATACAAAACTGCCAACCCTCCGCCCCGGAAACACCTCATCCATCAGCAATTCCAGCCGCGCCCGGTTCTCATCATTGATCGACACCAGAATCACCCCATCCGGGCTCAAAAGATCCCGCGCCAGCACCAGCCGCCGATATAAAAACTCCACCCACTGCGAATGCACCCAACGATCATTCCTGCCCACATACCGATCGTTATAAACCCAGTCCTTGTTGCCCGTGTTATACGGCGGATCAATATAAATCACCCGGATCCGCCCCGCATGCGTGCCCCTGAGCAGGCGCAATGCATCGAAATTGTCCCCCTCAATGACCATGTTCCGGTGAATGAAATCATCCCCGGCGCCCACCGGCCTGCAACTCCACTGCGGCATCATGCGCGGCAGCACCACATCCGCATTCAGCGCCGCATCGTGCGCAATCGCATCGCGCTCCCAGGAAAGCCCCAGCCTGCGCTTCGTCAGATGCTCCACCAGCAGCCGCCGCAATTCCTGCGCGTTCAGATGCTCGAGACGTTTCAGAAGATCAGCAGAGGTTTCGGATGGATTCATGAGATGTATCTTTGTAGGGGCAGGTTTCAAACCTGCCCTGGCTGCGCTGGTTATGCCGCAAGGGCGGGTTTGAAACCCGCCCCTACGTCATGATGTGGCCGCCGGATGGTATCCCAGCGATTCCGAGATCGCGCGCGCAGTGTGGTTGATCTGCTCCAGCCACGAGTCCTGCAACCGGTCTGCCGGCGCGGATAGCGAAAGCCCCGCCACCAGCCTGCCCGTGTCGTCATAAATGCCCGCCGCCACGCAGCGCACGCCCAGCTCCAGCTCTTCGTTGTCGCGCGCGCAGGCTTGCTGGCGCACGATCGCCAGTTCGCGCTCCAGGCGCACCAGATCGGTAATGCTGTTGTGGGTGTGGCCGGATAACCCCGTGCGCGTGGCATAGGCGCGCACGCGGCCAGGATCGTCGGCGGCAAGAAAGAGCTTGCCCACCGAGGTCAGATGCAGCGGCGCGCGCCCGCCCACCGAGCGCACCACCTGCATGCCGGAGCGCTCCGACCAGGCCCGTTCAACATAGACGATTTCATCTTCCTGGCGCACGGACAGATTGATCGTCTGGCCCGTGATGCGGTGCAGTTCGCGCATCGGCGCGAGCGCCGCGTCGCGCACGGACAGGTGCGATTTCACCAGGTTGCCCAGCTCCAGCAGGCGCATGCCCAGCCGGTAAGCGCCATGATCAGCGCGATCCACCAGCCGGCAGGCCACCATATCGTTCAGGATACGGTGCGCAGTGGAGGGGTGCAGCGATGTGACAAGTGATAACTCCTTGAGGCTGACCGGGTCGCTATGGCGCGAGAGCGCGTCCAGCAGGCAATGCATCCGCCCGATCACCTGGATTGAGGTGTGAGGTGCAGTAGTGGTGGTGCTCATAACGGGAAAGACAAAAAAGTGTAACAAAGACGCTTCATTGTATCCCGTATGGTGAGAAGCAGGCAGCAGATAGTGCAATATGTGGCGCGGGGGCGACTCCCTGCCTTCAGCCCGCCCCGATCATGCCCGCCGCGATGATGCCGGCCAGCATCGCCAGCCCGAACACCATCAGGCCGCCCAGCAGCCGGTTTGTGCGCTTCTGCTCGCGCAGGATCTGCTGGAGCATGTCCTGCGAGGCCGAGCCATCCTGCCGGTGCGCAAGCACCTGGTGCACCAGGCGCGGCAATTGCGGGATGGTCTTGCTCCATTGCGGCGCTTCCACCCGCAGCCGGTCATACCAGCCGCGCAGGCCAATCTGCTCCTTCATCCAGCGCTCAAGGTAAGGCTTGGCCGTTTTCCATAAATCGAGATTGGGATCCAGCGAGCGCCCCAGGCCCTCGACGTTGAGCATGGTTTTTTGCAACAGCACCAGTTGCGGCTGGATTTCCACATGAAAGCGCCGCGACGTGGAAAACAGCCGCAGCAGCACCTGGCCGAGCGAAATATCTTTCAGCGCGCGGTCGAAATACGGTTCGCAGACGGCGCGAATGGCGCTTTCCAGCTCCTCGGCGCGCGTGCCCGGCGGCACCCAGCCCGACTCGATATGCAATGTGGCCACGCGGTGATAATCGCGCTTGAAAAACGCCAGGAAGTTCTGCGCCAGATAGTTCTTGTCGAAGTCCGACAATGCGCCGACGATGCCAAAGTCCAGCGCGATATAACGGCCTGGATGCGCCGGATCCAGGCTCACCAGGATATTGCCGGGGTGCATGTCCGCATGAAAGAACCCGTCGCGGAACACCTGCGTGAAGAAAATTTCCACGCCCTCGCGCGCCAGCCGCGCAATGTCCACGCCTGCTTCGCGCAGCCGCTGTACCTGGCTGATCGGCACGCCGCACATGCGCTCCATCACCAGCACCGTGCGCGTGCAGTATTCCCAGTACATCTCGGGCACCAGCAGCAGGTCCAGCCCTTCAAAGTTGCGGCGCAGCTGGCTGCCGTTCGCGGCCTCGCGCATCAGGTCCAGCTCGTCGTGCAGATATTTGTCGAACTCCGCCACGACTTCGCGCGGCTTGAGCCGCTTGCCATCAGACCACAGGCGCTCCATCCAGACGGCAACCTCGCGCAGCAGCGCCAGGTCCGACTCCATCACGGGCAGCATGTTGGGGCGCAACACCTTGATCGCCACGGGCTTGCCCGCGTGCTGCCCGGCCCGGATCCGGGCAAAGTGCACCTGCGCGATCGACGCGCTGGCCACGGGCTTCGGGTCGAATTCATCGAACAGTTCGTTTACGGATGCGCCCAGCGCCTTTTCGATCAGGCTGATCGCAACCTGCGAGTCGAAGGGCGGCACCTGATCCTGGAGTTTCGCCAGCTCGGCGGCAATGTCGGCGGGCAGCAGATCGCGCCGCGTGGACAGCACCTGGCCGAATTTCACGAAGATCGGCCCCAGGCTCTCCAGCGCCAGCCGCAGCCGCACGCCGGGCGGCTGGTCAAAGCGGCGGCCTGTGGTGGTCAGGCGCAGCAGAAGGCGCGCGCGCCAGTCATTGACGTGGCTGAGCAGGATTTCGTCCAGCCCGAAGCGCACGACGGTCAGAACGATTTTCAGAAAACGCAGAAGCCGCTGCATCAAGGTGCCTGTTACTGTTACTGTTACTGTTACTGTTGCTGTGACTGTTTTGTGACTGTTTGCTTTGTGCCTGGTGACCGGAGCCGGAAATCAGCGAGCGCGCTCGAGCTGCTCGATGCGTTTTTCCATGCGCGCGAGCGAGTCGCGCACATTGGCCAGTTCCGCGTTGAATTCATCGAGCCGGGCGTGGCGCACCAGCTGCGGGTTTTCATCGAGCAGATAATCGACGATGGCATCGCGCAGGTTGCGCGATGCGCTGCGAATGCCGTTGCCCGCGCTGCGCGCCAGCGCCATCACCCGCGTGGCCCGCGCATCGCCCAGCAGCTGCGCGAGGTCTTCCTCAGGCTCCCAGCGCAGATGCTCGGCGAGCTGCGCGAGCGCCTGCGCGAATTCCGCATCGCCTTCGATTTTGATATGCCGCATCGCCGCCGCCTTGCCTTCGCGCGCGAACGCGGGCCACAGGTCGGAGGACAGCGTGAGCGTCACGTCGGGCTGCGTGCCGGCCTGATCGGCGGCGGCGAAATAACCATTGGGCTGCACGCGCAGCATGAAGGTCATGCCCAGGCAGTGCACGCGCACATTGCGCTCGGCGTAGGGCATCAGCTGCTCGCGCGCCCATGCCTGGCGCGCAAGCATATGGTTGATCACGGCGGTGAGGGTGGTCGAAAAAGGAATGGCAGGAAAGGTCATGATGAGGAAAGTCGTTGTTCAACGGTCAGCGGTCAGCGGTCAGCGTTCAGCGTTCAGTATTTTGTGCCCACATGCAGCGCCACGACACCGGCGCACAGATTGTAGTATTTCACGGCATCCAGCCCGGCGTGTTCCATCATCGCCTTCAGGGTTTCCTGATCGGGATGCATGCGGATGGACTCGGCCAGATAGCGGTAGCTGTCCTCGTCCTTCGCAATGCGCTTGCCCAGCCAGGGCAGCACCCTGAATGAATACACATCGTAAGCCTTCTGCAGGGGCGCCCACACTTTCGAGAATTCGAGCACCAGCAGCTTGCCGCCCGGCTTGAGCACGCGGCGCATCTCTGCTAACGCGGCTTCCTTGTGCGTCATGTTGCGCAGGCCGAAGGCCACGCTGACCACATCGAAATAATGATCGGGAAACGGAATCTTCTCCGCATCGCACAGCAATGCGGGCGTCATCACGCCGTGGTCGAGCAGGCGGTCGCGGCCCACGCGCAGCATGGACTCGTTGATGTCGGTATGCCAGACCTCGCCGGTGGGGCCAGCCTGTTTCGCAAACGCCATCGAAAGATCGCCCGTGCCGCCCGCGATATCGAGCGCCTTCGCGCCCGGGCGCACATTGGCCTGCAACAGCGTGAAGGCCTTCCATGCGCGGTGCAGCCCGGCGGACATCAGGTCGTTCATCAGATCGTAATTCTGCGCGACGGAATGAAACACGCCGGCGACCTTTTTGGCCTTGTCCTGTTCATCGACGGTTTGATAACCGAAATGCGTCTGGTTCATGGTTTGCGTCCTTTGATCATGCTGTGGGCAGCGCGAGCTGCTGCATTTCCTGCACCACCGCTTCGCGCAGCCGCGTGGCCTGCGCCGCGCGCGCGTCCTGCAACGCGGCGCACACCTGGCGCTGGCGCGGGGCCCACACCGGAAGCGGAAACTGGCCATCATTGGCAAAGCGCGGAATCACATGCCAGTGCAGATGCGGTACCTGGTTGCCCAGGCTGGCGAGGTTGATCTTGTCGGGCTGCATCACGCGGCGCACGGCGCGCTCAACCGCACAGACGGCCTGCATCAGATAGTGCCGGTCGCCGCTTTCCAGATCGGAAAACTCCGCGACATGCGCATGCCAGATCACGCGGCAAAAGCCCGGCCATGCTGGTTCGTCCGTGGCCAGCACAACGCGCACGAGCGCGTTTTTCCACAGCACGTCGCCGCCATTTTCATCACAGAGTACACAGGTCATTGCGTTTGCGTTTTCGTTTCAGTTTCAGTTTCAGTTTCAGGTCATCAGGTTCAAACCAGCACGCGCTCGATGCCGGCATCGTTTGCGCGCGCGATGTATTCCTCCATCCAGCGCTCGCCCAGCCGCCGCCGCGCGATTTCGATGACGGCATAGGTGGCGCTCGTGCCCATTTCATCATCGTAACGTGACAATCCTTGCAGGCACGACGGGCAGCTCGTCAGAATCTTCACGTCAGGCGCGCGCACGGCCCGCAGCGCGCGCTCGCCCACCACATCGGGCTGCGCGCGCAATTGCGCCACGTTGCGGCGAAGTTCCTCGGCCTTGCGAAAGCGCACCTGCGTGGCGATGTCGGGCCGCGAGACCGCCAGCGTGCCCGCCTCGCCGCAGCAACGATCACTCTTTTCGATGCGGCAGCCCTCAGCACCGTTGTTGCCGCTGGCCGTGCCCATCAGTTCATTGATGAGTTTCACGGCGTCCATCGTCCGGATCGGCGAATGGCACGGGTCGTGATACAGATAGCGCGTATTGCCCGCGCCTTCCTGGCGGATGCCTTTTTCCAGCAGGAATTCGTGAATGTCGATGATGCGGCAGCCCGGGAAAATCCGCTCGAACTGGTATCCCGCCAGCTGGTCATGGCAGGTGCCGCAGGACACCACCACCGTGCGGATATCCAGATAGTTCAGCGTGTTGGCCACGCGGTGAAACAGCACGCGGTTATCGGTGACGATCTTCTCGGCGCGCTCGAACTGGCCTGCGCCGCGCTGCGGATAGCCACAGCACAGATAGCCCGGCGGCAGCACGGTTTGCACCCTGGCTTCCCACAGCATGGCCAGCGTGGCCAGGCCCACCTGCGAGAACAAGCGCTCAGCGCCGCAGCCCGGGAAATAGAACACGGCTTCGGAATCCACACTGGTGGTTTTCGGGTTGCGGATAATGGGCACGAACTTGCTGTCTTCCAGATTCAGCAATGCGCGCGCGGTTTTCGCAGGCAGGTTGCCCGGCATTTTCCGGTTCACGAAATGCACCACCTGCTCGGCCATGGGCGGGCGGCCCGTGGTGGCGGGCGGATGCGCCGTTTGCCGGTGCGCGGCCACGGCCAGCAGATCATGGCCAATGCGCTGCATCCGGTAGCCGATGCGCAATGCGGCGCGCGCCAGATGAATCGTGCGGGGGCGGGTGATGTTCAGGAAGAACATCGCCGCCATATTGCCCGGGTTGAACCGGTTGCGGCTCATCTTGCGCAGCAGGCCACGCATGGACATCGTCACGTCGCCGAAATCGATCTTCACCGGGCACGGCGTGCGGCATTTGTGGCACACGGTGCAGTGGCCGGATACGTCGCCAAACTCGGCCCAGTGCCGGATGGAGATGCCGCGGCGCGTCTGTTCTTCATACAGGAACGCCTCGATCAGCAATGAGGTCGCCAGGATCTTGTTGCGCGGGCTGTAAAGCAGGTTCGCGCGCGGCACATGCGTGGCGCACACCGGCTTGCATTTGCCGCAGCGCAGGCAGTTCTTCACCAGGTCGGCAATGGCGCCAATGTCGGATTGCTGCATGATCAGCGATTCATAACCCATCAGCCCGAAGCTGGGCGTCCACGCATCGCGCAGGTCAGCGCCGGGCATCAATTTGCCGGCGTTGAAATGGCCGTGCGGGTCGATGCGCTCCTTGTAGGCGCGAAACGGGGCCAGCTCCTCGTCGCTGAGGAATTCGAGCTTCGTGATGCCAATGCCATGCTCGCCGGAGATCACGCCACCCAGCGAGCGGGCCAGCGCCATCACGCGCGCAACGGCGGCGTGTGCGTCCTGAAGCATCGCGTAATCGTCCGAGTTCACTGGCAGGTTGGTGTGCACGTTGCCGTCGCCTGCGTGCATATGCAGCGCGATAAACACGCGCCCGCGCAGCACCTTTTTATGGATGCGCTGTATTTCATCGAGCACGGGCGAAAACGCGCTGCCATTGAAAATCTGCCGCAGCGCCGCGCGGATTTCACGCTTCCATGACGCGCGCAGCGTGCGGTCCTGCAACAGATGAAACACGGTGGCCCCAGGCTGCGCGTCGGCGCGCTCGGCGAGTTGCTGCGCCAGCGCATTGCCTGCACCCGCGCCTGCGTCCGGGGCCAGGCTGACCAGGTAATGCTGCGCTTCGCGCACGGGCATATCGAGCTTGTCGCGCAGCAGCGTCCAGCGCGCATGCACATTCTCCAGCAGCGCGCGCGCCTGGCGCACGCGGTCTTCGATCAGGGGCGCGCCGGGAATATCGCTGGCATCGTTCGCGTTGCCTGCGTTGGCGATTACCAGCGCGGCGGGCTTGCCGCTATCCAGGAACGCGCCCAGCGCATCGGTCAGCGCGAGCTTGTTCTTCAGTGACAGCTCGATATTGATGCGCTCGATGCCATCGGTGTATTCGCCCATGCGCGGCAGGGGGATCACCACGTCCTCGTTGATCTTGAACGCATTGGTGTGCCTGGCGATGGCCGCGGTGCGGCTGCGGTCCAGCCAGAAGGCGCGGCGCGCCTCGGCGGAAACGGCAATAAAGCCTTCGCCATGCCGCCCGTTGGCGATGCGCACGACTTCGGCGGCGGCTTTGGCCACGGCGTTTTCATCATCGCCCACGATGTCGCCAAACAGCGCCATCTTCGGGAATGCGTTGCGCTGGCTTTTTGTGGCGTAGCCCACCGCGCGCAGATAACGTTCGTCCAGATGCTCCAGGCCTGCAAGCACTGCGCCGCCTGCTTTTGCAGTGGAAAACAGGTAATCCTTGATCTCGACGATCGACGGAATCGCTTCGCTGGCCTGGCCAAAAAATTCCAGGCACACGGTGCGCGTATAGGCGGGCATCCTGTGCAATACCCAGCGCGCGGAGGTCACCAGGCCATCGCAGCCTTCCTTCTGCACGCCGGGCAGGCCGCACAGGAATTTGTCCGTCACATCCTTGCCCAGGCCTTCCCGGCGAAACTTGCGGCCTTCGATATCGAGCCTGGCCGTGCGCAATAATTTTGCGCCGGGCGCGCGCCGGCCATCGAACCATTTCAGCTCGAAATGCGCAACATCCACGTCGTGAATCTTGCCCAGGTTATGCTCGAGCCGCGTGACTTCAAGCCAGTTGCCCTCCGGATCCACCATGCGCCACCACGCCAGGTTGTCCAGCGCGGTGCCCCACAGCACGGCTTTCTTGCCGCCCGCATTCATGGCGATATTGCCGCCGATGCAGGAGGCGTCCAGCGAGGTCGGATCCACCGCGAACACATAACCCGCTGCTTCGGCGGCCTCAGTCACGCGGCGCGTGACTACGCCTGCGCCCGTCAGAACGGTCGGCACGGGCGACTCCACGCCGGGCAGCGGGGTGGATTCAACCGCGCCCAGCGCATCGAGTTTTTCGGTATTGATGACCGCGGAAAAGGGCGTCAGCGGCGCTGCGCCGCCGGTGTAGCCCGTGCCGCCGCCGCGCGGAATCACGGTCAGGCCCAGCTCAAAACACGCTTTGACCAGGCCCGCGATTTCGCTTTCGGCATCGGGCATCAGCACCACGAACGGATATTCCACGCGCCAGTCCGTCGCGTCAGTCACATGCGACACGCGCGCCAGGCCATCGAAGCGGATATTGTCGCGGCGCGTATGGCGGCCCAGCGTTTTCAGCGCGCGGCGGCGCAGGTCGTACATCGTCGAGAACTTGTCCGCGAAAGCCTCGATGGCGCGGCGCGCGGCCACCAGCAGGGTTTCCACGCGCGTGGCGCGTTCCTGCGCGTCATCGTTGCTTGCGCCATGTTCGCGCAGATCGGTGCGGCTGCGCTTTTCAATTTCAGCGAGCCGGTGATACAGCGCTTCGATCAGCATTGCGCGGCGCTTCGGGTTGTCGCGCAGATCGTCCTGAAGATACGGGTTGCGGCGCACCGCCCAGATATCGCCGAGCACTTCATACAGCATGCGCGCGGAGCGGCCCGTGCGGCGTTCTTCACGCAGGCTGGACAGCGTCTGCCAGGCCTGTTCGCCCAGCAGGCGGATGACGATTTCGCGGTCGGAGAAAGATGTGTAGTTGTATGGAATTTCACGCAGGCGTAGCTCAGCGTGCGCGGACTCGGTCGGGGTGGAGTAGGGCGGGCTCATGGGTGGATTCTAACGCAGGAAGCGTTTCACCCATGAGCCAGCGCCCCATATTCATTTTCTTGTTCCTTGTTCCTTCCTTATTCCT
>Ga0209738_10000195_pt1 | contig 13505 bp, 10 predicted proteins | sample TergutNc150P5_FD_187289 | JGI IMG/M metagenome (GOLD analysis project Ga0209738, IMG submission 187289) | Nasutitermes corniger P5 segment gut microbial community from laboratory colony in Florida, USA - Nc150 P5 (SPAdes) (version 2) | ecosystem: Host-associated > Arthropoda: Insects >...
GCCATTCGGTAAAACCCTTTTATGCCATATCCGATTCGTTGTATCTGCACGGCTTTTCTCCGGGGAGATCACTGTGCCAAAGGTTTTTGAACTTATACAATAGCCCGTGAAACAGGAGACAACATGTCATTTTCAGTAAAGCCCCTTGCCTTTGCCGCACTGCTTGCGCCCTGTGTTTTCATCACGGCGTGCAGTACGCAAAATACATCATCTGGTGTGTCTGCATCAGATTCCAGCCACACTACGGCAAAAAAGGCAAGGCAATGCCGATGCGCAAAATAAACTTGGCTGGATGTATCACGAAGGCCAGGGCATAGCCCAGGACGACACCCAGGCCATGGACTGGTATCGCAAGGCGGCAGCACAGGGAAATTCCGATGCGCAGTCCAATCCTGGCCAGATGGAAAGTCGTATCGCAACATGCAAGGCAGCCGGGCAGGGTGATGCAAAAGCTCAGTTCAAACGGGCAAGATGTATGCCGATGGCGATGGCGTGAACCAGGACGATGAGCAGGCCGCATTCTGGTAGCATTCTGGTATCGCAAGGCGGCTGCACAAGGGGATAACAATGCGCCGGGAAGTCTTGACGAGATGCAGAACCAGTAATTGATGCATGTCATAAATTTTGTGTTCAATGCGTGGTTGCCGGAAATACGGCATCCAGCGCCTCGGGCATGCCCCTCAGACCATCCAGTAAAGATGTGGATTTACAATCACAACTATCCGAATATGAGCTTGAGCAGAAACATACAACAGGAACTGAAGCATGAAACTGTTGATGAATATTCGCGCGTCGCTGCCAGGGCAGGGTGCAACGCCAGGCGCACTGGCCGATATCGCGCGTATCGACGCCATCTGGCGCGAGTGTCTGACGGCCAGCGGTGGGCCGTTCCTGTTCGGTACGTTTGGCATTGCGGACGCGATGTATGCGCCCGTGGTGATGCGCTTTAACACATATCGCCCCACGCTATCGGCGCAGGGCATGGATTACACCGCGCGCGTGACGGCATTGCCTGCCGTGGCCGCATGGATGGACGCAGCGCGACATGAAACGCACTGCGCGGCGCAACATGAAGCGCCCTGTATGTGCCGCGAAGATACCGCCCCATGAAAACCTACGTCGTAGGCGGCGCGATCCGCGATGCGCTGCTGGGCCTGCCTGTGAACGACCGCGATTACGTGGTGGTGGGCGCAACGCCTGAGCAGATGGCGGCGCAGGGTTATTTACCCGTTGGGCGGGACTTTCCCGTGTTCCTGCATCCGCGCACGCATGAGGAATATGCGTTAGCGCGCACCGAGCGCAAGACATCTGCCGGCTATCATGGCTTCCAGTTTTTTCATGCGCCTGATGTGACGCTGGAAGAAGACCTCGCGCGGCGCGATCTGACGATCAACGCGATGGCGCGTGAAGTGCAGGCCAACGGCGAACCGGGGGGCGCGCTGATCGACCCATTCGGCGGCGCGGCGGATCTGCGCGCGCATGTGTTTCGCCATGTCAGCGATGCGTTTGTTGAGGATCCTGTGCGGATTCTGCGCGTTGCGCGCTTTGCCGCGCGCTTTGCCGATTTCACCGTCGCGCCGGACACGATGACGCTGATGCGCAATATGGTCAGCGCAGGCGAAGTGGATGCGCTGGTGGCCGAGCGCGTGTGGCAGGAAATTGCGCGTGGGCTGATGGAAGCCAAACCGTCACGCATGTTCAGTGTGTTGCGCGAATGTGGCGCGTTGGCGCATGTGCTGCCGGAAATCGACGCGCTGTTCGGCGTGCCGCAGCGCGCGGACTATCACCCTGAAATTGACACCGGCGTGCATGTGATGATGGTGGTGGATCATGCTGCCGCGCAGGGTGGCTCCCTGCCCGTGCGCTTTGCCGCGCTGACGCACGATCTGGGCAAGGCCAGCACGCCTCCTGATATGTTGCCGCGCCATATTGGCCATGAAGCGCGCAGCGTTGAGCGACTCAAACCCTTATGCGAGCGCCTGCGCGTGCCAGGCGACTGCCGCGATCTGGCCTTGATGGTGGCGCGCGAGCACGGCAACCTGCATCACGCGATGGAACTGGATGCCGCCGCGCTGATGCGTTTGCTGGAGCGCTGCGACGCGTTGCGCAAACCCGCGCGTTTTGCGCAGGCGTTGCAGGTGTGCGAGGCTGACCAGTGCGGGCGGCTGGGTTACGAAAACACTCTGTATCCCCAGGCCGAACGCCTGCGGGTAGCGCTGGCCGCCGCGCGGGACGTGAACGCAGGGGAAATCGCGCGCGCCTGCGAGGGCGGCGCAGAAAAAATCCGGGCCGCCGTGCATCACGCGCGCGTGAAGTCTGTGGCGCAGGCGCTGGATAAATCATGACGACGGACTCATGACAACTTCTTCTCCCTCTTCTTCTCATTCTCCTTCCAGCGCGCATCATCCTCCCGTGCGGCTGCTGTTTGGCGCGCTGATGCTCGTGATGCTGCTCGCGGCGCTGGACCAGACCATCGTGTCCACCGCGCTGCCCACCATTGTGGGCGAGCTGGGCGGGCTCAATGAGCTGTCGTGGGTCGTCACCGCGTACCTGCTCACATCAACCATCGTCGTGCCGCTGTATGGCAAGTTTGGCGATCTGTTTGGCCGTCGCATCGTGTTGCAGGCGGCCATCGTGCTGTTTCTGCTGGGCTCGGCCCTGTGCGGCATTGCGCAGAACATGCCGCAGCTGATCGTGCTGCGCGCGGTGCAGGGCCTGGGGGGCGGCGGCCTGCTGGTGGTCACGCTGGCGGCGATCGGCGATGTGATTCCTCCCGCGCAGCGTGGCCGCTATCAGGGCGTGTTCGGCGGCGTGTATGGGCTGGCGACGGTGATCGGCCCGTTGCTGGGCGGGTTTATCGTCGAGCATCTGTCCTGGCGCTGGATCTTCTATATCAACCTGCCGCTGGGCGCGCTGGCGCTCGTGGTGATTGGCATGGTGTTCAAGCCGCATACCGCGCATGTGAAGCATGTGATCGACTATATGGGCGCGGGTTTCCTGGCCACTGCGCTGACCTGCATCATCCTGTTCACGAGCCAGGGCGGCACGGTATTGCCGTGGTCATCCATGCAGCTGTGGTTTACGCTGCTGCTGGGCGTGATCGCGGTTTTCGGTTTTATCCACGAGGAGAAACTGGCCGCCGAACCCGTAATGCCGCTGTCATTGTTTCGGGAGCGCACGTTTTTATTGTCCACCTCCATCAGTTTCGTCGTGGGCGTTTCGCTGTTTGGCGCAGTCACGTTTTTGCCGTTATATCTTCAGGTGGTCAAGGGTTCAACGCCATCGCAGGCGGGCATGCAGTTATTGCCGCTGATGGCGTGCATGCTGGTGATGTCCGCGCTGACCGGGCGCACGATCAGCCGTATCGGCAAATACCGGATGTTCCCGATCGTGGGCACCTTGCTGATCGTGGTGGCGATGACGCTGCTCTCGCGCCTGCAACTGAACACGTCGATGCGGGTGATGGATATTTATATCGGCCTGCTGGGCTGCGGCCTGGGCATGACGTTGCAGGTGCTGATTCTCGCGGTGCAGAACACGGTGGCGCATCATCATATGGGCGTGGCCACGTCGGGCGCCACGCTGTTTCGCTCGATCGGCGGCTCGATCGGCGTGTCGGTGTTCGGCGCGGTGTTCTCGCACGGGCTGGCCGCACGGCTCGAAAGCGTGATTCCCGACGGCACGACCCTGCCGCCCACGCTGACGCCGGAAAGCATTCACGCGCTGCCCATGCCGCTGCGCGACCAGTATCTGCATGCGTTCGCAGAATCCCTGCATACCGTTTATGTGGTGGCCGCGATCATCGCCGTGCTGGCGTTTATCCTGTCCTGGCTGCTCAAGGACACCCCGTTGCGCGGGAAGCCGCATGGGTAACGCCTCCCGGCGCGGCGCAAAACCGCTACGCTACAATCGCAGTTTCCCGCGCAAACCGGTTCGTTTTATTTCGTTTTTTCGCGCTTTCGTTTTTCATCCACAACATGACTTCCATGTCCGACCTGCTTGCCCCCCTGAACCCGGAACAACGCGCGGCTGTTACGTTGCCCCATGAACCCGCGCTGATTCTGGCCGGCGCGGGCAGTGGCAAGACGCGCGTGCTGACCACGCGCATTGCGTGGCTGATCCAGCAGCGGCTTGCATCGCCCCTGACGGTGCTGGCCGTGACATTCACGAACAAGGCGGCGCGCGAAATGATGACGCGCCTGTGCGCGCTGTTGCCCATCGACACGCGCGGCATGTGGATCGGCACATTCCACGGGCTGTGCAACCGGATGCTGCGCACGCATCATCATGAGGCAGGGCTGCCCGCGACGTTCCAGATTCTCGATATGGCTGACCAGCTCTCCGCGATCAAGCGGTTGCTGAAAAGCCTGAATGTGAATGTGGATGTGAATGTAAATGCAGACGATGATGAGTATTCCCCCAAACGTCTGCAATATTTCATCAATAATGCCAAGGAGCAGGGCCTGCGCCCGGCAGGCGTGGAAGCTGCCGACCGGTTCAGTCGCCGCCGCGTTGAGCTGTATGCCGCCTACGAGCAGCAATGCCAGCGCGAAGGCGTGGTGGACTTTGCGGAACTGCTGCTGCGTTGCCATGAGCTGCTGTCGAATAACCCGGCATTGCGCGCGCATTACCAGGCGCGCTTCAGGGATATTCTGGTCGATGAGTTTCAGGACACCAACAAGCTGCAATACGCCTGGCTGAAACTGCTGGCCGGGCAGGACAGCGCCATCTTCGCCGTGGGCGATGACGACCAGTCGATCTACGCGTTCCGCGGCGCGGACGTGGGCAATATGCGCAGCTTCGAGCAGGAGTTCCACGTCCGGCATCTGATCAAGCTCGAACAGAACTACCGCTCGCATGGCCATATCCTGGATGCGGCCAATGCGCTGATCGCGCATAACATGCATCGCCTGGGCAAGAATCTGCGCACGGACGCGGGCCACGGCGAACCCGTGCGCGTGTATGAAGCGGCCAGCGACGCGCAGGAGGCCAACTGGATCGCCGGGGAAATCGGCGCGCTGGTGGGCACGGGCTTCACGCGCAGCGATATCGCCGTGCTGTATCGCAGTAACGCGCAGTCGCGCGCGCTGGAACACGCGCTGGTGAACGCGGGCATTGCGTATCGTGTATATGGCGGGCTGCGGTTTTTCGAGCGCCAGGAGATCAAGCACGCGCTGGCCTATCTGCGGCTGATCGACAACCCGGATGACGATACGTCCTTCATGCGCGTGGTGAATTTCCCCGCGCGCGGCATTGGCGCGCGCACGATCGAACAGTTGATGGACACGGCGCGGCAATATGGCTGCTCGATGATGGCGGCGATTCCGTATGTCGCAGGAAAAGGCGGCGTGAGCCTGGTGGTGTTTGCAAATCTGCTGGCGAAGATGCGCGCCGACACGCAGCGCATGAGCCTGCCGGACATCGTGGGATATACGGTGCGCACCAGCGGCATGGAGAATTTTTACCAGACCGAGCGCGAAGGGCAGGATCGGCTCGAAAACCTGCAGGAACTCGTGAACGCGGCCACGGCATTTTGCAACGAGGCAGACTATGCGCCGGATGCGCCCGCGCGGGAGGCGATCGCGCAGCAAAGCGCCGACATGATGACGCCGCTGGCCGGTTTCCTGTCGCATGCGTCGCTCGAAGCGGGCGATAACCAGGCGCAGGCGGGTCAGGACGCCGTGCAATTGATGACGGTGCACTCGGCCAAGGGGCTGGAATTTACCGCCGTGTTTATCACCGGCCTGGAAGAAGGGCTGTTTCCGCACGAAGGCAGCGTGAAGGAGGCCGATGGTCTGGAAGAAGAGCGGCGGCTGATGTATGTGGCCATCACGCGCGCAAAGCAGCGGCTGTATCTGTCATTCGCGCAAAGCCGCATGCTGCATGGGCAGACGCGCTATAACGTGCAGTCGCGGTTTTTCGACGAACTGCCGCCGCAGGCATTGAAATGGCTGACGCCGAAAACGAAAACCGCCCCGACGGAGCGCTGGGCCGGGCGGGGCGATCATGCGGGCTGGAAGCGCGACTCGTTTGCGCATCGGGGCTACAGCCAGAGCCGCGACACGGAAAGGAGCCGGGCGAACGACCGGGTGTCCTCCCGGCTGGCGAACGCGCAGCGCGCGGCAGGCACGGGGTTTCGCATTGGCCAGCCCGTGTTTCATGCGAAGTTTGGCGAAGGCACGGTCATGGCGCTCGAAGGCGACGGCAATGACGCAAAAGCGCGCGTGAACTTCCGGCGTTATGGCGAGAAATGGCTTGCGCTGGCCGTGGCGAAACTTCAGGCGATCGAAGCATGACCCCAGACGTTCACGACGCACGCGCGGCGACGTTCACGGTGCAGCGCCCGCTGGGCATTCTCGCTGCATTGCCCGAGGAGCACGGCGACCTGCTGGCGACCATGCGCGCCGAAGGCAATGTCAAAACACTCACGCACGGGCAGCGCGATTATCACGCCGGTTCGGTGCATGGCGCGCCCTGCGTGGTGACGCTCGCGCGCATTGGCAAGGTTGCGGCGGCGGCCACGGCCTGCGCGCTGATCCACGAGTTCGACGTGAGCGCGATCGTGTTTACCGGCGTGGCGGGCGGCATGGGCCATGATGTGCAGATCGGCGATATCGTGATTGGCGATACGCTGTTGCAGCACGATATGGATGCGTCGCCCCTGTTTCCGCGCTTCGAGATTCCGCTGCTGGGGCGCGCGCGCTTTGCCGCGCATGAAGGGATCACGAACCAGCTGGCTGCCGCGTGCGAGCAGTTCATCGCCGAAGAAGGCGCTGCGCTGGCCAGCCATTTCCGCATGGCGCTGCCCAGCGTGCATCGTGGCCTCGTAATCAGCGGCGACCAGTTCGTGAACAATGCGCAGGCCATTCACGCACTGCGCGCCAGCCTGCCGGATGCGCTGGCCATCGAGATGGAAGGCGCGGCGATTGCGCAGGTGTGCCATGAATACGATGTGCCCTTCGCGCTGGTGCGCACGATTTCCGATACGGCTGATGAACATGCAGGGCATGCATTCTCGGCGTTCCTCACCGAGCTTGCGGGCGCCTATTCCAGTGGAATACTGAAACGGTTTCTGACCAGAGGGGATACCCATCATGGCAGCACAACAGGAACAGCAGCAGCAACAGCAGCAGCAAGGCGAGACCCGCCCGACCTTTGACGTGCTGGCCGAACTTCAGGCCGCGGTTTCTGCGCACCAGCAGGGGCAGCTGGCCGAGGCCGAGCAGAAATACCGGCGCGTGCTGCAAGCCAGCCCGGGGCAATCCATCGCGCTGAACAATCTGGGCGCGTTGCTCGAAAAGGAGCTGCGCCCGGACGAGGCGGAAGCCTGTTACCGCCAGGCCATCGCGTCAGCGCCCGCGAATGTGGATGCGCATTGCAATCTCGGCCTGCTGCTGCACGATGCCAAACGGCTGGATGAAGCCGAGGCGCATTATCTCCAGGCCATCGCATTGCAGCCGGATTGCGCATTGGCGCTGGGCAAGCTGGGGTTGCTCCAGTTGCAGAAAGACGAGTTTGCGCAGGCCGAAACCACGCTGCGCGCGGCGCTCAAATGCCAGCCAGGCAATGCCGAGACCCATATGAACCTGGGCGTGGCGCTGTACAGCCAGGAGAAGGACGAATGCCTGCCTGAGGCCGAGGCGCAGTATCGGGAAGCGCTGCGCCTCAATCCCGATTATGCCGAGGCGAAAAACAATCTGGGCGTGCTGCTGCAAAAGGCTGACCGGCTGGACGAGGCCGAGACGCAATACCGCGAAGCGATCAAACTCAAGCCCGATTACCGGAACGCGCAGGGCAACCTGAGCAACGTATTGCATGCCATGCAACGTTATGACGAGGCGCTGGTCTGCTGCAAAAACCTGCTGCGCGACGAGCCGGACGATCTCGATATGGTGCGCGGGCTGGGTTATCTGCTGCGCGACATGGGGCGTTTTGAAGAAGCGGAACAGGCGTTGCGCCAGGCGTTGCAGCACGAGCCGGAGCGGATTCCCGACCTGTTCAACCTGAGCCTCGTGCTGCTGGCGCAGGGCAAATGGAAAGAAGGCTGGAAGCTGTATGAAAACCGTTATGGCGAATCCGAACACTGGGGCACCGAGGCGGGCTGGCACAACCGGCCTGTGCTGCCGTTTCCCGAATGGCAGGGCGGCGCGCCGCTGTCCGGGAAATCCCTGCTGGTCTGGCCTGAGCAGGGCCTGGGCGATGTGCTGCATTTCGCGCGGTATCTGCCGCTGCTGAAAGCGCGCGGCGTGACGCGGCTGACGGTGGCATGCCCCGAGCCGCTGATCCGGCTGATCGGTTCGGTCAAGGGCGTGAGCGCCTGTGTGCCGTTCGAGGAAATCAAACAGCTGCCGCCGCATGACTACGCCTGTTTTCTGCTGAGCCTGCCCTGGATTTTTGGCACCACATTGCAAACCGTGCCCGGGAACGTGCCTTACCTGAGCGTGCCCGATGCGCTGGTGGCGCACTGGAAGGCGAAGTTGCCGCCCGATGACGCTTCCAGGAAGCTGCGGGTGGGCCTGGTGTGGGCAGGCGATCCGCGCCCGGATATGCCGCACGCGAACGCCATCGACCGCCGCCGTTCGATGACGGCCAAAGCGTTTGAACCCCTGCTGCGAACCCCTGGCGCAACGTTCGTCAGCCTGCAGAAGGGCGAAACCACGCGCGCGCAGATTGCCGATATTGCGCCCGACCTGCGCCCGTTCGACCCGATGGGCGACGTGAAGGATTTTGCCGACACTGCCGCGATTATCGAAAATCTCGATCTGGTGATTACGGTGGATACGTCGGTGGCGCACGTCGTGGGCGCGCTGAACCGGCCTGTGTGGATTCTGTCGCGCTTTGATGCATGCTGGCGCTGGCTTTCCGGGCGCGACGATACGCCGTGGTACCCGTCCGCGCGCATTTTCCGCCAGCACACGCCAGGCAACTGGACGGATACCCTGCAGGAAGTGCAGGCTGCGCTGCAGGCGGCGGTGCGCAAACACCGTGAATCGAAGAAGGGATCGGCCTGAACATGAATACAAACATGAACATGCATCACAATCCCTATGACGCGCAGGCGCAGGCGCCCGTCAAAAAACTGTGGGGCGTGCGGCTGTATCTGCTGCTGCTCGCGATCAACTGCGCAGCCTATGCGGCGGTATGGGTCACGTCCGGCTATGCCAGCCCCAGCAATGCCCAGCTGCTGGGCTGGGGCGCGAATTTCGCGCCGCTGACGCTGGGCGATGAACCCTGGCGTCTTCTCACCAGCATGTTCCTGCACGCAAACTGGATCCACCTGCTGATGAATATGTACATGCTGGTGATTCTGGGCGGCGTGCTCGAACGCGCGATGGGTTCATGGCGTTTTGGCGTGGTGTATCTGCTGTCTGGCCTCGCGGGCAGCCTGGCCAGCGCGTTCTGGTTCAGCCCGTATACCGGCCATCATGCCGTGGTCAGTATCGGCGCATCGGGCGCGTTGATGGGGCTGGCGGGCGCGGCTGCCGTGCTGGCCTGGCGTTTTCCTTCTGGCTGGCCGCCTGGCGACAGTGTGCGCATCAGCCGCCAGGCCATTGTGCAGGTCGTGGCGATCAATCTGGTGTATGGCTTTCTGACCGTGGGCATCGATCAGGCGGCCCATTGCGGCGGCTTGCTTATGGGCGCGGCGGCGGTGTGGGTGTTGTGCCGGAAGTGACCGCCGCCTGCGGCACGGAAGTGACAGCCGCCTGCGGCGTCAGCGCCAAAGGCAGCACGCCTGCCCAGACGGGCAGCGCAAGATCTTCGTCATCATCCTGCGGGCCGCCTGTGCGGACTTTCGATGCGGCTTCGTTCAATGCGATGCGCAGCACGGTGGTGGCGGCCAGTTCCTTCGCATTGGCCGGGCGCGCTTCATGTGCGCGGCCTGGCGCGAGCGAGTTGACAAACGCATCCAGTGAAGCCGCCTTGTGTTCCTCAGGCACAACCTCAAACGCGCCGTAAATCACTGCCGAGCGGTAATTCATCGAATGATGGAAGGCCGCGCGCGCGAACACCAGCCCGTCCAGATGCGTGATGCTCACGCAAACCTGCGCGCCACTCGCGGCATGTTTGAGCATACGTCCGCCATTGGAGCCGTGAATATAAAGATGATCGCCCTCGCGCCAGCACGCCGTGGGAATGCAGTGCACGCCCTGCGCGTCGGCAAACGCGATATGGCAGATTCGCGCGTCATCCAGAATCGCGTATAGCGTGGCCTGGTCGTAACGCGCGCGATGCGCAACGCGGTGCACGCGGGTGCGCTCAGACGGCGGCGTGGGATGCTGGTGCTGTGCTGGCATGATGGGAAGATACGTTGACGTTGGCGTGGTGACGTTGTGCGGTGACGTTGTTACTGCGTGTCTGCGCCTGCCGTGACTGCGGCGGCGGGAATCAGCAGCACAGGCACGGTGGACTGCCGTACGCAGCGCTCGGCCACGCTGCCCAGAATCAGCCGCTGCACGCCGCGCCGCCCGCGGGTGCCCATCACGATCAGGTCGGCATCGAACTCTCTGGCGGCATTCAGCACCAGGCCGGGCACATCGCCCGAGGAGGTGACTTCCCCGGTGAGCATTTCCCCGTCCACCTGTTTTTCGCGCATCGCGGCGTTGAGTTCGCTGGCCAGCGCGTCGCCCTGCTCGATCATCTGGTTGCGCAGCAATGACGGGTCATAACCGGGCGCGTCGAAATAAATCAGTGCGTTGTCGATCACATAGTAAGGCCGCAGCGTGGCGTGCATGACCTGGGCCAGGCCAAGCGCGGCATCAAAGGCGCTGCGCGCCGTTTCACTGCCATCCACGGCCACGAGAATGCGCTTGTACATATCCATACGAAAGTCTCCCGCCAGAAGAGTCACACTGCCTGTGATCTTAACAGAGAACACGGAACAGGAAACACAGGCAGTGCGGCACGGAGAGCTTTCTACTTTTCCTGCTTTTTCAGATCGAAGCGGTCGAGGTTCATCACCTTCGTCCATGCGGCTACAAAGTCATGCACGAATTTGGGCTGCGCATCCGCGCTGCCATAGACCTCCGACAACGCGCGCAGCTGCGCGTGCGAGCCGAACACCAGATCAACGCGCGTGCCCGTCCAGCGCAGCTCGCCCGTTTTGCGGTCACGGCCCTCGAACACCTCCTTTGCCTCCGACGCAGGTTCCCACTGCGTGCCCATATCGAGCAGGTTCACGAAGAAGTCGTTGGTCAGCGCCTGCGTGCGTTTCGTGAACACGCCATGCAAGCTCTGGCCATGATTGGTGCCCAGCACGCGCAGGCCGCCCACCAGCACGGTCATCTCCGGCGCGCTCAATGTCAGCAGCTGGGCGCGGTCGATCAGCAGCGCTTCGGGCGGCGTGGCGCATGGAGCCTTCACCTTCAGATAATTACGGAAGCCATCGGCCAGGGGTTCGAGCACGGCGAACGAGTGCGCGTCGGTTTGCTCAGCGCTGGCATCCATGCGCCCTGGCGCGAACGGCACATTGACCGTGACGCCCGCGTTCTTCGCAGCCTGCTCCACGCCCGCATTGCCTGCCAGCACGATCAGGTCGGCCAGCGAGATTTTCTTGCCGCCAGTTTGCGCCGCGTTGAATTCGCGCTGAATGCCTTCGAGGGTTTGCAACACCTTCGCCAGCTGCGCGGGCTGGTTCACGTCCCAGTCCTTCTGCGGCGCCAGGCGGATGCGCGCGCCATTTGCGCCGCCGCGTTTGTCCGAGCCGCGGAACGTGGATGCGGCAGCCCATGCAGTGCTGACCAGCTGCGCCACGGTCAGGCCAGACGCCAGCACTTTGGCCTTCAGCGCCGCCGCATCCTTTTCGTCGATCAATGGATGATCGACGGCAGGAATCGGATCCTGCCAGAGCAGATCCTCCGTGGGCGCTTCCGGCCCAAGATAGCGCGAGCGCGGCCCGAGGTCCCGGTGCGTGAGCTTGAACCACGCGCGCGCGAACGCGTCGGCGAATTCGTCGGGATGCTCCATAAAGCGCCGCGAGATTTTTTCATAGGCCGGATCGAAGCGCAGCGAGAGATCGGTGGTCAGCATCGTGGGCAGATGTTTTTTCGATGCATCATACGCATCGGGAATCGTTGCGCCTGCGCCTTTGGCGATCCACTGATACGCGCCCGCCGGGCTTTTCGTCAGTTCCCATTCATAGCCGAACAGGTTCCAGAAAAAGTTGTTGCTCCATTGCGTGGGCGTGGTGGTCCAGGTCACTTCCAGGCCGCTGGTGATCGTGTCTGCGCCCTTGCCGCTGCCAAACGCGCTGCGCCAGCCCAGCCCCTGTTCTTCGAGGCCCGCAGCTTCTGGCTCGGGGCCGACATTCGTGGCGGGGCCTGCGCCGTGCGTCTTGCCGAAGGTGTGGCCACCGGCGATCAGTGCGACGGTTTCCTCATCGTTCATCGCCATGCGCGCGAATGTTGCGCGAATATCCTTCGCGGCGGCCACCGGGTCGGGATTACCGTCTGGCCCTTCGGGGTTCACATAGATCAGCCCCATCTGCACGGCGGCCAATGGATCGTCAAGATGGCGGTTGCCGGAATAGCGGCTGTTGGGCTGGTCGCTGGTGGCGAGCCAGGTTTTTTCCGCGCCCCAGTACACATCCTCGTCCGGCTCCCAGGCGTCCACGCGGCCACCCGCGAAGCCGAAGGTTTTGAACCCCATGGATTCGAGCGCCACATTGCCCGTCAGGATAATCAGGTCGGCCCATGAAATCCTGCGCCCGTATTTCTGCTTGATGGGCCAGATCAGCCGGCGCGCCTTGTCCAGGCTGACGTTATCGGGCCAGCTGTTGAGCGGCGCGAACCGCTGCTGGCCGGAACCTGCGCCGCCGCGCCCGTCGGTGATGCGATAGGTGCCTGCGCTGTGCCAGGCCATGCGCACGAACAACGGGCCGTAATGGCCGAAGTCGGCGGGCCACCAGTCCTGCGACACGGTCATCAATGCGCGCAGGTCGCGCTTGACGGCTTCATAGTCCAGGCGCTGGAATTCCTGCGCGTAATCGAACTCCTCGCCCATCGGGTTGGACAGGGAGGAATGCTGGTGCAGCAGTTTCAGGTTCAGCGAGTCGGGCCACCAGTCCCGGTTCGTGGTGCCGCTGCCTGCGACGGGATGGAACGGGCACTTTGTTTCGTTCGACATGCGCTTTCTCCTTGACCAGAAATCAGAAATACGTGAGGGATGCTGTGAATCTGAATTTGTTATTGATTAACTATTAGCTATCGGATAGCGGTATGGATAGAGTCTATCGAAAATAATGGGGGTGCGGGATTGATAATTGCGATGGTGGCGATAGGGGTGGGGGCTGAGGGGGCAGGCCTGACCTGCCCCCCGCAGGCGTACCACGGTTAAAGACTGTACTGCATCTGCTGCGATTTGCCCTGCGTCGCCGGCATGCTGGCGATGCAGGGCGGCAAATTCCGCCGGGGGGAATACGCCCCACCGAACCATGCGGGCGCACTTCGTTGTAGTCGCGCCGCCAGCGCGCAATCTCCTGGCGCGCGTGGCCCAGCGTCAGGAACCAG
>Ga0209738_10000196_pt1 | contig 13468 bp, 10 predicted proteins | sample TergutNc150P5_FD_187289 | JGI IMG/M metagenome (GOLD analysis project Ga0209738, IMG submission 187289) | Nasutitermes corniger P5 segment gut microbial community from laboratory colony in Florida, USA - Nc150 P5 (SPAdes) (version 2) | ecosystem: Host-associated > Arthropoda: Insects >...
CTTTTTGAAAATAAAAACAAACTTTTTTTAATCATTACAAAAATACAATAAATCCAAACGATAAAACCTTTTGTTTCAAAAAAATATTTCAGCAAATTGGAATAAAAATTTCGCTCTTTATTCGATTAACGCAATTTTTTTTACTTCCCTCTTTTATTACCAAATTATCAATTATCTTGTAAACCGTAGCTTTTGCGTGCAAAATATCCGTAACTTTGCGCACATTTTTATTGATATAGTACGCGGGAATTTTATTTTATGGCTGAAAAGTATAAAGAATTTTCATCACTGAATTTACCGGAAGTCGAAAAGGAAATGCTGGGGAAATGGCAGCAGGAACAAGCATTTGAAAAAAGCATTTCTCTTCGCGAAGGCGCTAAAACATTTGTGTTTTACGAGGGTCCGCCAAGCGCCAATGGTATGCCGGGCATTCATCATGTGATATCGCGTACTATCAAAGATATGGTTTGCCGTTACAAAACCATGCGCGGCTTTAAGGTGCAGCGCAAAGGCGGCTGGGATACGCACGGATTGCCGGTAGAATTGGGCGTTGAAAAAGAATTGGGCATTACCAAAGAAGATATCGGCAAGAAAATTTCCATTGAAGAATACAACCAAAAATGCCGCGAAGCCGTGCTTCGTTACAAAGATAAATGGGACGAATTGACTGTCAAAATGGGCTATTGGGTTGATTTAAAAAATCCCTATATTACATTTAAAAACAGCTATATCGAAACGCTTTGGTGGCTGTTGAAAAAGCTGTACGATAAAGGTTTGCTATACGAAAGCGTCAGCATACAACCTTATTCGCCGGCGGCGGGAACGGGTTTAAGTTCGCACGAACTCAATCAACCCGGCGCTTACAAAGATGTAAAAGATACTTCTGCTACCGTCATGTTCAAAGTCATTAGGAATAAAAAATCCGAATTTTTATTTACTAATAATGCGAATATAGATGAAACCTATTTTTTAGCATGGACGACCACGCCTTGGACATTGCCGTCGAATTTAGGTTTGGCTGTTGGAAGTAACATTGCCTATACAACCATTGACACTTTTAATCCATACACCTTAAAAAGGATGTCGGTTGTCATGGCAGATAATTTAGTTGCTTCGGTATTTGAAAAAGGAAGGTTCATTGAAGATTCATCGGAAGATATATTCAAAACTTTCGCGGACAATAAATCAGGATTGATTCCTTTTAAAAAAATAAAACATACTTCCGAACCAAATGCAATGGGTTCGTATGTCGGCAAAAATTTGGATGGAATTTCTTACGAACAGCTTTTGCCTTATGAAGCCAACAAAACCGATAATCCCAATGCGTTTAAAGTTTTGTTGGGCGATTTTGTAACCACCCAAGACGGTACGGGTATTGTTCACATTGCGCCTGCGTTTGGTGCGGACGACTTTAAAGTGGGTAAAAAGTACGACATCGGTATGCTGACGATGGTGGATAAACAGGGAAAGTTTGTAGATGGTTTGGGAGAATTCAGCGGTCGTTACGTAAAAAATTATAAAGATGATCCTGCTTACGCCGATGTGAATGTGGACATTTGCGTAAAGCTGAAAAAAGAGAATAAGGCTTTTAAAATAGAAAAGTTTGAGCATAGCTATCCGCATTGTTGGCGCACCGATAAGCCGATATTGTATTATCCGTTGGATGCTTGGTTTATCAAAACGACGGCAATGAGAGATAGAATGGTAGCGCTTAACAAAACCGTTACTTGGAAGCCCAAAGCCACAGGCGAAGGGCGTTTCGGTAATTGGTTGGAAAATATGGTGGATTGGAATTTGAGCCGCAGCCGTTTTTGGGGAACGCCGTTGCCCGTGTGGCGAACGGAAGATAAAAGCGAGGAAATATGCATCGGCAGCGTGGATGAATTATTTGCCGAATTAAAAAAATCTTTTGAAGCCGGTGTTTCTCAACTTCCTCCTTCGGAGGAATTTAAGGAGGCGCTCGACCTTCATCGTCCTTATGTAGATAATATTACGTTGGTTTCTCCGTCCGGAAAGCCGATGCAGCGCGTACCCGATTTAATTGACGTTTGGTTCGACAGCGGTTCCATGCCTTTTGCGCAAGGACATTTTCCTTTTGAAAATAAAAAAGTTTTTTCGGAAAATTATCCTGCCGATTTTGTTTGCGAAGGTGTTGATCAAACGCGCGGCTGGTTTTATACTTTGCATGCTATTTCGGCTTTGGTAAAAGAAGATGTACAAAAAGAATTAAAAGATTCTGGTATTGAAGTTAGCGATGAAAAATATCCCGGATTGGCGTTCAGAACGGTTGTTTCCAATGGTTTGGTTTTGGATAAGTACGGCAACAAAATGTCCAAACGCTTGAACAATACAATTGATCCTTTTGATACAATTGAAAAATACAGCGCCGATGCTACGCGCTGGTATCTGATGACGAATGCTTCGCCTTGGGATAATTTGAAATTTGATTTGGATGGCATTAAAGAAGTGCAACGCAAGTTTTTCGGCACTTTGTATAATACCTATCAATTTTTTGCTTTGTATGCTAATGTGGACGGATTTTCCTTTAAAGAAAAAATAATTCCGCTTGCCGAGCGTCCCGAAATTGACCGTTGGATTTTATCATCGTTGCATTCGTTGATAAAAACAGTAACGGAAAATATGGATGATTACGAGCCTACCATTGCCTTCCGTGCGCTGGAAGACTTTGTAGATGCACATTTGAGCAATTGGTATGTACGTCTTTGTCGCCGCCGCTTTTGGAAAGGCGAATATGAGCATGATAAAATTTCCGCGTATCAAACTTTGTATGAATGTTTGGATACTTTGGCGCGGCTGATGGCGCCGCTTTCGCCGTTTTTCAGTGATGAAATTTTTAGAAATCTAAATGCGGTAACACATCTTTCTACTGTTGAAAGCGTGCATCATACTGACTTTCCGGTTGCCGACGAAACATATATCGACAAGCAGTTGGAAGAGCGTATGCAATTGGCGCAAGATATTTCTTCGCTCATTCTTTCTTTGCGGAAAAAAGAGAATATCATTGTTCGTCAGCCTTTGCAGAAAGTAATGATTCCGGTGTTGAATGCGCAAATGCAATTGCAAATAGAGAAAGTTGGGAACTTGATAAAATCGGAAACCAATATTAAAGAAATAGAATTTATTACCGATGCACAAGGTATTATTCGTAAAAAAATAAAGGCAGATTATAAATCTTTGGGAAAAAAATTGGGCGGAAAAATGAAGCAAGTTGCCGCCGCTATTGACAATTTTTCTCAAGAAGATATTGCTCGTTTGGAAAAAGAAGGTATTTTTAAAATAAATATTGATGATGAATATATCGAAATACAACTTTCTGACGTTATTATTACGGCAGAAGATGTTTCCGGTTGGAGTGTGGCAAGCAAAGGCAATTTAACCGTTGCATTAGATATTACTTTATCCGAAGAACTAAGGCAGGAAGGCGAAGCAAGAATTTTTGTAAATCGCATACAAAGTATTAGAAAAGAAAATAAATTTGACCTGACCGACCGGATTTCTGTTGAAATAAACGGGGATGAAAAAATTATTTCTGCTATTAAAAAATATAATGCGTACATTTGCTCTGAAATTTTAGCGGACGAATTGTCGTTTGTTACCAAAATAGAAAATAGTATAAAAATTGAAATAAATAATATGAAAGTGGAAGTTAGTGTTAAAAAAAGGGGGTAACTTATATATGGCTACAAAAAAGAAAAATACCAATAAAAAAGTAGTGAAACCGGCAAAGCAATCGAAACCTACGTCTGCTAAAAAAGTAGCAAAGAAAGTTGCTGCGGTTCAGAAAAAATCAAAATCCGTAATAGTTAAAAAGAAGGCTGCGCCTGTAAAAAAGAAAGTTGTACCGGCAAAGCCCGCTAAAAAAACGGTTATAAAAAAAGCAAAGCCTGCATTAAAAAAGGTTGCAACGAAAAAATCGGTAAAACCTGCCAAAAAAGTTGTTGCAGAGAATAAAAAAAAGGTAATCAAAAAAGTAGTAAAACCTGTAAAACAGTCAAAGCCGAAGCCTGTTAAAAAAGCAGCGCCGGTAAAACCTGTTGTAAAAGTTGCAGCAAAAGAAGTTGCGGTAAAAACGGTACCTAAAAAAGCGGTAACGGTAGGAATTAAGAAGCCGGCAAAGCAGAAAGAGCCGCTGGTGAAAGAAGTAAAAGTTCCGAAAACGAGCGTAAAAACAAGTAAGCCTTATACGCCCGATTATGAACCGTTGGAAAACCGGCAGACGGCGGAGAATGATAGTGAACCTACTTTGCGTTATTCCGATGCTGAGTTGGAAGAATTTCGCGTGCTTATCAATAAAAAATTAGCCGATGCAATGCGCGAAGTAGCTTATTTGCAAAACGCTATTACTCGTAAAGATGACGGCGAAGATACCGAAGGTCGCTATGCAACGCTCGAAGACGGTTCTTCCAGTATGGAACGCGAACATTTGAGCCAAATGTTGAGTAGGCAAATTACATTTATTGATAATTTAAAAAAAGCGCTTATTCGCATTGAAAACAAAACGTACGGCATTTGCCGAGTTACGGGTAAATTGATTGATAAAGCTCGTTTAAGAGCCGTGCCGCATGCCACGCTTAGTATGGAAGCTAAGTTAGGACTGGCGCAATCGAAAGAATAATGGTCTAACAAATTTAAAAAAGCTGTTGAATTTGTTCGACGGCTTTTTTTATAAATAAAATTTATCGAAATGCCCAAAGCAAGAAAAACAGCGCCTGTAATTTTAATTACCAACGATGACGGCATCCACGCACCGGGTATAAAAGCGTTGGTGGAGGCTATGGACGGATTGGGCAAAATTGTGATAGTAGCGCCCGATAAACCGCAAAGCGGCATGGGACATGCTATTACGGTGGAACAGCCGTTGCGCCTTGCAAAAATGGATATTTTTGCCGGAGTAGATGCTTATCAGTGTTCCGGCACGCCGGTTGATTGCGTAAAATTGGCGGTAGATAAAATTTTGCATAAGAAACCCGAAATTTGTTTAAGCGGCATCAATCATGGAGCCAATCATTCTATCAATATTATTTATTCTGGTACCATGTCTGCTGCGCTGGAAGCCTGTATTGAAGGCATTCCCAGCCTTGGTATTAGTTTGATGAACAGTTGTGTTGAGGCAAATTTTACGGCGGCGCAATATTTTTCTCGGCTATTAGTAACGGATTTACTAAGTAAAAAATTAGATAAGCATTTTTGCCTCAACGTCAATATTCCCGATGTGCCGCACGAATTAATTCGGGGCATAAAAGTTTGTCGTCAAGCTTATGCTAAGTATATAGAGGATTTTGAAGAGCGAAAAGATCCTACCGGAAAAAATTATTATTGGCTTACCGGCGAATTCGTTAATTTTGACAAACGAAAGGATACGGATGTATGGGCGCTGGCTAATAATTATGTGAGTGTAGTACCCGTGCAATTTGATTTAACCAATTATAAATTAAAAGCAATTTTAGATAAAAAATTTCATTTTGATATTGGCAAGGGATAATCTGAAAACAGGTGTACTGTTGGGATTAGTGGCGCCGTTTCTCGGTGTAATGTCCTTTTATTATGTCAAGTTTTTCCCTGCTTTTTCTTTTACGGAATATTGTCGTGCTTTGATGGAAAGCAAATCGCTATTGACGGCGGTTTCAACCATTTCATTGATGGCAAATGTCATTCTCTTTTACATTTACACCAATCGCCGTACCGATAAAACGGCAATGGGTATCTTCGCAACTACTTGTTTATATATCGTGGCAGTATTGCTGTTTAAGCTGTTTTTATAAAATCTTTTTTCGATTTTTATTCATCGAAAATCCGTAAGTCGATTTCAAAATCCTTTTAAAGGTTAGTTTAAGAATATAACAAAAATATGACATTGGTATTATCTCTTCGCAGATATTGATATATACCTTTGCAGGCATCTTTTAAGTTAAGAACAATGACTGAGATTGAGAATTTTTATGTAGTAGGATTGAATTACAAAAAAACAGACGCCAGCATCAGAGGTGAATTTGCATTGAATGAAGATCAATACGCATCTCTTCTTCAAAAAGCGCGAAACGAAAATATCAATAATGTATTTGTCCTCTCTACTTGCAACCGGACGGAAATATACGGTATCGTGGAGTCTCCCGATGAATTAACGGATTTGCTGTGTTCCGAAACTACCGGTTCGCCCGAAATTTTTACTTCATTAAGTTATACAAAAAATGGTCGCGAAGCGGTGGAACACTTATTCGACGTGGCTTCCGGCTTGGATTCCCAAATTCTGGGCGATTACGAAATTGTTGGTCAATTAAAGCAAGCCGTAAAATTTGCCAAAGCCCAAGGCAATGTAGGCACGTTTATGGAACGCTTATCCAACACGGTTTTTGAGTCGTCGAAGATAATTAAAAATCACACGTTTTTCAGTAGCGGCACGGTATCCGTGGCATTTGCGGCTATTCAATTTTTACGTTTGCATTGCAACAATCTTACCGATAAAAAGATAGTGCTGATTGGTATAGGAAAAATCGGGAAGAATATGTGTAAAGATTTGCAAGATTATTCGGATGCAAAAAATATTACACTCATTAATCGCAGTGCAGATAAGGCGAAGGTTTTGGCAGAAGAACTCGGATTGAAATTTGACGATTATGCAAATTATCGCCAGCAAGCATCCGATGCAGATGTGGTAATTGTTGCAACCAATGCGCCGCAACCCATTCTTTCCAAAAAAGATTTTTTGAATAACGGCAAAAAGATATTGATTGATTTATCTATCCCAAACAATATTGATACGGATGTAAAAACGCGTCCGCAAACCATTCTGGTGAATGTGGATGATTTGTCGAAATTGAATGATGAAACGCTGTATATGCGTGAACACGAAATTCCGAAGGTGAAAAAAATTATTGATGAATATATTGCCGAGTTTACCGATTGGTATGAAATGCACAAAAATGCGCCTGTAATTCGCGCGGCAAAAAAAACATTAACGGATATTCGCCTTTGTCCTTGGTATCAATCTTTGCAACCGGAAGCAATGAAGACGGAAAAACAGCAAAAAGACGCAGTAGAAAAAGCAGTAAAAGAACTTGCCGTAAAAATGCGCGAGCATAAAACCGAAACGCTGGGATGTACGTATATCGAGGCTTTGCACGATTTTATTGCTCGTGCTCCGATAAAAGAATAGTCCATGAAATCTTCTCCATTACGCATCGGTACGCGGGATAGCAAATTAGCCTTATGGCAAGCGCAAAAAGTGCAAACTTTATTGCAAGAGAAAAATGTCTTTACCGAAATTGTTCCTGTAAAAAGTGAAGGCGATTTGGATTTGGTTACGCCCTTGTATGCTATGGGTGCGCAAGGTGTATTTACCAAAACGCTGGATGCTTATTTGCTCAGCAATAAAATTGATATTGCCGTACATTCCATGAAAGACGTGCCAACGCAGTTGGCGCAAGGCATTGCAGCAGCGGCAGTGCTGAAACGAGGAAATTATAAAGATGTTTTTGTTTATAAAAATGAAGCTGTTTATAAAAAATATTTTTGCACAAACATTGATGAACAAAGACTTTTGGAAGGAATTGTAGCAACGGGATCGGTAAGAAGAAAATCACAATTGTTGCATCGTTTTCCGAAATTAAAAATCGAAAATTTGCGCGGCAATGTGCAAACTCGATTGCGGAAATTAAATGAAAATAATTGGGATGGCGCTATTTTCGCAACTGCCGGCTTAGAACGAATTGATGAATTGCCGCCGACTTCTACGGAAATAGATTGGATGCTTCCGGCACCGGCGCAAGGCGCAATAATGGTGGTGTGCAGGGAGAAAGATATTACTACTCTTGATGCAATTCATTCGCTGAATGACCTTTCCACAGCGCTTTGCACGAAGATTGAACGTGATTTTTTAAAAACACTGATGGGCGGATGTTCAACACCTATAAGCGCTTTGGCGGAAATAAAAGAGGATAAATTATTTTTTAAGGGAAATATTTTATCATTGGATGGTAAAGAAAAAATGGAAGTTGAAAAAGTGGCTGATTTGTCAAACGCTGACAGATTGGGCATTTCAGCGGCTAATGAATTATTGCAAATGGGCGCTGATAAATTGGTAATGGCAATTAAAAATAATTTTTCGTTGTAATGGGTGCAAAAGAATATCGAGTATTATCAACTAAAAAAATCTCGCAAACGCTGATACAACAAGCGAAAGAGAAAGATATATTTATTGATGAAATTGAGTTTATCGAAACCAAACCAATTAAAGACGCATCGCTTAAAGAAAAAATAGAACACTATTCCAAAGAAAAAATAATTGCGATATTTACCAGCAAACACGCGGTGGAAGCGGTTTTCTCTCAAATAAACTTTCAACCGGATTGGAAGGTATATTGCACTTCCGGCAAAACAAAAGAAACATTGTTGAAATACATACATGCTGATGCTATCGTAGATACGGCAGATAATGCTTCGGATTTAGCAGAAAAAATATGGGTAAATGAGCATCCCGGTTTCTGTGTATTTTTTTGCGGTAACAGGCGATTAGATGTTTTGCATGATAAATTTTTAGCAGCGCAAATAAATTTACAGGAATTGGTTGTTTATGAAACGCATCTTACGCCTCAAAAAGTAGGCGCTGGTTATAGCGGCATTTTGTTTTTTAGTCCGAGCGCCGTGCGAAGTTTCTTTTTACTTAATCAAATCAGTCATGTAGCAATTTTGTTTTCTATTGGGAAAACAACAAAAAAAGAATTGCAACAATATTCGCGGAATAGAATTATAACGGCGGAACAACCCACAATCGAAAGCATGATGAATGATGTAATGAAATTGATATGGTAGTTTTAAAAAATGATTTGATTTTAAAAGCGCTTCATGGTGAAAACGTAGAGCGGACGCCTGTTTGGATGATGCGGCAGGCGGGGCGTTACTTACCGGAATATTTAAAGTTGCGCGAGAAATACTCATTTTTTCAACGGGTGCAAACGCCCGAATTGGCTTGTGAAATTACATTGCAGCCGGTGGATATTATAGGCGTAGATGCGGCAATTTTATTTTCCGATATTCTTGTAGTGCCGCAGGCAATGGGCTTGGAGGTGCAGTTGATTGAACAGAAGGGACCTGTTTTGCCTAATCCGATTAAGACCGAAAAAGATTTGCAAAGGCTTACGGTTCCTGATGTTTATGAAAAATTGGATTATGTTTTTGATGCAATAAAATTAATTAAACGGGAATTAAACAACCGCGTACCACTGATTGGTTTTGCAGGTGCACCGTGGACTTTGCTGTGTTATATGGTACAGGGTAAAGGCTCTAAAACTTTTGATGAAGCTAAAATATTTTGTTATACACAACCGGCATTGGCGCATGCATTATTGCAGATGATTACCGATACAACCATAGCTTATTTAAAAGCGCAAATCGCTTCGGGCGCTGATTTGGTGCAGGTTTTTGATAGTTGGGCAGGCGTATTAAGTCAGGAAGATTTTGAAAAAATTTCTTTGCCGTATATTCGTCAAATTGTATCGGCGATAAAAGAGGTTGCGCCTGTAATCACTTTTGCAAAAGGCGCTTGGCATTCGCTGGCGGCAATGGCAAATACAGGTGCAAACGGATTGGGAATTGATTGGTGTATTTCGCCAAAACAGGCGCGCGCGTTTGCCGGAAATAACGTAACGTTGCAAGGGAATTTTGATCCGGCGAAATTAATATTACCTATTCCGCAATTGAAAAAAGAAGTAAAAAAAATGCTGCGTGAATTTGGCAAGCAAAGATATATCGCTAATTTGGGGCATGGCATTTTGCCGAATGTTCCGGTAGATAATGCAAGAGCTTTTGTAGAAATGGTGAAGGAATTTTAAGAAGTGAGATTTTTAATGAAGATAGAAAAAAATAATTTCGATAACCTGACGGCGGAACAAATCGGTAAACTTTTTCCAATACGAATTGTGCCTTATAATCCTGATTGGGAAAGGCTTTTTGAACAGGAAAAGGCATTAATAACAGGAGTATTGGGTAAAGAATGGATACTTAATGTTGAGCATATTGGTAGCACTTCGGTTATGGGACTTGCTGCAAAACCTACTATTGATATTCTGGTTGAAGTACCGAATTTAAATGATGAGACAAAGCAGTCTATCATTGAGAAGTTGGAAACAATTGGTTACGGAAATATGTATAATGCCGAAAGGACAAATAAAATGACGCTTGGCAAGGGATATGATGAGCATTACCTTAGTACGCAATGCTATCACGTACATGTTCGCGAAAAGTGCAATGTGCCGCAAGACGAAATTTATTTTCATGATTATCTGCGCTGCAATGCTGACGCTTGCGCTGAGTATGCAAAATTGAAGTACACATTAGCCGAAAAATACCAATTTAATCGCGAAGCATACACGCTGGCAAAAACCGAATTTATTACAAAAATTACAAGAGCAGCAAAAGAGAATGAATATAACGAGCAGAAAAATGCCGACACATTCGTAGTATTACCTAAAATTATTTCTTACAACGGAAACGGATAGATTATTCACCGATCTAACATCTTACAGCATAGATTTAAGATCATAAATCATAAATAAAATGTATCTTCAACATCGCAATCGTATTTTACGGCGCAGCCAGCCAATTAGAGATTTGGTAGCGGAAACTACGCTTTCGTCTAACGATTTTATTCTTCCCATTTTTATTACCGAAGGGAAAAATGTAGTAGAAGAAATTCCTTCCATGCCCAATTATTTTCGCCGTTCGCTGGATGAAACGGTGAAAGAAGTAAAAGAGCTTTGGAGTGTAGGCATCAAAGCATTGAATACGTATGTAAAAATTAGTAATCATCTGAAAGATAACACGGGCAAAGAAGCATGGAATCCTAATGGTTTGATGCAACAAGCCATTAAAGCCATCAAAGATGCTGTGCCTGAAATGCTGATTATGACGGATGTTGCGCTCGATCCGTTTTCAAAATACGGGCATGATGGCATTGTGGACGAAAAAACGGGTTACATTCTCAACGATGAAACAGTTAATGCTCTAACGCTTATGAGCCTTTCGCATGCCGAAGCCGGCGCCGATTTTGTTGCTCCCAGCGATATGATGGATGGTCGTATCGGCGCTATCCGCAAGGCTTTTGAAGAAAATAATTTTTCCAATGTCGGTATTATGACTTACGGTGCAAAATATGCAAGCTGTTTTTATGGTCCTTTCCGCGATGCGCTGGATAGTGCGCCCGGCTTTGGTGATAAAAAAACATATCAAATGAATTTTGCCAATCGCCGCGAAGCAATCAACGAAGTAATGAAAGATGTGGAAGAAGGCGCAGACATTGTGATGATAAAACCTGCAATGGCTTATTTGGATATCATTCGCGAAGTGAAAAATGTGGTAACTGTTCCGGTGAGCGCTTATCAAGTAAGCGGCGAATATGCCATGATAAAAGCCGCTGCACATAACGGTTGGATTGATGAAAACAAAGCGATTATTGAAAGTCTTACCGCTATTAAACGCGCCGGCGCAGATTTGATATTGACTTATTTTGCAAAGCCTGCGGCAAAATTGCTGGCTGAGTAAAACGGCTGAAATCCTTTATTCATCCATGTTTTAATTGTTCAGTTAATCAATTTATTTAATCCATGCATACTGTTAATGGAAATCTCGTTGATGCTTTTATCAAAGAAATTTATCCTGCGGAAATTTCTTTTGACGAAAAAATTATCTCCATAAAAAAATTAGGGAATAAAATAAACGATGAACTTCCTTTTATTCTTCCCGGATTTGTAGATGCGCATGTGCATATCGAAAGCAGCATGCTGGTACCCGGCGAGTTTGCGCGCATTGCCGTTACGCACGGCACGGTGGCAACGGTAAGCGATCCGCACGAAATTGCTAATGTTTGCGGTATTGACGGTGTAAAATATATGATTGAAAACGGCAAAAAAGTTCCGTTCAAATTTTACTTCGGCGCGCCGAGTTGCGTACCGGCAACTACTTTTGAAACATCGGGCGCAACGCTGGACAGCAGCGCTGTGAAAGCGTTGTTGCAAATGGACGAGATAAAATATCTTGCAGAAGTAATGAATTTCCCCGGCGTTTTGAATGGAGATAAGGAAGTACTGAAAAAAATTGAATATGCTCATTTGCTTAATAAACCGGTAGATGGTCATGCGCCGAAATTGCGTGGAGAAGATGCACGCAAATATGCGGAAACATTGGGTGGCGGCACTGACCATGAATGTTCTACCAAAGCAGAAGCGTTGGAAAAATTGCATTACGGCATGAAAATTTTAATTCGAGAAGGCAGTGCTGCTAAAAATTTTGATGCTTTAATTGATTTGCTGAACGATTATGAAAATGACATCATGTTTTGCAGCGATGATAAACATCCTGATGATTTGGTAGAAGCGCATATTGACCGACTATGCGCGCGTGCTGCGGCAAAGGGAATTGATATTTTTAAAATTGTGAAAGCCGCCTCCATTAATGCGGTACAATATTATCATTTGGATGTAGGATTGTTGCAAATGGGCGATAAGGCAGATTTTGTTTTGCTAAACGATTTAAAAACTTTTGAACCTGTTCAAACATTTATCAACGGAAAATTGGCGGCAGAAAAAGGAAAGACTTTTATTCAATCGGTGAATGAGAAAAAAATAAATAATTTTGTTGCCGGCAAAATAAATAGTGTAGATTTGTATTTTAAAAAACATGAGTTTGTTATAAATGAGAAAAGTGAGATTCCGGTAATAGAGGCGTTTGACGGAGAGTTAATTACGAATAAAATTTTTCTTAAACCCAAAATAGAAACGCAACAGTTAGTAAGCGATACGGAAAGGGACATCTTGAAAATAGTGGTAATAAACAGGTATAAGAAGGCTGCGATAGCAAAAGCATTTATTAAAAATTTCGGATTAAAGAAAGGCGCTATTGCTTCAACCATAGCTCATGACAGTCATAACATTGTGGCGGTGGGCGTGAATGATGAAAGCCTGAAAAATGCTATCAATGCGGTGATTGATGCAAAAGGCGGTATAAGCGTAGCGGAAAAAGAAATACATGTTTTACCGCTTGAAGTGGGAGGCTTGATGAGTTTGAATGATGGATATGTGGTAGCAAAAAAATATGCGGAAATAAATAAATTAACAAAAAATGTTTTAGGGTGCACACTATTTGCACCCTTTATGACGTTAAGCTTTATGGCATTATTGGTAATTCCGCATATAAAGCTAAGCGATAAAGGATTATTTGATGGAGATAATTTTTCTTTTATAGTAAATTAAAAGCATAAGTTGGCTTCAGCATAGTAATTGTAAATTTACCGGAATAAAAATTTAAAAATCATGGCAATAGAGAGAGTAAGACCAATAGACAGAATTTTGGAGATATTTTATTCTTTTGCAGCAGTGCCTGTATTGTTGGGGGCATTGTTTAAGATTACGCATACATCGCCGTTTGGTTCGCCCAATGGTTGGTTGTATTTAGGTTT
>Ga0209738_10000197_pt1 | contig 13445 bp, 10 predicted proteins | sample TergutNc150P5_FD_187289 | JGI IMG/M metagenome (GOLD analysis project Ga0209738, IMG submission 187289) | Nasutitermes corniger P5 segment gut microbial community from laboratory colony in Florida, USA - Nc150 P5 (SPAdes) (version 2) | ecosystem: Host-associated > Arthropoda: Insects >...
GCCTGCCGGGCCAGAACCACCATCATCGACGCTATGCACGTCGCTCTGCTTACCCGAGCTCGACTTGAACCTATGACAGAGGTTCCTGATTGCTAGTCATCTAGTCGACATGAAAATGACGGCCAGATGACCCGCAACCCATCGAGGCTGACTAGAAGTCGGTTACAGCTAGTGCCCACATGTTCTGATTATCGCTAGTCACCTGCACAGTGAATGTGCTCACATATCGAACATCGAAGGTGTTCATTGTGCCTCGGTCGCCAGCATCACTTGCGCACTGTTGATCGAACTTTGCAACGCCTTCAATTGTCACATGAACCGACGTTGATCCGTAGCAACGGACATACACGGCAATCCGTGGGGACTTAACAGTAATTGGTCCAATTGCTGCCGCCCCACGTTTGGAAGACAGTTCACCCAACACTGTTGCGTCGGCCGGATAGTCTGGAGAAAGTTTCACCACATCCTCCGATTGTGGTGTGGCTATCTCCGACACACTCCCCGTGGTTCCGCGAGCGGTTCCCGCAGGTGTGTGCGCAGAAGAAGGATGGCTCTCGTTCGCTGGGTGAGCCGCCGTGGTGGCGGTGCATCCTGATAGCACCGCCACGACGAGAGCTGCACTGATCCATCCTGCGATGGCCTTCAGCTGATCCACGTGTTCCAACCCACCTTGTAGGGCGAGTACGCCGTCACCGAGTGAGACTGCGTGACAACGCATGCGTTGTTGGTCAGCTGCTCAGTCCCGGTTGTGTACGCACGCCAGACGCCGTACGCAGCGTTCCCCGTCTTCCCTGCCGGCACAATGACTTGCGTGGAGTTGCCCAGGCTCGCGGTGATGCTGGCTTGGACACTGATGCCGAACGAGGCACTGATGCTTCCGAAGATGACGTTTGCAGACACGTTGGCGTTGCCCGAGATCGTCGCGCTGACCGTTCCACTTGCAGTTGCCGTGAAGGTGTCCGTGGCAGGGCTTGAGGTGCCGTTGTGATTGGACTGTGTCGGCCCAACCTGTGAGTGCTGATCCGTTCCGCGAGACGTGGACGTGTACGTCCAGGTCGTCGAGCACAGACCGTAGGGATCGATGCCGACAGGATCAGAGTTGGTTGCCGCGTGGGCACTTGTGGCGCCGCCGAGGACGACGATAAGTGCTAACAGGATGGAAAGAATGGCAGCAGCTGCCTTCTTGGTGTTCATCTAGACTCCTCTTCGTTGCTTGGAGCTAGAGCTATCTAGCCACTTGGTTTCCGAGGCCGTTCGGTTTTCACGCCAGGGGTAAGACACTATTCCTAGGGCCTAGAACATCTCTGTTCTGGTGAAACCATACCGCCCAGACGCCGCACGTCAAGCTCAGAATTCTCCGCGAGACAGGTACTTGAGCAAGGAAATATGTGGTAGGGTGCCCGACCCCGCCAAGTCGGCTCTGCGCCGCATCCACCATCCGCGTGAGGTAACGGGCTGCGCTCCGGCTGCCGACGACGCTCGTCGCGGGATCTCTCGTCCACATCGTCCTTTGTCTTGCGCACACGGACAACTCCTGCCAGGCCTGAGTGTCGCCTCTGGGGGGTGGGGGTCCTTCCGAGCTGAGCGACACCTGGGAGCTGGGCTCAAGCACAGGCGCCGCCCAGCAAATCACGGTAGAGTTCTGACCGTTGGATGGGTCGGCGAGGATCCTCGTCCTCGGTGTCACCGGTGCACTACGCGGCGATGCCCGACGGATGCCGCGACCCCCTCCAGCCCACCCACGGGCTTGCAGCCCGGCCACGCCGGGCCCAGAACTCGACACACACATAAGGAGAATCAGCAACCGTGACTGACAAATTCGTCTACGACTTCACCGAGGGTGACGCGTCCATGCGCAACCTGCTCGGTGGCAAAGGCGCGAACGTCGCCGAGATGACGAAGCTGGGCATGCCTGTGCCCCAGGGCTTCACCATCACCACCGAGGCGTGCACGCAGTACTACGCCGACAACGAGACCATCAGCGAGCAGATCCGCGCCGAGGTCATGCAGCACGTCGCCACGCTGGAGGCCAAGCAGGGCAAGAAGTTCGGCGACGCCGACAACCCGCTGCTCGTCTCGGTGCGGTCGGGCGCGCGCGCGTCCATGCCCGGCATGATGGACACCATCCTCAACCTGGGCATCAACGAGACCGTCGTGGCCACGCTGGCCGCCAAGTCGGGCAACCCGCGCTGGGCGTGGGATTCGTACCGCCGCTTCATCCAGATGTACTCCGACGTCGTCATGGAGGTCGGCAAGTCGTACTTCGAGAAGCTGATCGACCAGATGAAGGCCAAGCGCGGCGTCACCCAAGACGTCGAGCTGACCGCGGACGACCTGCACGAGCTGGCCGAGCAGTTCAAGGACGAGTACAAGAAGGAGGTCGGCTCCGACTTCCCGACCGACCCGATCGAGCAGCTCTTCGGCGCCATCAAGGCCGTCTTCCGCTCGTGGAACAACGCGCGCGCCATCTACTACCGCCGCATGAACGACATCCCGGACGAGTGGGGCACCGCCGTATCCGTCCAGTCGATGGTCTTCGGCAACCTGGGCGACACGTCCGGCACGGGCGTCGCGTTCTCGCGCAACCCGTCCACCGGCGAGAAGGGCCTGTTCGGCGAGTTCCTGATGAACGCGCAGGGCGAGGACGTCGTCGCCGGCGTGCGCACCCCGCAGACGATCGACCAGCTGCGCCAGCAGAACGCGGCCGTGTACGACCAGTTCGTCTCGATCGTCCAGAACCTGGAGAAGCACTACCACGACATGCAGGACATGGAGTTCACCATCGAGGATGGCAAGCTCTTCATGCTGCAGACCCGCAACGGCAAGCGCACCGCGGCGGCCGCGTTCAAGATCGCGTCCGACATGGTCGACGAGGGCATGATCACCAAGGAACAGGCCGTGCTGTCGATCGATCCCAAGCAGATCGACGCGCTGCTGCACCCGCAGTTCGACGCGGACGGACTCAAGGCCGCCTCGCCGATCGGCAAGGGCCTGCCGGCGTCCCCGGGCGCCGCGACCGGCAAGATCGTGTTCTCTGCCGAGGACGCCACCGAGTGGACGACCAAGCGCGGCGAGGCCGTCGTGCTCGTCCGCCTGGAGACCAGCCCCGAGGACATCGAGGGCATGCACTACGCCAAGGGCATCCTGACCGCGCGCGGCGGCATGACGTCGCACGCGGCCGTCGTGGCCCGCGGCATGGGCACCTGCTGCGTGTCCGGTGTGGGCGAGATCCGCTTCGGCGCGGACGAGAAGTCGTTCACGCTGGGCGGGCGCGAGTTCCACGAGGGCGACTGGCTGAGCCTGGACGGCTCGACCGGCAACATCTACGGCGAGCAGATCAAGACCGTGCCGGCCAAGATCGGCGGCGATTTCGGACGCGTCATGGGCTGGGCCGACCAGTTCCGTCGCCTGCGCGTGCGCACCAACGCCGACACGCCGAAGGACGCCGCGCAGGCGCGCCAGTTCGGCGCCGAGGGCATCGGCCTGGACCGCACCGAGCACATGTTCTTCGAGACCGACCGGATCGCGGCCATCCGCGAGATGATCCTGTCCGACACCGTCGAGCAGCGCAAGGCCGCCCTGGCCAAGCTGCTGCCGATGCAGCGCGGCGACTTCGAGGGCATCTACGAGGCCATGGAGGGCACCCCGGTGACCATCCGGCTGCTGGATCCGCCGCTCCACGAGTTCCTGCCGACCGATCCCGAGGAGATCAAGGCGCTGGCCGCCGACATGGGCATCGCCGTCGCCGACATCACCGCGAAGATCTCCGAGCTGCACGAGTTCAACCCGATGATGGGCCACCGTGGCTGCCGCCTGGACGTCACGTTCCCCGAGATCGGCGAGATGCAGACCCGCGCAATCATCGAGGCCGCGATCAACGTGCAGCGCCGCCACCCGGAGTGGACGATCGTGCCGGAGATCATGGTGCCGCTGGTGGGCGAGCGCAAGGAGCTGGCCTTCGTCAAGAAGATCATCGTCGAGACCGCCGACGAGATCATCAAGGCCGCCGGCATCGACCTGCACTACAAGGTCGGCACGATGATCGAGATCCCGCGCGCCGCGGTGACGGCCGACGAGATCGCCGAAGAGGCGGAGTTCTTCTCGTTCGGCACCAACGACCTGACGCAGATGACCTTCGGCTTCAGCCGTGACGACGCCGGCAAGTTCCTCGGCGCCTACTACGACAAGAAGATCTACGAGAACGACCCGTTCGCCCGCCTGGATCAAGATGGCGTCGGCAAGCTCGTCGAACTGGCCGTGAAGCTGGGCCGCCAGACGCGTCCCGACCTCAAGCTGGGCATCTGCGGCGAGCACGGCGGCGATCCGTCGTCCGTCGAGTTCTGCCACCGGATCGACCTGGACTACGTGTCCTGCTCGCCGTTCCGCGTGCCTGTCGCCCGCCTCGCCGCCGCCCAGGCCGCCCTCCGGTAGCCACGACGGGGGCGTTGCTGCGGTCTTGCTTGCGTGTGTCGAAACACGCGGCGCAAGCTCGTGCCGCGCCGACGTCCAGTACGGCTGACGTGCTCAAGGGGCCCGCCCGGATTCGTCCGGACGGGCCCCTCTCACGCCTGTGGGGAGGAGTATCCACGGCCCCGCGGGCGCGCTGGCTAGCGTGAGAGCCGGGCTGGACGCACAATAGAACCACACGCCGCTGCGGACTCGGTGGCGTCTTCCCCGACGGCAGGAGTGCAGATGGCGACGTACCGCGCGAATTACTCGCCCGGCAATTGGATCGTGGTCGCCGGTCCAAACCTGTTGGTGCTGCTCGAACCGGATCTTCGGCGAGCTGCTCCGAAGCTGGAACGCATCTGGAGCGACGTCAACACGTGCACCACGCTCGACGAGCTGGTCTCCAGCCTGGTGCAGTGGGGCCCGGAGACCTCGGCCGTGGCGATCTTCCAGGTGATCGACAACCGGCTGCGGCTGACCTATCGCGGCCAAGCGGTCATCCTGGATGCCAACAGCGGCGCGACCGTCGCGGACGGAGGCGGCAGCCCCGTCTGGCGCACCGTCGAACCCAGCACCCCCTACATCCAGGTGAACTTGGGGCCCGAAGCCCTCGTCTCGCAGCGCGTGCCGCTGCTCATGGGCATCGTCGGAGCCTCCAGCTTCACCCTGGACGCCCGCATCGGCGCGACCGAGCCGCGCCGCCCGATCGTCCGTCCGGGAACCCCGCCGCCGGCGCCCGCCTCCGAACCCGGCGCGAACAACGGCGTGCTCAACCGCTTCGGCCTGCACGGCCTGCTGGGCATCGCCCAGCCGCTGGACGGGTGGGAGGTGCCGTCCGAACGGCCCGCCCCGGCACCCGCGCAGCCCGCCTGGTCCGTGCAACCGCCCGCCGCACCCGCCGCGCCCGCCGCCCCGTCCTGGAGCGCCGAGAAGGCCTGGGACGCCGCGGCACCCACCCAGGCCACGCCCGCGCCGTGGACGCGCAACACGCCGGCACCCGCCTGGCCCGCCGACACCGCGGCCACGCCCGACTGGCCGACGACGTCCGAGGCGCCCGCCTGGCCCGCAACCACCGAACCGGCACCCACGCAGCGCCCGGCGTCCGCACCCGCCGCCGAGGCCACCGGCATGACCGCCAGCGAGGCCGCCTGGATGGCGGCGCTGGACGGGCTGCGCGCCGCCTCCCCCACGCCCACGCCACCCGCACAGCCCGCACAGCCTGAGGTGGACGACTGGCCCATCTCGACCGGATCCTGGCCCGTGCCCCCGGCCGCCTGGCCCACCAGAGTGCCGCCGGCCACGCCCGACGTCCCCGCCAGCGAGGCCCCGGCGACCGACGCGTGGAGCCTCGCCCAGCAGGCCTGGCCCACCGAGCAGCCCGCCTGGCCCACCACCCAGCAGAACTGGCCGGCGGATCTGGACGTCCCGCAGGCCGCCGAGGTGCCGCAGCCGGACGCCAGCGACGCCTGGGGCGCCCAATCGGACGCCTGGAACACACCCGCCGAGCCCGCCGCGACCGACGACTGGAACACCCAGCCCGAGGCCGAACCCGCCCAACCCGACGCCTGGATGACCCGCGCCTTCGCCCCCGCCGCCGACAAGCCCGCCCCGGCCGCGGCACCGGCGACGCCCGATGCGCCCGCGTACACGCTGACCGACATCGAAGAAGCCACCCAGAAGCTCATCGACCAGCTGGCCCAGCCGCTGATCGCCGACTGGATGGTCGAGCCCTTCAGCCCCGCCGCGTCCGGCGTGGACGTGCCGCACGCCACGACCCGCGAGGCCGGCGAACCCACCGCACTGCTCGGCGGCGAACCCGCCGCACCCGCCGTGCCCGTCACGCCGCGTCCGTCCGCCCCCGCGGCCCCGTCGCTGCTGGCCCCCGACTGGGAGGCCGCGCCGATTCTGTCGTTCGGCGAAGGCATGGACGTGCCCATCGACGGCGTCGTCATCATCGGCCGCGCACCCGTCGCCGGCGCCCAGGAACACGCCCGGCTGATCAAGATCAGCAGCAGCACGCACGGCCTCAGCCGCTCGCACGTCCGCATCGAGCCCATCGAGGCCACTGCCGGTCAATCCGGCTTCCTGGTGACCGACCTGCGCTCCACCAACGGCACCGAGATCGAGGTTCCGGGCGGCGAACTCGTCCCCCTCGACCCCGACGCGCCCCAGGTCGTGCCGATGGGAACGCTGATCCGCCTCGGCGGCACCATCGAAGCCCGCATCGACGCCCAGTGACGCGCGGCCATACTCCCCAGGAGGACAACCATGGACCAACCGCAGCGGGACGACACCACGTCCCCCGACCAGACTGAACCCGCACCGTCGCTGTCCGACGATGCGCTACAGAGCTTCTGGCGCGTCGTCCGCTCGCGGGCCGGTGTCGGCAACGCCGACGTCTACCTCGGCACCCCCTGGGGCGAGGCCGTCGTGCCGCCCGCCTGGAGCTTCGGCGACTCCCCCGCCATGGCCGACCGGCTGCTGGCGCTCGTGCTCTCCGGCGCCAAACGGGCCACCACCGGCGTCCAGCAGGACTACACCGACCAGGACGAGCCGCTGCCCCGTCCCGGCGAACTGTCCATCATCCTGGACGGAGCGGGCATCCCCCGCGCCCTCGTGCGCGAGATCGATGTCGAAGTGCTGCCGTTCGGGCAGGTCAGCGCCGAACAAGCCGCCGCCGAAGGCGAGGACGACCTGTCCCTGGAGTCGTGGCGCGCCGCCCACCGCGCCGCCTTCGCCCGTTCGGGCTACGAGGTGGACGACGAGACTCTCGTCGTCTACGAACGCTTCGAAGTCCTCTACCCCTAGGCACGACGCTGCCGGCGTTGGTCCGTTTCTTGTGTGTGACCATGTTCCGCCTGGATCAAGGGGTGCAGGCGGGCAAACGGATGGGCCTCAGCAGGGGGCGCCGGCGAGGATCTTGCGGCTGGCCGAGCAGCCCAGGCGGGACGCGCCGGCGGCGACCATCGCCGCGGCGGTCGCGTAGTCGCGGATGCCGCCCGACGCCTTGACGCCCAGCCCGTCACCGACGACCGAACGCATCAGTTCGACGGCATGCGTGCTGGCGCCACCGGCCGGATGGAAGCCGGTGGAGGTCTTGACGAAGTCGGCGCCGGCATCCATGGCGCACTGGCAGGCGAGCTTGATCTCGTCGTCCGACAGCGCGGCCGCCTCGATGATCACCTTGAGCACGTGCGGGGCGGGCACCGACGCCTTGACCTGCGCAATCTGCGCCGTCAGGCCGTCGCGGTCGCCGCGGTGCGCCAACCCCAGATCGATCACCATGTCGACCTCGTCGGCGCCGTGGGCGACCGACTCGGCGGCCTCCCACGCCTTCGCGGCCGAGGTGTGCTTGCCCGACGGGAACCCGCACACCGTCGCCACCAGCACCGGGCCCAGATCGACGGGGCCGACCACGTCCGCCAGCGGCAGCATGCTGGGGCTGACGCAGATGGAGTACGTGCCCAGCTCGCGAGCCTCGGCGGCCAGCGCCGCCACATCGGCGGGCACCGCATCGGGGGCCAGCAGGGTGTGATCGATATAGCGCGCCAACTCGGCGGCGGACAACGTGGTCATTGGATGCTCCTTGTGGGGATGAGGGTTGATGCCAGCATAGACGATCCACCGCCCCAGCGCGTCCCCGCCTATGCGGCGGGTGGCGTGGGCGCAGCTGGGGCCGCGGGCTGCGGGGCCGGGGCCGCCTTGTCGGCCGGTTCGATGGGGGCGGGGACGTACGTGGGCAACACGATGGTGAAGCATGTGCGTCCCGGCACCGACTCGGCCGACACCCAGCCGCCGTGCGCGGCGATGACCGCCGCCACGATCGCCAGGCCCAGACCGGTCGAGCCCTCATCGTCGTGCGTGCGGGCGACGTCGGCGCGGGCGAACCGCTCGAAGACGTGCCCGAGCAGGTCGGGGGCGATGCCCGGGCCGTTGTCGGTCACCGTGATCACGACGTACGCGCCCTGCTGCTGCGCGGAGGCGTCCACCTTCGTCCCCTCCGGCGTGTGCTTGCGCGCGTTGCCGAGCAGGTTGGCGATCACCTGGTGCAGCTGGTTCGGATCGGCCCACACCATGACGGGCTCGTCGGGCAGCTGCAGCATCCACACGTGCGTGTGATCGACCACCTGCGCGTCGCTGACCGCGTTGACCAGCACCTCGGCGGCGTCCACCGGGGCGAAGTCGGGACGCTGGCCGTTGTCGAGCCGGGCGAGCAGCAGCAGGTTCTCGACCAGCTTGCTCATGCGGGCGCTCTCGGCGTCGATCCGTCCCAGCGCGAACTGCGTCTCGACCGGCAGCTGATCAGCGTGTCTCCTGGTGAGTTCGGCATATCCGCGAATCGCGGCTAGCGGGTTGCGCAGCTCGTGGCTGGCGTCGGCGACGAACTGACGCACCTGCGTCTCGGAGCGCTGGCGGGACGTGATCGCGTACTCGACATTGTCGAGCATGGTGTTGAGCGCCAGGCCCACGCGGCCGACCTCGCTGTTGGGGTTGGCGTCGGCCGGGCTGGCGCGGGTGGCCAGGTGCACCTCGCCTCGATCCAGCGGCGTGTGGGCGACGGTCGCGGCCGTCTGGGCGAGCCGGGTCAGCGGCCGCAGCGTCACGCGCACGACCGTGGCCACGACCAGCGCCGACACCACCACGACGCCGATCGTGATCAATGCCTCGATCAGCAGCAGCCGCCCGATCGCATAATCGACCTGCGTCAGGGGCAGGCCGAGGATGCGCTGGACGGTCACGCCACCCTGGTGCATGATGCCCGTGATCAATCGATAGTCACCGTAGCCGTCGAGCGACGTCGTCCCGCGCATCACCTGCATCATGCCGATGTACTGCACCTGGCCGCGTGCGGCCTCCTGCAGCTGCGACACCTGGGCCAGGGTCAGGTCGGCACCCTGGCCGTGTTGGGTGATCACGCTCTCCGCGACAACGTTGTTCTGGATCCACACCTCGATGTAGTTGGTCGACCAGGCTCCGGACGGCGTCGTCCCGGACGGCTGCTCGGGCTGGGTGTCCGGCTGCACCAGCGCGGTGACCAGCTGATTGTCCAGACTCGTGATCAGCACGCTGCGCGCGATCAACACGCCCGCGGTGTCGAGCAGGATCGCGATCACCGCGACCAGCATGACGACGCGCAGGATCAGGTGGCGCGACAGCGTCCCCCGACCGAGCACCGGCAGCGGGGGCGCTGCCAGCATCGGCGGCTGCACCGTCGACGCAACCGGTGCCGCGGCGGGGGGAACAGTCACGCCGCGGTCCGGGTCTCAGCCGGTGCCTTGCTCTCCACGCCGGGACGCAGCAGGTAGCCCGCCCCCCGCATGGTGTGAATCATCGGCGCACGTCCGGCATCGATCTTCTTGCGCAGATAGCTGATGTAGAGCTCGACGACGTTGGCCTGGCCACCGAAGTCGTAGTTCCACACGCGGTCCAGGATCTGCGCCTTGGACAGCACGCGCTTCGGGTTGCGCATCAGGAAGCGCAGCAGCTCGAACTCGGTCGCCGTCAGCTGGATCTCGTCGCCGCTGCGGGTCACCTCGTGCGAATCCTCGTCCATGACGAGATCGCCGACCTGCAGAATGCTGCGGCTCGCCCAGGCCGCGGCGCCCGCCCGGCGCAGCAGGCCGCGCAACCGCGCGATGAGCTCTTCGAGGCTGAACGGCTTGGTGACGTAGTCGTCGCCGCCGGCGGTCAGACCGGTGATGCGATCGGCCACGGCATCCTTCGCCGTCAAGAAGATCACGGGGACGTCGGGCTGATCGGTGCGGATGCGCCGCATGACCTCCAGCCCGTCGAAGTCGGGAAGCATGATGTCCAGCACGATGGCATCCGGGTGCACCTCGCGGGCGGCCTTGACCGCCGCCAGGCCCGTGTTGGCCGTCGTCACCTGCCAGCCCTCGTAGCGCATCGCGATGCTCAGCAATTCGGTAAGGCTTGGCTCATCGTCGACCGCCAGGATGCGGATCGGGGATCCGTCCTGCCGTGTCAATGGCTCAGTGGATTGACCTGTCATGCTTTCCAGCATGGCACGATTTCGGGTGGAAGGAAGACGAATCCCCCATGAAAATACTGTGGCAAAGCTGTCGCGGAGCCATCGAAGGCCATGCGAGCCCCTTTTCATAGCTACGCACTCGCCACCAACAGCCCCCACACTGTTATGATCACTCGGCCCCGGATCTGGGCGATCACACCTGTGATTGCCTGATCGGTCGCATGCATGAACGGCGCCCATCCGGTCAGACCCCACCGCTGCGGGCCGCCTGCGCGGGCTCCTCAGGCCGACTTTCACGCCTCGTCCATCATGTGAGACATATGTCTCACATGCGTCCGAATCGTCCGAAATGACATCAGCGCTCGTCCCAGGCCCGTCCGCATAATCGGTGGAGCCCGGGTGGGGACGGATGCGCATACCGAGCAAGCACCGTCCGCAGGCGGTGGAGGGACCTGAAAACGCGATGATCAGGCAACGTCGGGATGTGGTTATGCTTGTCGCGTTGTCATCAGACGACAAGTCGGCGGAGCGGTTCCACGGGGCTTTGCCGGCCTCCGGCGAGAACGGACGGGAATGGGCAGAACGCACACCCCCCTCGCGATGGCGGTGATCGCACAATGAGTCTCACCCTCGTGATCGTGATCATTGTGATCGTTACGGCACTCGTCTTCGACTTCACCAACGGCTTCCACGACTCCGCCAACGCGATGGCCACCTCGGTGGCCACGGGCGCGCTGTCGCCCAGGGTGGCCGTGCTGATCGCCGCCATCTTGAACTTCGTGGGCGCGTCGATGTCCGTCGAGGTCGCCAAGACCATCTCCTCCGGCATCGTCAACGACGCGCTGGTCACCCCCGAGGCGGTGTTTGCCGGGCTGGCCGGCGCGATCATCTGGAATCTGATCACGTGGCTGGCCGGGCTGCCGTCCAGCTCGTCGCACGCCATGTTCGGCGGACTGATCGGTGCGATCGTCGCCGCGGCGGGCCTCGCGGGCGTCCACCCCGGCGTGATCGTGTCCAAGGTGCTGCTGCCGGCGCTCGTGGCCCCCATCGTCGCCGGCGTGGCCTCGCTGATCGCCACGCGCGTGGCGTACCGCGTCACCGATCACACCACCCAGCACGCGGCCACCGTGTTCCGGTTCGGCCAGCGCATCTCGGCGTCCATGGTCGCGCTCGCGCACGGCACGTCCGACGGTCAGAAGACCATGGGCGTGATCACGCTCGTGCTGGTCGCGGGCGGCTACCAGGCCAGCGGGGGGCCGGAGGGCACCCGTCCGCACGAATGGGTGATCGCCGCGGCCGCCGCGGCGATGGCGCTGGGCACGTACTCGGGCGGGTGGCGCATCATGCGCACCATGGGCAAGCGGCTCGTGGACATCCAACCGCCGCAGGGTTTCGCGTCCGAAAGCGCGGCGACCGTGGCGATCCTGGCGTCGTCGCACCTCGGCTTCGCGCTGTCCACCACGCACGTCTGTTCGGGCGCGATCATCGGCTCGGGTGTCGGCGGACGCGCCACGGTCAACTGGTCGATCGCCCGGCGCATGCTGTACGCCTGGCTGCTGACGCTGCCGGCCGCCGCCATCGTCGGCGCGCTCGCCTCGCTTCTGACGCGGCTGGGGATCGGCGGCTTCATCACCGTCCTCGTGCTGCTGGCCGGATCGTCGCTGGCCATCCTGATCGCCGCCAACCGCAACAAGATCGGCCACCACAACGTCACCGCCGACGAAGAGCCCGCCGCGGCGCCCGGGATGCGCCGCTTCGGCCCCGGCCCGGACCGCCCGGTCAGCGTCATCGACGGCATTTCGTGGACGAACGCCCGCGACCGCGTCAGCGGCGGCATCCAGATGACCGCGCACGCCGAATCGACCAACGGCCCCGGAAACTCGGGGCTGATCACGATCATGTCCGACGATCAGGACGAGGACGAGGACGCGTCCGACCTGACCGATGACAGCCACATCGTCCCGGACGGAAGGTGATCATGCACATCGACTGGATCGCCCTGCTCGTGGTCGCCAGCGTCACGCTCGCCGTGACCGTGGCTCTGGTCGCGCTGGTCTCCACCGGCGCCCTGTGTCTCACCCTGGCGCACAACCGCGAGCAGGCCGGACGTCCCGTGATCGCGCTGCGCACCGGCGCCATCGCCGCGTTCGCCGTCGTCGGGCTGGCCGCGCTCTTCGGACTGTGGCTGCTGATCCCGTACCTGCATTGATCACGGCATGATCACACAATGATCACCGCGGCCGACTTGCGAGGCACCGGGCTGTGCCGGGTAGAGTGTGGGACGGTTCCCCGCGCGGCGTTACCTCGTTGAATCCTCCAGGGCTGAGAAGCAGCAAAGGCAGACGGGCTCTGTCGGGTGCGCGGGGGCCGCTTCATATCCGGATCCGACCAGAGCCTGGCCGCTCGAAAGTGTCGGACGGGCCACGTAGGCTGAAGATCGTGGACAACCAAGACCTGCCGCCCGACGACGCCGCACCCGACGACGACCGCTACGACCAAGACGGTCCCGCGCTGTTCGAGCAGTCCGGTGCCCCCACCGATGCACAGCCGCCGCAGGCCGAGGCCGAGCCCGCCGCACCCAAGAAGCGCACCCGCAAGAAGGCGCCCGCCGAGCCGGAGCCCGCTGCCGCTGCCGTGCCGCAACCCGCCGCGTCCGACCCTGCGCCGTCCGCCCCTGTACCGTCCGACCCTGCGCCGTCCGAACGCCCGGCGCCCCGTCCGGCCGAAGATCTTGCGCTGTACCGGCGGTACCGTCCGGACACGTTCGACGACGTCATCGGGCAGGAGCACGTCACCGAACCGCTCAAGCGGGCGCTGCGCAACAACAAGGTCAACCACGCGTACCTGTTCTCGGGACCGCGCGGATGCGGCAAGACGTCGTGCGCGCGCATCCTGGCGCGCTGCCTCAACTGCGAACAGGGCCCGACGCCCACCCCGTGCGGGGTGTGCCGAAGCTGCCGCGACCTGGCGACCGGCGGGCCGGGCTCGATCGACGTGATCGAGCTCG
>Ga0209738_10000198_pt1 | contig 13422 bp, 13 predicted proteins | sample TergutNc150P5_FD_187289 | JGI IMG/M metagenome (GOLD analysis project Ga0209738, IMG submission 187289) | Nasutitermes corniger P5 segment gut microbial community from laboratory colony in Florida, USA - Nc150 P5 (SPAdes) (version 2) | ecosystem: Host-associated > Arthropoda: Insects >...
AGAAAAGTCCATTTTTCCTGTTCACCTTGTTGCAGCCATTGCTGGCGCAAGTCCATACATTTTTTGCCGTCAAAATCATATTTGGCAATATAACGCTTGCGCAATTGTCCCAACTGCGGCGCATCATCCGCACCATAGAAAACGGTTTCTCCATCTTCTTTAATCCAAAATACCTGATGATACGGCGAATGAGCGCCGGTTAATTCATAGGTAATATAATCATCTATTTTTCCGCTGCCGTTCAACAATTCCACTTGCGGATTGTCTTTCAAAATCACGGCAAATTCTTTTAAATAAGATAAACTTTCTTCTTCCAAAACGCTTTTTAATTCCTGCTCCTGCACATAGTACTTTGCATATGGAAACGCTAATTGCCGAACACCGTTTCCATCCGTAAAACTGATGCCGCCGGAATGGTCGGCATGCAAATGCGATAGCAATACTTTGGTTACATCGCCCGAGCTGATTCCTTGCTGCGACAGTATTTCGTAGATTTTCGGCAACCCGTTTTCTACAATGTTCAACCCCGTATCGAACAACAAAATATCTTTTGAAGTAATCATCAAAAATGGCTGAATGACAATTAACAAACTGCCCATTCTTCTGTTTTGCAGACTGTCTTTTTCTGGATTAAAAGGAATAGGTTCGCGACTTGCATCTATCGTAAACATTCCTTCCGAAAGCGGAATAATTTTCATAAAGCAAAAATACGGTAATATTTTTGGAGGGAGTTTTTTAGTATCTTTGCTAATTAGGAAAAAGAAAAATTGTAATGAAGACAATACACAAAATAATCAACGGAGACAGCCGCCAAATGAGCGAATTAAAAGACCGTTCTATTCATTTGATTATTACGTCTCCGCCCTATTGGCAACTGAAAGATTACGGAACAGAAAATCAAATCGGATTCAACGACAGTTACGAAAGTTATATTAACAACTTGAATTTGGTTTGGTCTGAATGTTATCGGGTTTTGCATGATGGTTGCCGTTTGTGTATCAATATAGGCGACCAATTTGCACGTTCAGTTTATTATGGTCGTTACAAAGTAATTCCCATACATTCTGAAATTATTAGATTCTGCGAAACAATTGGTTTCGATTTTATGGGGCAGATTATATGGCAAAAAACCACTACCATGAATACTACCGGCGGAGGCGCTGTAATGGGTAGTTTTCCCCACCCGCGAAATGGCATTGTAAAGTTGGATTTTGAATATATTTTGCTGTTCAAAAAACAGGGGAATGCGCCGAAACCCACACAGGAACAAAAAAATAATTCCGTAATGACCAACGACGAATGGAATACCTATTTTAATGGTCATTGGTATTTTAATGGAGCCAAGCAGGACAAACATTTGGCGATGTTTCCTGAAGAATTACCGCACCGTTTAATTAAAATGTTTTCGTTTCCGAATGAAACGGTTTTAGACCCTTTTTTGGGTAGTGGAACAACCTCTTTGGTTGCAAAAAATCTGAATAGAAATTCAGTGGGTTACGAAATTAACGCTGAATACATTCCAATTATAAAGGAAAAAATTGGCGGCGATAACGCCTTTATGCAAATTGAAACAGAGATAATTACACAACCAAAAATCACAGTTGATTTTGAAGAAAAGATAAAAGAATTACCCTACCTGTTTGTAGATACGCATAAATTAGACAAAAAAATTGATGTCAAAAAACTGCAATACGGCTCAAAAATAGATACTGAAAGCAATAAGCATCGCGAAGAATATTTTACCGTAAAAGAAATTATCAGTCCTGAACTTGTCAAATTAAACAATGATTTAGTGATACGGCTCATAGGCATAAAACAAAATCCTGCTATCAACGGAGAGGCGACAAAATTTTTGAGCGATAAACTGAAAGGAAAGCGTGTTTTTCTGCGCCACGACGAAGTAAAATATGACAATGATAATCATTTAATGGCTTATTTGTATCTTGAGAATAAGACGTTTGTAAATGCGCATTTGGTAAAGGCAGGGTTGGTAAATATTGATAAAAGTATGGAATTTAAGTATAAAGAGAAATTTTTAACAATAGTATAATTATGGCAAAAGAATGGATTTTAAATAGTGCAATGAATCGTTTCCAACTCAACTTTAAAAGAAACGTAGGAGCAACGTCTGAGTCAATTCGCAAATGTTCGCCTAAAACATTAGACGAGTGGCGAAATTATTATTTCGAAAACGTTAAACCAAAAGAGCATATCGAAGATTTAGGCAGAAAACTTTATGTTAAAATCACAGAAGTTATCCAATCTGAAGTTGCTAAAGTAACGGAGCAAGATTGTATTGACTATATGATACAACTTGTTATTGATAGAACATTTGATGGCTATATGACCGAAATACAAACCATTTATGGACAGTTGCAAAATATTTTGAGTGTAAAAATTGAATCAGCCCCAGACGAATGGGATAGATTATTCAACGTAGATTTTTTCATAAAAATCGGTGAGAAATATATCGGTTTACAAATAAAGCCTGCCAACGTGGGAATACAATTGTCTGAAATATACAAAGAGTATGCTTTACAAGCAGAAACGCACAAAAAATTTACTGCAAAATATGGCGGCAAAGTGTTTTATATTTACTCTGAAAAAATAAATGGGAAAAAAGAAATTACCAACAAAGAAATAATTGAAGAAATTAGAACAGAAATAAAACGATTATCCAATTAAATAATACAATGCAACAATACTTATCTCTTCTCGCTCACATCATGGAAAACGGTACGGACAAAAACGATCGCACGGGAACCGGCACGCGCAGTGTGTTTGGCTATCAAATGCGGTTTGATTTGCAGAAAGGGTTTCCATTGGTAACGACCAAAAAATTGCATGTAAAAAGTATTATATACGAATTGCTTTGGTTTTTGCGTGGCGATACAAACGTGCATTATTTGAACGAGCATGGCGTATCCATTTGGGATGAATGGGCAAATGAAAACGGCGATTTGGGACCTGTTTACGGCAAGCAATGGCGCAGCTGGCAAGGCGCGGATGGTAAGGCTTACGACCAAATTGCGAATGCCATACAACAGATAAAAAACAATCCCGACAGCCGACGGATTATTGTAAATGCTTGGAATGTAGCGGATTTAAAAGATATGGCTTTAAGCCCTTGCCATGCGCTGTTTCAATTTTATGTTCAACCCCCTCTTTCGGAGGGAGCAAGGGGGAAGCTGAGCTGCCAACTATATCAGCGTAGTGCGGATGTATTTCTCGGCGTACCTTTCAACATTGCATCGTATGCGTTGCTAACGATGATGACCGCGCAGGTTTGCGGTTTGCAAGCCGGAGAATTTATCCACAGTTTCGGCGATGCGCATATTTACAGAAATCATTTTGAACAGGTAAAATTGCAACTATCCCGCAAACCGTATCCCTTGCCTACCATGCGCATCAATCCTGATGTTTCGGACATTTTTAATTTTAAATTCGAAGATTTTGTTTTGGAAAATTATCAATCGCATCCGCATATCAAGGCGGCGGTAGCGGTGTAATTTCAAGTAAGAATTTTGCTTTATCCTGTTTTAGTTTCTATTTTTGTTATATGAAAAATTTAATTTTAATGGTTGGATTATTGGCATTCGGTGCATCCATCCATGCACAGGATGTATCCGATTCCGAGCAGTCTGAACAAGACAAAAAATGGGCGAACTTAATAGATAGTTTGAAAAGTAAATACGATTTTGCAGAACCATACAACAATAATTTTGCTGCGGTTGAATTGCATGATAAATGGGGATTTGTTGATTCGACCGGAAAGGAAGTTACGCCGTTAAAATATGATGAAGTAATACCCGGTTTTAATGATAGTTTAGCCGAAGTAGAAGTAAACGATAAATATGGAATTATTAATTTGGCAGGAAAAGAAATTACACCCTTGAAATACGATGAGATAATAGCCGGTTCTAATGGAAACTTAATCAAAGTAAATGTAGGCGATAAATGGGGATTTATTGATTTAATCGGAAAAGAAGTTACGCCGCTGAAATACGACTATGTATGTGATTCCAAAGAAGGCTTTACCATCGTGCAAGTACAGGATAAATGGGGATTTATTGATTCAACCGGAAAAGAAATTACGCCATTGAAATACGACTATGCAGGTAATTTCAAAGGAGGCTTTGCCATAGTGGAAGTAAACAATAAATATGGAATCATTAATTCAGCCGGCAAAGAAATTACACCCTTGAAATACGATAATATAAATATAGAGAATTTTAAAAAGGGTTTATTCTGCGTGGATTTAAACGATAAATGGGGATTTATTGATTCAACCGGAAAGGAAATTACGCCATTGAAATACGATGGCATATGGTTGTTTAATGAAGGTCTTGCTCGTGTTGGTTTGAATGGTAAATACGGATACATTGATACAACGGGAAAAGAAATTATTCCATTGCAGTACGATGATGCAAATGATTTCGATAACGGTAAAGCCTATGTAAAGCCGCATCGTACCGTAAAACCGAAGCATGTAAGTAAGCAAGAAAGCAACAATGATGAATGGATTTATATTGACCGAACGGGTAAAAAAGTAGAAGAAGACTAACACAGCGTGTCGGACAATGAAATAGGAAATGAAAAATGCCACCGAACCATGAGCAATAAAATAATCAGTGCCGAATTAATCTACAATTTTCTAATTTTGTTTTCTAATTTTTTAATTCATGATAATTTCTCTTATCGCAGCGGCGGCGCAAAATAATGCTATCGGCAAAAACAATCAATTGCTTTGGCATTTATCAGACGATTTTAAATATTTCAAAAACAAAACATGGGGTTTGCCGGTATTGATGGGACGGCGCACATTTCAGGCGATGAATAATACCGCGTTGCCCGGACGATTAAACATTGTGCTTACAAGAGATAAAAAATTTTCGGCAAAAGGCGCGGTTGTTGTGAACAAAATTGACAATGCATTATTCTTTGCACAAGAACACGATTATAAAGAATTGATGGTGATTGGCGGCGCTGATATTTATAAACAAATGTTGCCGAAAGCGCATAGAGTTTTTTTAACCCGCATTGCCGCTACGTTTGACGATGCCGATGCTTTCTTTCCCGAACTGAATTCAAAAGAATGGCAATTGATTTCGGAAGACAAATTTTCAAAGGATGATAAAAATTTGTACGATTACAGTTTCCAAGTTTGGGAACGAAAAGCTTAAAAAAGATGCGCGGCTTTTGCAATGCTTTCAGGCTTTCCTACATCAATAAATTTACTGCCGGTATGGTCGAAATAGCCGATATTATTCGTTTTGGACAAATCTAAATAAACTTCTACCATCGAAAATTTTCCTTCTTGTTTTATCAATGGAAAGATTTTTGCACTAATGCAATGAATACCGCTAAATGCAAGCGGCGTAAGCGTTTCGGAAGGTTGCGTAATTTTCTCTTCGCCAGTATGTACATTTTCCCAGCCGCATAAATGCTGTTGTTCATCAAATAAAAAATAGCGTGAGGAAGTTCTATTACTTACCGCCAAAGTAGCTAAATCACCGGATTTTTCGTGTTGCCGGATAAGATTATTCAAGTTCAAATCCGTCAAAATATCCGCATTCATCAAAAGAAAATTTTTCTCTCCGATAAAATAAGGCGCAGCTTTTTTCAACCCGCCGCCGGTTTCCAGCACTTCGGATGTTTCGTCCGAAATAGCAATATCGGAACCCCAGCCTTTTTGTTTATTGATTTCATCAATAATCCGGTCGGCAAAATGATGTACGTTTACGATTACTTCTTTAATATCATATTGCTGTAAATATTCGATATTGCGCTGCAATAATGATTTTCCGTTCACCATTGCCAATGCCTTCGGATGCTTATCCGTCCAAGGTTTCAAGCGAGTACCTAAACCCGCCGCCAATAACATTGCTTTCATTCAAGCAAAGTAAAAGAAAAAATTGTTTTGAATTTTTTCTTAATCTTTCAAGAATTTAAATTGATATACAACATTGTTGAAATTTGCTTTAAAGAAGTAAATACCTTTCGGCAAATTGCCGACATTGATGATATTGTTTCCGGTTGAAACGGACATATTTGCATGCATGATGATTTGCCCGGCTGTATTGGTAATCACAAAATGCATTATTCCCAATTCATCCGAAATAAATTGCAAATTGTTTTTGGCAACCGTATTTTGAAATTTTACAGGCATTGCCTTATCATTTTGCACGAAAACAATCGGCGAATAATTTTTAGTGCCGTCCAAATCAACGGATGCTATTCTGTAATATTCCGTAGCGGTAATTTCCTTATCCGTGTAAGAATATGTTGTACCTGCCGAACTATTTTTTGCCGGCATTTGTCCTATGCTGTGGAAATCTATTCCATCCCCACTCGATTCTATATCAAAATAATTTACATTAAATTCGGAAGCTGTTTGCCACATCAATTCATTGGAATAATCATTCTTCTTAACCGTGAAAGAAACAAATTTAATAGGAAGTCCTTCGGCGGAAGTTTTGGTTGTACTTACATTAATATCCAAATCATCAATTCGCCAATTAGCAGCGCTCGAATTACCGCCGGTACCGCCATAAGCATATATTCTGATAGTAATAGCTCCGGTAGATGAAATATTTAAAAGATTGGGCGATATCAAAGCCCAGCTACTATTGTTTTGTAAAGTATTTGCTGCCGCATCGGAAGCAAAACCATCTATACTTGTACGAATACTATATGCCTTAGGTCCTGTACCGGTAGAGCGACTACCGAAAGAAATAGAATTAATAGTAAGCGTTGTATTAGCGGCAGGCGTAAGCGTAATTTCAAAATAAGCAGAAGTATTAACATTAAAATCTGCTTGTGTGGTTACAGCCATTTCTGCATTGCCGCCACCCGACGCGCCTGTATAACCCGATGATGGTACATTTGTGGAAATAAGTGATATAGCACTGTAATAATTCTTTTGTGTAATATTTTCCGTTATGCTTACCGCATCGCTTAGCGGATTTGTTGGCGGGGGCGATGTAGTCAATCCATCAGTTGTACCGAAATTCCATACAATATCAGATGATGATTGTGCATGTAACAAACATGTTGTTGTTAATAACAAGAACAGTAGTTGAATTTTAAGTAGTAAATTCTTTTTCATAAAAGTATAGTTTTAATTAATTAAAAGAACAAATATACTAAAAATTATTTTTAATAAAAAAATATATCAAATAATATAAAATAATTTTTAACAAAATATAAAAGATAAAGCGTTTTACAAGATTCCTATCTTTCAAAAAAAATGCTCCGCGAGAAATCGCGGAGCATCTATATTTCAGCTTATTGATACGGAAGAATACTTATTTATTTTTTTCTTCTCTTTCTTCCGATTTTAATTTTGCTTTAATATCTGCCAAAGCGCCTAAATCGCCCAACGTAGTTTTCTCTACTTTGTTTTGGAGCGCTTTTACAGCTTTCTTAGTGCTTTCCGCTTCGGATTTGGCTTCTCTTTTAGCCGCTTCTTTTTCTTCGGATTTAGCTTGTTCCCAAACGCGGGTATGACTTAACACAATGCGTTTTTCGTTCCGGTCAAATTCAATAACGATGAAATCAGCCGTATCTTCTACATTGAGCGTAGTACCGTCTTCTTTCACCAAATGACGATTCGGAACAAAACCTTCAATACCGTACGGCAACTGAACGAGCGCGCCTTTTTCCTCTTTGCGAACCACTGTTGCTTCGAGCTTGGTGCCTACTGCAAAAGTGCCTTCCAAAGCATTCCAAGGATCTTCTTCCAATTGCTTATGACCTAATTGAAGTTTGCGATTTTCTTTATCAATGGATAAAATGATTACATCAATTTCATCACCTACTTTTACATATTCGGATGGATGATTGAAGCGTTTCAACCAGCTTAAATCGCTGATATGAATCATACCGCCGATGCCTACTTCCAATTCTACAAATACACCGTAAGGCGTAATGTTTTTCACCAAACCTTTATGCTTGCTACCTTCCGGATATTTTTGGTCGATAGTCGTCCACGGATCTTCCGTCAATTGTTTGATGGAAAGACTCATTTTGCGATTTTCTTTATCCAGCGTTACAATTTTTGCTTCGTATTCATCATTCAGTTTAAAGAATTCTTTTGCATTGATTGGCGTGTTTGCCCATGTAATTTCGCTTACATGCACCAAACCTTCCACACCCGGCAAAATTTCCAAGAATGCGCCGTAGTCTTCGATATTTACTACTTTTCCTTTTACTGTTGCGCCTTCAACAATTGTTTCGGGCAATACATCCCAAGGATGCGGCGTCAGTTGTTTCAAACCAAGACTGATGCGGTGTTTGTCATCATCGAAATCCAATACGACTACTTGCAGTTTTTGGTCTAATTTCAATACTTCCGAAGGATGCGCAATGCGTCCCCAAGAAATATCGGTGATGTACAACAAACCATCCAAGCCGCCCAAATCCATGAAGGCACCGAAGTCCGTAATATTTTTCACGGTTCCTTCCAATATTTGTCCTTTCTCTAATTTGCTGATGATTTGTGCGCGCTGCGCTTCAATATCGCTTTCGATGAGCGCCTTGTGCGATACAACGGCATTCTTAATTGTTTCGTTTATTTTGACTACTTTAAATTCCATTGTTTTATTCACGAATTGGTCGTAGTCGGTAACCGGTTTCACATCTATTTGAGAACCCGGCAAGAAGGTTTCCATACCGAAAATATCCACAATCAAGCCGCCTTTTGTTTTGCTGGTAACATAGCCCGTAACAATTTCACCGCTTTTGTTTGCATCCACAATGCGTTCCCAAGCGCGTTGCGTGCGTGCGGCTTTACGGCTAAGATGAAGATTGCCCACGCGATCTTCTTTTTCTACCACCATTACTTCCACTTCGTCGCCTATTTTCGTGTCGGGCAAATCGCGAAATTCGTTTAAAGGAATCAATCCGTCGCTTTTAAAACCAATGTTTACTACTGCATCGGTTTTGGTAAGTCCCACAATAGTGCCAGTTACCAATTCGCCGTCTTCGATTTGCACAAAGGTGTTTTCGTAAACTTTGTCGTATTTCTCCTTTTCTTCTTTGGAATAGGTGGTGATGTTACGTTTATCCACCGACCAATCGAAATCATCATGAGCGGTTTCCACCATTTCAGGAGCTGCCGTTGTTACCGGCGCTTGATTTTCCTCTTCCGCTTTTTGTTCGGTAATTTCAGGAACATTTGTTGTTGCTGTTACTTCAGGTGCGGGTTGCTGTTGCTCCGTTGCCTGATTTTCCTGTTCAGCATTTTGATTAACAATATTATTTTCACTCATAAAAAAATCCCGAAGGGTTTTATTTTCGGGAACGCAAAGGTAACACTTTTTTTAAGTCTAAAATTGAAAACAAACTATAAATCCAAATTTACCAGCATATCATTTATTTCTCTATCTCTAATGGTTCCAATTTCCGATTTATCGTATATGGTTAATAAGTAAACTATTTCTTTCAAAAAATACACATAGGTAATTACTCGTGCGCCGCCGCTTTTACCTTTGCCTTTACTAGCAATACTTATGCGGATTTTACGGCAATTATTGACTATCAAAATACCTGTTTGCGGATTTTTTTCAAGTTCGTTTATAAGGTTTTTATACTCTTCTTTCAACGATGGATATTTTTTTACCAATCGTTTAAGTTCCCGCTCAAACCGTCTGGTAGGCAAAATACTATAATTCATCCAGTAAATCTTGCGCGGTTTTCAATTTCAATTTTCCCTGTTTGTGTAAACGCACGTCTTTTGCCGCGTTCTGCAAATCTTTCTGCAATTTGGAAGTTTTTTCATCAATCTCAATTCCATTCGATAGAAAAAATTCTTTCAATTGCTCGCCATATCTTTTCAAATCGATATGAGCATATCTTGCTCGCCCGCGCGTCCGTTCTATTATTATACCTTCCGACTGTGCCATATGATTATCAAAATTACTAAAACTTTTTTATAACTAAATATCTTTTTACCTTTGCACCATGTTTACGAAAAATCATACGCATCATCATCACTTGTATAGCCGGTAGGCTGCGTGTTTTGTGCGTATTTTGAATAAAACATAAAGGCTTGCCGAACGTGCGAGCCTTTTTCATTTTTAAAAATAAAAAATAATGATATTAAAATTAGCTATTCAAAAATCGGGACGATTGTATGATGACTCCGTTACACTGTTGAAAGAATGTGGCATTGAAATGAACAACAGTGTAAAAAACCAATTAAAAGCTGCGGCAACTAATTTTCCTTTGGAAGTATTTTTTCTTCGCGACGATGATATTCCGCAGTACGTGGAAGACGGCGTTGCCGATATTGGTTTTGTCGGCGAAAATGTAATTTACGAATCGCAAAGAAAGGTAGAAGTCGTAGAACCGCTGGGTTTTGGAAAGTGCCGACTTTCTTTTGCCGTCGCCAAGAATGCCGATTATCAAAATGCCGAATTTTTGCAAGGAAAAAAAATTGCAACAACCTATCCTGTATTGGTGCAAAAATTTTTGGATGAAAAAAATATCAAAGCCAATCTGCACGTCATCAGCGGCAGCGTAGAAATTGCGCCAAGCATAGGATTGGCAGATGCTGTGTGCGATTTGGTAAGCAGCGGTTCTACACTTTTTATGAACGGATTGAAAGAAGTAGAAGTAATTTTTCAGTCGCAAGCAACATTGATAAAAACGCCCGGACTTGCATCGGAAAAGCAAAATATTTTGGATAAGTTGTTGTTCCGCATACAAACCGTCATGCAAGCAAAAAATAAAAAATATGTATTGATGAATGCGCCGAACGAAAGAATAAATGAGATAGTAAAAGCTTTACCCGGCATGAAAAGTCCTACCGTCTTACCTTTGGCATTGCAGGGTTGGAGCAGCATTCATACGGTTTTGAGCGAAACGGAATTTTGGAAGCATGTGGAAGAAATAAAATCGCTCGGCGCAGAAGACATCCTTATTTTGCCGATTGAAAAAATGGTTATTTAAATTAGTCAATAGAAATTTTATCATAATAAAAAAATGAAAACATACATTTATCCTAATCAATCGCAATTGGCTGAAATCATTGCCAGACCTGTATTTGACAATAATTCGTTGAAAGAAAAAGTAACTGCCGTATTGCAAGAGGTAAAGCAACATGGCGACGCTGCCGTAAAAAAATATACGAAGCAATTTGACGGTGTGGTTTTGGAAACTATTGCAATAACCCGGCAAGAAATTGAAGAAGCGGAAACGCTTATGCCTGTTGAATTACAGGATGCTATCAAAGCTGCTGCAAAAAATATTCGCATTTTTCACGAAGCGCAAATAGAGAAATCCAAAGTGGTTGAAACGCAAGCGGGCGTTCAATGTTGGCGCAAAGCAGTGGGTATCGAAAAGGTAGGATTGTATATTCCGGGAGGTACGGCGCCGTTGTTTTCTACTATCTTAATGCTTGCTATACCCGCGTCTATTGCGGGTTGTAGAGAAATTGTTTTATGTTCTCCTCCCGATAAAAACGGCAAGTTGCATCCTGCTATTATTTACGCGGCAAATTTGGTAGGCGTAACCAAAATCTTTAAAATAGGCGGCGTACAAGCAATCGGCGCAATGGCTTACGGTACGGAAACCGTTCCGAAAGTATATAAAATATTTGGTCCCGGAAATCAATATGTAACCTGTGCCAAACAATTGGTTCAGGAAGATAGTGTGGCTATCGATATGCCTGCCGGACCGAGCGAGGTTTGTGTGTTGACGGATGATTCGGCAAATGCCGTGTATGTGGCGTCGGACTTGCTTTCGCAAGCAGAACATGGCGTGGATAGTCAGGCAATTTTAATTACTACTTCAAAAGATTTATTGGAAAAAGTTCAAGTAGAAGTTGAAAAACAATTGAATGATTTACCCAGAAAATCGATTGCCGAAAAAGCGTTGGAACATAGTAATTTAATTTTGGTAAAAAGCATAGAAGATGCTATTAAAACGGCAAACGAATATGCTTCGGAGCATTTGATTCTTTCTTGCAAAAATGCGGAAGAAGTTGCCGAAAAAATTATTAATGCCGGCTCTGTTTTCATCGGTAATTATTCTCCCGAAAGTGTGGGCGATTATGCAAGCGGCACAAATCATACCTTGCCTACCAATGGTTATGCGCATGCGTACAGCGGTGTGGGCGTAGATAGTTTTGTAAAGATGATTACCTTTCAAAAGCTGACACAGCAAGGCTTACGGCAAATTGCTAAAACGGTAACTACAATGGCGGAAGCGGAAGGACTGATAGCGCATAAAAATGCGGTAAAGTACAGAATGGAAAATACAGAAAATAGAAGTTAGAAAAAATGATGTTTAACTTAGATAATTTACTTAGAGAAAATATCAAAAAATTGTCGCCATATTCTTCCGCGAGGGACGAGTTTTCGGGCGCTGCAAAAGTGTTTTTGGATGCGAATGAAAACAGTTTAGGCTCGCCGTTGATAAAGTGGTACAACCGTTATCCCGATCCGCACCAATTAAAGTTGAAGCAAGCTATCAGCAAAGTAAAAAACGTTCCTGCCGAAAATATTTTTCTCGGCAATGGCAGCGATGAATGTATTGATATACCCTATCGTTGCTTTTGTAATCCGGCTACGGATAATGTAATTATTTGTCCGCCTACATATGGCATGTACGAAGTATCCGCGCGCATCAATGATGTTGAAATCCGCATGGCGCCTTTGTTTGAGAACTTTCAACTTAATCTTGCGCATATCGAATCGCTGATTGATGAACATACAAAAATCATTTGGCTTTGCTCGCCCAACAATCCTTCGGGCAATTCGTTGCGCCGTCAGGATATGGAAATGGTATTGAACAATTTTAGCGGTATTGTCATTATTGATGAGGCATATATTAATTTTGCAAAACAAAAATCTTTTTTACAGGAGTTAAGTGAATATCCTAATTTGATGGTATTGCAAACGTTCAGCAAAGCGTGGGGACTTGCGGGTTTGCGGTTGGGAATGGCTTTTGCTTCAAAAGAAATAGTAGAGGTAATGAGCAAAGTAAAACCGCCGTATAACATCAATCAAGCTACGCAGGATTTGGCATTGCAAGCATTGGAAAATGTGGAAGAAGTAAATGATATGATACGGGCAATTGTGGACATGCGCGAAGCCTTAGCGGGTGTATTCATGCAAATTCCGGCGGTTGAAAAAGTATATCCGTCCGATGCGAATTTTCTTTTGGTAAAGATAAAAGAAGCAAGAAAGGTGTACGAATTTTTGCTTGCAAAAGGTATTGTTCTACGCGACCGAAGTCGTGTGATGCTTTGCGAAAACTGCCTGCGCATCACTATTGGAACGGAAAAAGAAAATACGGAATTGGTAGATGCATTGCATGAATTTATGAATAAAAAATAAACGGATGAAACAAGTATTATTTATTGACAGAGACGGAACGCTGATTTACGAGCATGTTCCGTCATACCAAGTGGATAGT
>Ga0209738_10000199_pt1 | contig 13405 bp, 18 predicted proteins | sample TergutNc150P5_FD_187289 | JGI IMG/M metagenome (GOLD analysis project Ga0209738, IMG submission 187289) | Nasutitermes corniger P5 segment gut microbial community from laboratory colony in Florida, USA - Nc150 P5 (SPAdes) (version 2) | ecosystem: Host-associated > Arthropoda: Insects >...
CAGCCTTCTTTTCGGCTTCCAGCGAGTCAATGCGTTTGCTCAGCGAGTCGATAACAGCCTGCACGTTATCGCTGTTGCCCGCCTTGGACGTATCGTCGGCATCGGCCTTTTTCACGTCTTCTGCGCTGTCTGCGCCCTTCACTACTTCCTTATCTTCAGCCATGTTGGCTCCTTCTTCGTTGGTAACAGAAACGCCGGATGGCTCGCCGCCCTTGTCCCATACGCCATTGCTGCAAATGGCAATATGGTCAACGAGCAGTGGATTCCCTTCAACGAGAAGGGTGGCCCCGCCCAGCATCACAGGGCCATTTTTGCTGGACGCGCGAACGCCTGGGCTGGTGGAAAGCTGTTTTTCCATCAGCATGTTGGCGGCGTCCTTGTCGTAGATTTTTGCAATGGCCCAGACTTCATCACCGCCAGGGTCTGCAATGGCATGAACCGTGCCGTCTTCGTCGATCTTCACGCTTGCGATGTACGGCATGAACGTGGTGCCGACGATCTTTTCCTTGAATTCGTCCTCGTTTTCAGGATTCAGCAGCTTGCCATCCGGGTGTTCCCAGATAACGGGCAAGCCATTGCAGCGCAGCAGAAAGTCATCATTCAGAAAATCCGCCGGTGTGCGATAAACCAGTTCCTGATCTTTTCGACGGAAAGCCATGCCTGTACCGGTAATGCGGATGGCGAACATCCACATGCCGCCAAAGGTCTGCGGAGAAGGCATTTCCCCGTTGATGATCGCGCGCGCCACGTCGATCTCGGGCATGGACAATTTGCGCAATGCTGTGAAAGCAGGCGAAGCAAGAATCTTTGCGCACCCTGGCAAAAGCGGCTCGGGCGCTTCGCCCAGCGGCAACCACTGTGCCCCGTCGCTTTTATCAGAAAGCGTTACCTCGCATGGCTCATTGACCCTGGAAAGGAACACAGTAAAGTCAGTGTCGCCTTCGTGTACCGTAGCAAAGCCGGTCAGCCTGTCTGGCATAAAGCCGGTTTCTTCCTTCGTTTCACGACGGGCAGCGTCTTCGAGCGTTTCGCTTGGCTCTACGTGCCCACCTGGGAAATTCCACTGGCCAGGAAAGGTACTTGACTGCGAACGGCGGATGAACAGCATCTTGCCGTTTGCGATAACGATGCAGCCTGCGGCCTGAATGCGGGGCGAATGGGCATAATGCGCATTTATTCGGGCCAGGATAGCATTGGACGCGTCGGAGTATTCCCCCGCGGTATCGGTGGAATCCGCTTTTTCCCCGTTACCCTTGTTTTTTGGTATAATAACGCTAGAGGCGCTGGAATGGCGATTGCCCATTCCGTTAATATTGGCAGCGATCATCGACGTGTCGATAGCGCCTTCTTTCTTCTTGGCCTTTCTTCCTTCTGTCATCTCATATTCGGTAATCAGCCAAGTCTTCTTCTGGCCATACCAATCCAGCGAAACTGCCGCTTCATGATCGGCTGACTCCAGGCGAATGCGGCTTGGGCTGCTCCTTTTCTTGTTCACTTTCATTGAGGAAAGGATTTCCTGAAGGTGTTCTATAACTTCAGGATGCTTGGCCGCGATTTTTGCCAGTCCATAACCGCCTTCGTAGTCTTTCTTTGGGTTACCCTCTACGCCCCACGGAAGGTCAATATCGCCAATATCAGGATGATGCAGCGCACCGATTGCCTCACCATCCTTCATTTCAGAAAGTGCCTTTATTGCTCCCTGTGCGTTGTGATGAAAGTCCGTTAGGACAGGGCCGAATGGGCCAATCTTTGACGAATTTTTATCACCGCTACCATTCTCTTTCGTGCTTTCCCCATACGATGAACCACTGCCTTTCTTCGCAAACTTGCCGTCTTTCTCATGCGGATGTTTTGCGTTGAAATCTGCATCATCAGCGCGCAATCCAGTGCCGTGATCTACCTGATGGGCTGATGTGATCTTTTCCATGAATACAAAAAACCGCCTCATGGGCGGTTACGTTTGTGCAAAAGAAAAACCGCCCGAAGGCGGTTTCGTTTGTTACGGCATATGGGTTCAGGCGGCCTGCTTTCTGGGGCCAAACCTTTTTTCAATCTCTTTTCTGAATGCCACCTTGAAATAAATGTTAGGCACACTATCCAGCACGGCATAAAGATCGCCTTCAGACAAATTCTTCTTCAAGGCAGACCGCGTATCACGCAATGCATTGAGTTCACTATCACCCACATCCTTCCACACAGCAATATCCACGCGATACCATGCCTGCATGTATTTTTCCAATGCGGGACTTGCCTTGACTCTCTTTGCAAGAGCAGGGTCATAGTATCGTGCCATGTACTCATCAAAAGACAAATTAGCCCCGCTTATTGAACCATCATCAATCACGACACTTCTCCTGTCAAATACGGTTCCCTGCATTCGGATTATAGTGGCGATTCTCTACAATCGCATCTTCAGAATTTCCGGTCCTCTTGTATTCCGCCCATTGACATCCTCCCCTGCCTGAAGGCAGGGGATTCCTGCGGCGTTCAGGCGGGACATGGCGTCGCCTCCTGAATCGCTTCGGTGGGTTCCTGCTTCACCGAGCGGCCTGACTGCGCCGTCTCTCCACAGGCTAACCGGGCGTGTCCCGCCCTTAATACATTGATCGCTCCGACCAGATCGGCATGTTCCGTATAGCCGCATTCCACACAGCAGAATTGCGCTTGCGTTTGGCGGTTCTCCGCCGACACATGCCCACAGACCGGACAGGTTCGACTGGTGTTCTGCGGCGGTACGACAACGAACATTCCGCCGTTCCATGCCAGCTTGTATTCCAACTGACGGCGGAACTCGAACCAGCCCTGATCCAGTATTGCCTTGTTCAGCCCGGACTTCGCCCGAACATGCTTTCCCGGCACTTCCTTCGTGCCGGAAGCGGAACGGGACATGTTCCTCACCCGCAAATCTTCAATACACACCATCGCGTGGCTTTTGCTGATCGTGGTACTGGCTTTGTGCAGATAGTCCCGTCTGACATTGGCAATATGGCTATGCAGTCTCTGGACTTTGGCTTTCGCCTTCTTCCAGTTACTGCTGAATTTCTGCTTGCGGCTCATTACCCGCTGATAATGCTTGAGCCGCTGTTCGTGCTTTCTGAAACTGTTCAGAGGCTCAAAATATGAGCCGTCCGACAAGGTGGCGAAGCGGGCAATGCCCATGTCTATGCCGATGGCCGTTGTCGCTTTCGGCACAGGGTCGGATATTTCCCTCTCCGTCTGGACAGATACAAACCATTTCCCGCCAAAGAGCGACACGGTAATGTTCTTCACCTTACCCAATACTTCCCGACTGTTGCGGTAACGCAGCCAACCCAGTTTGGGCAGAAAGAGCCGGGAATTGCCCTGTTCCAGTTTGACCTGTTTCGGATCAGGATAACGAAAACTGTCCTTCATTCCCCTTTTCTTGAAACGGGGAAAATCTGCCCGCTTCTCGAAGAAATTCCGATAGGCGCGTTCCAAATCTTTCAGCGTCTGTTGCAAGGGATGGCAGGGCGCTTCTTTGAGCCAGGGCGAAACCCGACCGGAAGGAAGCGGAGCGCCGTTTCTCCAGTCTGTGAGCAGCTTGCACAATCCGGCATAGCCCAGCTTCTTCTCTCCGGCTTCGTATCGCGCTTTCTGCAACGCCAGCGCCTCGTTATAGACAACGCGACACGATCCGGCGAAGCGGCGCATATTGCGCTCCTGCTCACCAGCCGGCATCAGTTCAAATTTGAAGGCTTGGAGACGTTGCATGGCAGGATTATCGCTCCCATTGAGATTATCCGGCAATACATAGAACAACAACAAACACCGCATTAAATGCCCAAAGGACGCCTACGGCGTCCGCGCTATCCTTCCTCGCCCTGAAGAGCGGGGCTTGCCGCGCACCGGGTCAAATACGGAATGCTGGTTATAACGCCTGGCAAGCTGCAATGCCTGCTCCTTCGTCTTCGCAGTGAATGATACCTCAGGCGTGCCACAAAAAACGCCCACATTCATTTCCGCGCCCGTCTTGTTCTGGAAGTCCTTCACGTGCTGCGCGAACTGTTCAGCAGACAGGTTCACCCCTGTACGCTCAAATGATGCCTGAAATCCAGACGTTTTGGCAAGCGGTTTTCCGGTACACGGGTCATACGTCCCGTCAGGCTGGCCCTTGAACCTTGCCGCCGAAGCCTGTGGATTGGCCTTTACCTGCGCAGGCGTCCACGGCTTGACCGGCTTTGGCTTTGGCTCTTTCTTTCCACCGCCACCACCAGAATTTCCACCATCACCGCCACCACCGCCACCACCAGAAGAAAACTGCCCGTCATTATCACGCGAATGCTTCGATTCAAATTCAGCATCATCTGAACGCAGGAAAGTCCTTTCCTGCAATAACGCAATAAACGCATCCAGTTCCTGATTCTTTTTCACCAGATCTGATGTGCCAAGCAATACCGGAGTGCTAAATCCAAATTTCATTTTTCCCTTTTACCTATTCCAATCCGAATCCGCGCGGCCTTCAATTTCCTGTGTCATATCAACGCGAGAAAACGTGGGCTACTTCATGAACAATGTCTGCAACTTTCCAGCAGTGGGCTTGCGCCGATGATTACGAGCCATACCCATATCAGCAGGAATCGCTACACTGAAAGTTCTTTCATAGCCCTCACCGTTTTGCTAAAATCAATCACATGCTTCATTGCGTTGCCCTATCCAACGTGTGAATGCAAGAAAGCCCCGCACTGCGCTAACAGTCGGGGCTTTCGCCTTGTATGGTGTGAAAATCAGGCAATCGCCGATGCAGCCGCTCGCCCCTTTTCAGTGAGCATGTCAGGGGCAACCTTCAGCAGCTTTGGCAACGAGAAGATAAAAGTGTAGCTACACGAACAGAACACTTCTTCGCCTGGCTTGGTGATCTGGTCGGTGTAGCCGTTCGGCCCCGCCTTCATGAATCCCTTTTCAATCGCCCAGTTGCCGCGCACGGCATATACCTTGCCATCCCGTTCCTTGTGATCTTCGCGGTAGTCATAGCCCCTGCGTCGCCACTGTGAATGCCACATCGCCGCTATCGCGCCGCCATCGACCGCCACAATCTCGTTGAGCGCAGAAGTGAACTTCATGGCCTGGTCAATGTGCACGCGCCGCTCGACGAACGGCATCGAAGAAAGCGCCTTGCGTATATCGTCCTTCGTATCCTTCACGTCCACCGCGCAACTTCCGCCTGCCGGAATGGATGTAGCCCAGCCTGAAAACCGCTGCGTGGTCTTTTCGATCATCGCAGCACGGTTGAGCTTTATCAGGTTGCGGCTGGCCATCATGCGACGGTCAAGCTCCGCGCGAAGCTTTGGCTTGACCTTCGCCAGTGTGTAACGTGAAACACCCGGCATGGAACGCAGAATTTCAGCGCGTTCAATGAGCCGCTCGTACACGCTGCCGAAAGTATCACGCAGCGTTTGCTCCATCACCTTTTCAGGCACAAGCGAGTCAGCAGCGGCCTGACGGATTTTCTTGACCCACTCTTCGAGCTGCGCATCACTTTTGAAGCCTTGCGCCCTGAATTCATTCACGGCGTCGGAAAGTACGCTGTAAAACGAATGTTTCATCGCTCTTATGACTCGCTGGCCTGGACAGGTGAAGGCGCAGCAGCAGGCGGCGTGTAATCGGCAATGGCTTCAATATCCAGATTCAGCGGGCTGGGGAACAGGTCTTTTTGCGCATTTACCGCGTCCGACATCCACGCGATCATGCCCGCCTTCTGTTGCTGCGGAATGTTCGGCGCTACACGATCGAAGAATTCACTGACGATGCGCATGGTGCGCTCGATCTTTTCGGCCTTTTGCGATTCAGGTTCAATGAGCATCGACGGCCAGCGGGCTTCAAAGGCGTTCGCCCAGCGGGAAAACTCCGTCACATAGTCCGTGCCCTCGTAATCCTTGTCGTTGTTCCTCAGTGCTTCGAAAAACTCCGGTGTCCACGCAAGGCGCATGACGATGCGGTCAAAGAAGCGATACAGCGGCTCCATGTTTCGGCGCTCGTTCTCGATATACCGGATAACGTTCTTCGCGTCTTCTGTGCCTTCGCCGAAGCCTTCTGCATAGGTCTCCTCGGTCAGCAGCTTCGATGGCATGGCGCAGGCGCTGGCTATGTCTTCCAGAATGTGCTTGCGGGCCACACTGATCGCGCCGTCCACGTTCATCAGGTTCAGCGACTCTACGGATTCATTGGGCGAAATACTGATAATGTTGTTGTTCTGCGATTCCTTGACAATATCCCGCTTCCAGTTCATCACCGTGGCCTGTATGCGGTCAGCAATTGAACCAGAGGATTCCATCCTGGCAATGAGTACCCCGGCCTTTCTGGCCACAAGATCGTTTGCAATCAGCGTCTGAATGTACGACTTCAGCGGGAAGAATGCCCGCTGGTACACGGAACGGCCTGCATAGCCATAGCTTGAATTGTTGAACAGGATATATATCGGCGCTTCATTGAAGAATAGCCGCGTGCGCGACGGGTGATACTGCTTGCTTTGTACCGTCACAAGCGCAGGGGCCTGGAAGTCTGGCGAGTTCGGGTCTTGTGAGGTCACAAGCGAACCGGCAATGTTCATCGGGTCAAGCGCGTTGAAAAACAGCTTTGTTTCATCCAGATTGCCGAAGTCAAGCGGGGTCATGGTGTCCTTGCCTTCTTCGCCGCACACCAGGGCAGAAGCGCCGTAGATTTTCGCCAGCCGCACAACGCTGGCGATTTTCTCGTCCGCGCGAATTTCAGCCCACTTGCGCTCGAATGCTTCGCGCAGGCGCTCATCGGGACTGTCTGGAATTATGATCTCGCGGCGCTGGCTCATGGCAAGGCCGATTGACTTGTCCACCATCTTGCCGCCAAGCGGATGGTAGGCATAAATCAGCTTGCACATCTCGTAACTCACGTCATCGCCTGGCGCTATGTCTTCAGCCGTAAGCATCGCTGCCAGGTTTGAATTGAGTGTTGAGCCGTTTCCGAGCTTTGCCATAGTCGATTAAAATCCGTCAGGGCCGCCCAGCCCAATGATTATCCCGTACATGAAGCAATCGGCAAGGTCATCTGCCCGCCGTGCCGCGTCCTTATCACCAACCCTGTATCCAATTACCTGCGCAAGAAGATGATTCCTTGTCTGCCCCTTGTACACAGACGTTTTCCCAAAAGCCAGGGCCGATAACTTCACTTCGCCACGCCAAACCGCGCCTGAACATGAAATTGCGCGGCCATCTTTCCCGATACTCGTAATCGCGCCTGCAATGGGATGCGTGGGCCAGCCAACCCGCTTTGAATACTGGTTCAATGTGATGCCGGATGCCTTGTCTTCGATAAAGACCCCCACCGACCCCATTCGCGCCTTCGTTTCACCTGCCAGCTCTTCCAGACGCTTGAACACGCCAGGAAGCCATACGGGAAGCAGGTCAGAATTGATCTGGACAATATCCCAGTCAAGAATCGTCAACGGGATGCCGACGTATTTTGAAATGGCGAAATACACGACCGCCGTTCCATCGTTGCCGCTGCCATCCTTCAATGCACTGTCAACAACAGCGAACACGTAATCACAGCCACGCGGGCATGGGACGCCAGCACCGTTTTCAGTGAGTTTTTCAAGGCTGAAAAACGCTTCGCCGCTGAAATCGACAAATTCCGCCTCGTATTCCTGCCGGTACACGAGCGGATGAGTACGTGTCTTTTCCAGCGCAAGTTCATCGGCTGGAATGTATGGACTCGCACTGGTAGGTGCATGATGCTGGGTAAATCCATACGACGCATCGTTGCAAATTGCCCAGAAGAAATCTTCATCATTGATGCCGTTTGGCGTAGAGAAAATCCACGCCTTACCTCGCCTTGTCAGAAGCGTAGGTTTGATCGCGCGTTCCCACGTGCCAATCATTTGCCCATGTTTGGCATAGGCGGCTTCATCAATGAGCACAACATCGTATTCACGACCACGGCCAGCCAGCAAATTGTCGTTCAAATGCCAGAAGTCGATCACACCGCCATTCTGCGTGCGAATCTCACCAGCGCCTTTGCTGGAACGCCTGATAACTGGTCGAAGGATGGATAGCGCTTCGTCGAAAGGCTCGACGATCTGCTTATGCTCTGGCGCAAAAACACCAGCTTTCAGTCCGTTTGCGGCCACGTTCGCCGCGATGCTAATTAATAACTTCGTCTTGCCAAAACGACGCCCGCATCTGACTGCATTAAACCGGCCACGTGTTTCTATGATTTTCTTCTGCCCAAAATGCAACGCTGGAAGATCAATATTCATCAGTCAAGTGGCAATGCGTTATTGATTACGATGATTCCGTTGCCGTTGCCCATATCCGCCATCAAGTCCTTGCGTGTTTTTTCAAGGCTTTCAATCCGGCCAAGCAGGGTATTGATGATTCCTTGATAATCCTTGCGGCGATATTGCTTCGTCCGAATGGTTTCATCCATCGGCACGCCAGACATAACCGCTGGCGCTTCAGTTACAGCCTCAAGTTCAACCTCGCCATTTGCCTCAATCTCCGCCCGCAAGGCACGTTGCAACCGGATGCGGCATAGCCGAAGTTCGTCATCTACCTTGCCAAGCTCAATGTTGCTCCACTCTTCCTGCTCTTCTGGTGCCAGAAATTTCTGGTAGATACCGTGGGTTTTGGCATTGGTATTCCCTGGCATACTTTTTCCACCGTGCATTCGACAACGCCCATTCTTCATCGGCGGCTTCTTGCAAGGCTCACCTGATCTGGTTTTCGCGCCGCAGCATTTTTTGGCTTTATCAGGGTCTTCCATGGGGTGTTTTTAAAAGCCGCACATTGGACGGACTACGAACGATGAATTTCGCCCATAATCCGCCGTGTTTCACGATGCACTGGAACGAGAAACTGCTGGTGCGCCAGCAGAACGCCCAGCGGCAGAATTCATGGCGGCACGGGCAGATAGCATTGCCGCCCTATGTGCAACAGGATTAGCTCTTGGCGCACCAGAAAGCCTTGCGGAACCACGATACGCTCCCTGGCCTGTTTCATTCAAGCGCCCATAGTCACGCTTTACCCCGCGCCTGAACCCGGAGTTTGTCGTTGCCCTGGTAATCCATCGTTTTTTAGCCATTGCGTGCTCCAATAAAAAAGGCCCCCGAAGGGGCCTTATGGTAAAAATCAACCTGGTCGATCAGCTATTCATGATCTGGCAAGGCAAGTTCTGCAAGCTTCTTGTCTATCCTAGATGAAGTGTTATAAAGCACTTCGGACGGTGGTAGCTTGATGCCAAGAATTTCTGCTGCTCTTACCCCGTCGATATGCTTGTCACCCCCGCCAAGTAAATTCAGCGCGGAGAGAAAAGCTTCCTTCTGCTCCCTGGTGTGAAAACAGAAACAAGCCCAGTATTCACTGTCAACAGCAAGCGCGAACCTGCGCCTTTCATCTTTTGCCCGCTTCCTGAACGCCGCCTGAACAGCATCAAGGTCAAGCGCAGCATCCTTTTCAGGATCGCCTGTGTATTCCGGCTCTTCAAAATATTCTGGCGGCGGATTCTTTTCCAGCGCCTTCAAAACCTTTACGTCCTCACGGGCGGAAGCGGCTTTCTGCTTTGCCTTTGCCTTGATCGCCTCGGCCTTGCGCCGGTTCTCTGCCTTGATCGCATCTTTGTCTATCATATTTTCCCACCTGCCATTTCATAGCGAAATATTTCAAGATCAGCTAACGGGAACCATTCGAGTATGCGCTGGTAGTCCTTTGGACGATGTTTCTTGATCGGTACCAGGAACCGCAAATCCAGCCCATCGAAAGTACGCCCAAACATCCGGTAGTCCAGCGGCAACTTCACACCATGCCGCTTGAAACAGGCCAGAAGATCATCCTTCTTCCAGTCCCAGACTGGATGGTATTTATGCAATCGCTCCGAAATCGGCCCATTCGTGACAATCGCCATCCTGCGCTGCGGACTGTCGGCAGCCCTGACGCCATCGGCTACCATTGTGCCTTCGGGTAGCCCGTTCTGGTCGATCATTATTTGTCGAATATCCTCGTAATCGAAGCTAACGAGATTCGCCTGCGCAATCACCGTACACCGTTCAGGCGGCTGGAAAACGAAGTTGTTTAACATCCGGTGCAGGCTGGGGTGAGGATACCTGGCAATATGCACACCGAAAAACCGCTCATAGTAATCCAGGGATTCCTCGACAAACTCCAGCCCAGGAACCGAATACAAATAATACGGATATACAGCGTCGAAACTGTCCCGAATCGCCAGCCATGCGGCAATAGCGTCCTTTCCTGTCGAAAATGACAGTAATGTTTCCGGTTGCTGTTGGCGAACAATACGAATAACTTCTTCGCCAGAAGGAATACCCATATAACCCTCAAAGTCTATCGACTAAATCCGATAATTAGGGCCATTGTACCACGATAATGGCTAATGAATATTCATGAATATACTGTGTCCCACCTAAGCCACAAATAATTCCATTATGTGGGAATTACCCATACCGGAATTGCACCACCTGCCGTTGTCTGCGCGTTCGGATATGCTCCGCTTTCAGGTGTGGGCGCATTGACGAAATACACGGGTATGGCGCTGTTATCGTCCGTGCAATCATCAGGATATGAACCATCCGCGTTCGCCGTGGGCTTGACCACGATACGAACGGGCACAGCCCCCGTTGGCGGATTCTGGGCAATGTAGCCTTGGTCGTCAGAATATGCCGCGCTGTCTGTGGGCGTGCCCGTTACCTTGTACACCGGTACGGCGCTGTTCGGGTTGCCTGCATCCGACGGAAACGAACCGTCAGCATTGGGTATCGGTGCATTGCCTGCATCCCAGACAGGCAGGGATGCTGTGGCCAGAGATTGATCTGAACTCATTCAAACAAGGTTAAAGGTGATTGACAAGGCCGCACGGGCGGCATATCGTGGCGTCGCAGTTAGCATCATGGCCCCGTGCAATGCGGGGCCTCGCACATGTAGTCTCCATTTACGAAGTTACCAACGAAAGAAGGAGATTGTTATGCCTTGGAAATACAGCCAGAACCTCGGCATTTTGTGGCACAACGACGTCGTGATTACAAACATTGGATATTCCGGGCATGGTGCTGGTAAAAATAACTCCACCATGCAAACGATAGCCAACGTCGGCCCTATTCCGCAAGGAACATGGAGCATAGGGGCGCCGCATTGGAATCCGCACACAAAAGCCTACACGATGAACCTCACCCCGGCTCCGGGAACAAACACGTTTGGCCGCACGCTGTTTCGCATACACGGTGATAGCCAAAACCACCCAGGACAAGCGTCGGATGGCTGCATAGTGCTGCCCATCGTTTTCCGGCAGCGGATATGGAACAGCGGCGACCACGAATTGCAGGTGATACCATGAAACGTTTTTTTGCCGTTGCTATCTTGTGCGCTGCTTCGAGCGTATGTTTTGCTGCACCACGTCACCATGCGGCGCAGCCCCACGGGAACACGCCGCCGGAATGTTCGCACTGGCCTGTTACGGTAGCCCCCGTAATGCTGCACAGCAATGGGCTGCTTAACAGCTTGCAAGATATTGATGAATCGAAAACACAAGTAAAAAGACTATCCGCGCACTGGATTGGGAAAGACTTGTACGTACAGATTTATGATATTACGTATCACCTGAAATCAGGCGGTACCATCCATATCATCACGCGCAATAACGCCTCAAGCGAGGAGTGTTCTATGGACGGCCCCGACGTGTATGTTGTCTCCAGAGTGGTACGCAACGGCGATGTGTTGCCAAAGTACCGGACGCCGCCGCCCTCGAAGTAACATAGCTTACCTGTAAGTGGTCGTTATTGCCCCGCTGCGGCGGGGCTTTTTTGCTCTTCCAGCCTGTTCATCACTCTCTAATATTCCCTTTTCCTCTTCATAGACACACCTGCTGTCGATAAATTTCCGGTCTTTCCTTGTCGGAAGCCCATTGTGATCGCCCTTGCGCGTTAGCTTGCGAACCGGCACGGGTTTATAACCAGTCTGCATCATGAACGGCGCGCCCTGAACCCTGCCAGAAACCTGTCCATCATGCCACGCTCTTCGGCGGTCAATGCGCCGCTGCGGCTGTTCGCGGCCTTTTGCTGGCGTGCCTCACGGGCTTCCTTGCGTTCAAGAATGCGCATCGGGTCGTCGTAACAACGGCTGTGCATGGGTGCAGGGAATTTTAGCATGGTGGGCATCATGCAAAAAAATGCACCCCGAAAACGGAGTGCATGGATTGTCTGGTTGCAGGGGATGGACTCGCACCATCAACCTTCGGGTTATGAACCCGACGAGCTGCTATTGCTCTACCCTGCAAAAAAGGGCCGCTGTAGGGAGCGGCCTTAACCTTCGAGACTAAACAAAGGAGATAAGATGCAAGAGACAACAAAACAAAAACGAGAGAGTGGAGAGGCGCATCATGCAGACGCAACTTCTCCGCCTGTAATGTCCCGCATTCTGTCCCGCCTGTCAATAACCTCGTGTCCCGCTTTCGCCGCAATCCCTTGCTGGTAAAGGCTTCCAGACGTATAAAAAAGCTGCTCCACTTTTCCTGTTTGTTTCTATCCTGATCTGTCTGTTCGTTTCCAGTTCACGCAGAACGCGCCTGATACCCTTGCGTAATGCTTCCTTGCTCGCCTTCGTGTGACTTCGTGTCTGCACGTAATTGACTATCCGGTTCACCGTGAATGGCCGCCCAGGAAACGCGGCCATCAGCTCAATAACTTCCTTCGCGTAAAGCATCAGTCAAATTCCCTTCGCACACGATCACGTGCAGATTTAAGGTGTAACTCATACATGCGCAGCGAAATACGCAACTTTCGCGCCGCCGCGTTCTTTGCGCCCCTGCCAAACCGCCCGTAATTCCACGGAGACAGATATTCGGCCTGCAATACCTTTTTCTCGCCAAACAGCATCTTTCGCCACGCACGCTCGACGATCTGCGCATTGTGGTAATTGATCGCAGGATGTATGGCTGGCTGCGCGTTCCATTCCGGTGCGCTGTACTTGCTTTCAGCGCTGATGCAGTGCACCGGAAGCGGGCCAGGCCACTGTCCCTCGTTGGCCCAGCGGCTCCAGTTCCATAGTTCATCGTCCACCCAGTCACGGCTCATGCCTGTTCCCTCCTTCCTGCCAGCATCCCGAAAATTCTCACCATTCAACGTTCCATCGGATGGAATAGCTTTCCCGCAGGCCCGCAGGCTTCTGCATCGTTGCTTGTGCGCTGGGAAAGACAGGTGGGCGCGCCATGCCGTGCGGAAAATACAGACACACTGTCGAACATTTCCCGTGGGGCAACGCACAGTGGAGATTCTTCGGAATTCTCAGCGTCAAAGAAACGGCAGTCATCGCAGTGTTTTTGTGAAAGTGGGATTCCCATCATTCATCCCCCTGTGACGCGCCAGAATGTTCCGGCTCTTTCGCCGGTGCTGTCCATGCCCACTGCG
>Ga0209738_10000201_pt1 | contig 13319 bp, 13 predicted proteins | sample TergutNc150P5_FD_187289 | JGI IMG/M metagenome (GOLD analysis project Ga0209738, IMG submission 187289) | Nasutitermes corniger P5 segment gut microbial community from laboratory colony in Florida, USA - Nc150 P5 (SPAdes) (version 2) | ecosystem: Host-associated > Arthropoda: Insects >...
CCGCCGCACCACGACATCTACTCGATCGAAGACCTCAAGCAGCTGATCTACGACCTCAAGTGCGCCAACCCGGACGCGCGCATCCAGGTCAAGCTGGTCTCCGAGGTCGGCGTGGGCACGGTGGCCGCGGGCGTCGCGAAGGCCAAGGCGGACGTCGTCCTCATCTCGGGCCACGACGGCGGCACGGGCGCGGCCCCGCTGACGTCCATCAAGCACACCGGCGGCCCCTGGGAGCTCGGGCTGGCGGAGACGCAGCAGACGCTGGTGATCCAGGGGCTGCGCGACCGCGTGGTGCTGCAGGTGGACGGCGCGCTGCGCACCGGCCGCGACGTCGTCGTCGCCGCGCTGCTGGGCGCCGAGGAGTTCGGCTTCGCCACCGCGCCGCTGGTCACGCTCGGCTGCGTCATGATGCGGGCGTGCCACGCCGACACGTGCCCCGCCGGCGTCGCCACGCAGAACCCGGTGCTGCGCAAGAAGTTCACCGGCGATCCGGAGTATCTCGTGCGGTATTTCCGGTTTGTTGCTCAAGAGGTGCGAGAGATTCTCGCCCAGCTGGGCTTCCGGACGATCGAGGAGGCCGTCGGCCACGTCGAGGCGCTGGACGTGTCCGCCGCCGAGCACGGATGGCGTCAGGCCGGCCTCGACCTGCGTCCGATCCTGCACCGCGTCACCACCAGCGGACCGCTGCACGCCGTCATCGCGCAGGACCACGAGCTGGGCGCCGGGCGCTACAACGCCGGGCTGGTCGAGCTGGCTCGCCAGGCCATCGACGAGGGCAAGCCCGTGTGGGCTCGGCTGCCGATTCGCAACACCGACCGGGCCGTGGGCACGGTGCTGGGCCACGCGGTCACGCTGGCTACGCAGGGCGTCGGGTTGCCCGACGACACCATCGACCTGACGTTCGACGGCACCGCGGGGCAAAGCTTCGGCGCGTTCCTGCCCGCCGGCATCACGCTGCGGCTGGTCGGCGACGCCAACGACTACCTGGCCAAGGGCCTGTCGGGTGGGCGCATCGTCGTGCGTCCCCCCGAGCAGTCGGGCTTCACCGCCGAGGACGAGATCATCGCCGGCAACGTCATCGCCTACGGCGCCACGGCCGGGCAGGTGTTCATCCGCGGCCGCGTCGGCGAGCGGTTCTGCGTGCGCAACTCGGGCGCGACCGCCGTCGTCGAGGGCATCGGCGACCACGGCCTGGAGTACATGACCGGCGGCGAGGCCGTCGTGCTCGGACCGACCGGGCGCAACCTCGCGGCCGGCATGAGCGGCGGACGCGCGTGGGTGCTCGATCTGGACCTGGGACGGCTCAACACCGAGCTGGTCGATCCGGTTCCGGTGGACGAGGACGGGCTGCAGCGCCTGCGCGCGCTGCTGGCTCGGCACCGCGACGAGACCGGGTCGAGCGTGGCCGCCGCGCTGCTGGCGCTGCCGGCGTCCGTCCTCGCCGGACGGTTCACGGCGCTGCTGCCGCGCGACTACGCCCGCATCCTGGCCGCCCGGCGCTCCGCGGAGGCGGCCGGGCTCGACGAGGCAGCGATCATGAACGCGATGATGGAGGCGTCCCATGTCTGACCCCACCGGATTTCTCACCTACCCCCGCCGCACGGCCACCGCGCGGCCTGCGTCCGAACGCGTGCACGACTGGCGCGAGGTCTACCCCGGCGGCATCGAGGCGGCGCTGCGTCCGCTGATCCACGACCAGGCCGCCCGCTGCATGGACTGCGGCGTGCCGTTCTGCCACATGGCCTGCCCGCTGGGCAACCTGTGCCCGGAATGGAACGACCTGACCTGGCGCGGCGACTGGGCCGAGGCGCTGGAGCGGCTGCACGCGACCAACAACTTCCCCGAGTTCACGGGGCGGCTGTGTCCCGCGCTGTGCGAGGCGGCGTGCGTCGTCGGCGTGGCGGGCGACCCGGTGACGATCAAGAACGTGGAGGTCTCGATCGTCGAGCGGGCGTGGAACGAACACCGCATCGAACCCCAGCAGCCTGACTGGCATTCGCTGGCGACGGTCGCCGTGGTCGGCTCCGGGCCGGCCGGGCTGGCGGTCGCGCAACAGCTGACACGGTCGGGGCACACCGTGGCCGTGTACGAGCGGGCCGACGCGATCGGCGGGCTGCTGCGGTACGGCATCCCCGAGTTCAAGCTGGAGAAGGCGGTGATCGACCGGCGCCTGGAGCAGATGCGCGCCGAGGGCACCGCGTTCTTCACCGGCGTCGAGATCGGGCGCGACATCGCCTGGACGCAGCTGCGGGAACGCTACGAGGCGGTTGTGCTGGCCATCGGCTCGCGCGTGGCCCGGGATCTGAACGTGCCGGGACGCGAGCTGGCCGGGATCCACCAGGCGATGGAGTACCTGCCGCAGGCCAACCGGGCCGCGCTTGGACAGGACGTGCCCGACCAGATCAGCGCCGAGGGCCTGGACGTCGTGATCATCGGCGGCGGCGACACCGGCGCCGACTGCCTGGGCACGGCGCTGCGCCAGGGTGCCCGCAGCGTCACACAGCTGGAGATCATGCCGACCCCGCCCGCGCAGCGTCCGTCCGGACAGCCCTGGCCCACCTACCCGGCCATCTACCGCGTCTCGACCGAGCACGAGGAGGGCGGCGATCGCCTGTTCAGCGTCTCGACAACGCAATTCGTGGGCGACGAGCACGGACGGGTCGCGTCGCTGACGCTGACCGAGGTCGACGCGAAATTCGCGCCCGTGCCGGGCACGCAGCGCGTCCTCCCGGCGCAGCTGGTGCTGCTGGCCATGGGCTTCACCGGGCCCGAGCGCAGCGCGATCGACGCGCTGGAGCTGGCGACCGACGCCCGCGGGAACATCGCCCGCGGCGCCGACTACCAGACCAACGTGGACGGCGTCTTCGTGTGCGGCGACGCCGGGCGCGGCCAGTCGCTGGTCGTGTGGGCCATCGCCGAGGGACGCAGCGCCGCGCAGGGCGTCGACTCGTACCTCATGCACCACCCCAGCCGGCTGCCCCGTCCCCTGGAACCGACGGATCGTCCTCTGGCGGCCTGACAGCCGCACGACTTGGCAAGTTGTGCCACGAGGGTATAAGACTGTACGGCGGAAACGAATGGGCCGCAGCATGCAGCAAGCCAGGAGGTGAGACATGGACGCCGGGGGACACAGTACGAACTCCGATGGTGACACACCCAGAGTTTCGTCGCCGCAGGTCGCGGGCCGGCCGATCCATGTGCCGTCCCTGCCCTGTCTGGCCTGATCGCACACGGCAACTCTGGCTGATCGTCATCGTCGATGGTCATCCGGGCCACACGGGGATTCGCCGCCCCCGGGCCCACCGGTATGCAACCAGAGGGAACGTGCAATGCAGACAACAATCGAGAAGACAGCGCCGAACACGCCGGTGACGCAGGCCGGCCAGACCGCCGCGCGCCTCAGCTTCGCCGCCGACGCCGACATTGACGCCCTGTTCGGCGCGCTGGCCACGACGAGCGAAGGGCTGGACGAGGACGGCGTCGAGGACGCCCGTGACCGCTACGGCGACAACACCATCAGCCACGGCAAGAAGACCTCCCTGATCAAGCGGATCGTCGATTCGTTCATCAACCCGTTCACGGTGATCCTGATCGCGCTGGCCGCGGTGTCGGCGTTCACCGACATCATCCTGCCCGGGCCGGGCCAGGAGAACCCGACCACGGTGATCATCATCATGACGATGGTGATCATCTCGGGGGCGCTGCGGTTCACGCAGGAGGCCAAGAGCGGCGACGCCGCCGAGAACCTGCTCAACATGATCACGACCACGATCAGCGTGCGGCGGGTGGAGACCGGCGTGCAGGAGATCCCGCTGGAGGACGTCGTCGTCGGCGACATCGTCCAGCTGGCCGCGGGCGACATGATCCCGGCCGATATTCGGATCATCCGGGCCAAGGACCTGTTCATCAGCCAGTCGGCGCTGACCGGTGAATCCATCGCGGTCGAGAAGGTCGCCACGCCGGGCATGGGCGCGTGGGACACGCCGACCGAATGCCCGACGCTGGCGTTCATGGGGTCGGACGTCGTCAGCGGCACGGCCACCGGCGTCGTCGTGGCCACGGGCGACGACACCACGTTCGCGTCCATCGCGCACGTGTCGGGCGCGCCGACCCGGACCGGCTTCGAGAAGGGGGTCAACTCCGTCTCGTGGCTGCTGATCCGGTTCATGCTCGTCATGTTGCCGATCGTGCTGTTCATCAACGGCTTCACCAAGGGCGACTGGATGCAGGCCGTGCTGTTCGCGCTGTCGGTGGCCGTCGGCCTGACCCCCGAGATGCTGCCGATGATCGTGACGACGTGCCTGGCCAAGGGCGCGGTCGCGATGTCGAAGAAGCACACGATCATCAAGAACCTGAACTCGATCCAGAACCTCGGGTCGATGACGATCCTGTGCACCGACAAGACCGGCACGCTGACGCAGGACAAGGTGGTGCTGCAGTACCACCTCAACATCCATGGCCAAGAGGACATGCGCGTGCTGCGGCATGCCTTCCTCAACAGCTACTACCAGACCGGCCTGAAGAACCTGATGGATTTCGCCATCATCAGCAAGGTACAGGAGCTGCAGGAGCAGAACCCGGATCTGCGCGGGCTGACCGACCGGTACGAGAAGGTCGATGAGATCCCGTTCGATTTCGAACGCCGCCGCATGAGCGTCGTGGTGACCAACGACGCCGCCGCCACCGACAGCGACACCGGCAGGGTGCAGATGATCACCAAGGGCGCGGTGGAGGAGATGCTGCAGGCGTGCTCGTTCGTCGAATTCGACGCGCAGGTGCTGCCGCTGACCGACGACCTGCGGGCGTACATCCTCAAGCAAGTCGAACGGCTCAACAACGACGGCATGCGCGTGCTGGCGCTGGCGCAGAAGTCGAATCCGTCCGGCGTCGGCGTGTTCTCCGCGGCCGACGAGACCGACATGGTGCTCATGGGCTATCTGGCCTTCCTCGACCCGCCCAAGGAATCGGCCCGCACCGCCATCACGGCGCTGAAGGCGCACGGCGTGGACGTCAAGGTGCTCACCGGCGACAACGACCTGGTGTCGCGCTACGTGTGCAAGCAGGTCGGCATTCCGACCGACCGCATCGTCCTCGGGCCCCAGATCGACGGGCTGGACGACGACGCGCTCGCGGACCTGGCCGAACAGGTCAGCGTGTTCGCCAAGCTGTCGCCGCAGCAGAAGGCGCGCGTCATCACCGTCCTGCGCGGCAAGGGGCACGCGGTCGGCTATATGGGCGACGGCATCAACGACACCGCGGCGATGAAGGTCGCCGACGTGGGCATTTCGGTGGACACGGCCGTGGATATCGCCAAGGAATCCGCCGATGTGATCCTGCTGGAAAAGGACCTGATGGTGTTGGAGGCCGGCATCCGCGAGGGCCGGATCACGTACGCCAACATGATCAAGTACATCAAGCTGACGGCCAGCTCGAACTTCGGCAACATGCTGTCGGTGCTGGTCGCGAGCGCCTTCCTGCCGTTCCTGCCGATGCTGCCGCTGCAGATCATCCTGCTGAACCTCATCTACGACCTGTCCTGCACGGCCATTCCGTGGGACAACGTCGATCCCGAATTCCTGCGCACGCCCCGACAGTGGGAGGCGTCGTCCATCAGCAAATTCATCGTCTGGTTCGGGCCCACCAGCTCGATCTTCGACATCACCACGTACCTGCTGATGTATTTCGTCATCGCCCCGGCCATGTGCGGGGGGCACCTGTTCCACCAGATGCACGACCCGGCCCACCAGCTGCTGTTCATGGCCGTGTTCCAGACCGGCTGGTTCGTGGAGTCGATGTGGACGCAGACGCTGGTCATCCACATGATCCGCACGCCGAAGATCCCGTTCCTGCAAAGCCACGCCTCCGCGCCCGTCACGCTGGTCACGTTCGCCGGCATCGCGGTGCTGACCGTGCTGCCCTGGACGCCCATCGCCGGCGACCTCGGCCTGACCGCGCTGCCCGGCATCTACTTCGCGTACCTCGCCGCAACCGTCGTGTGCTACATGTGCCTGGCCACGCTGGCCAAGCGCATCTTCGTGCGCCGGTACGGCCAGCTGCTGTGACGCTGCGCGCCCGCAGCCGACGCGCCGAGCGCGAAGCGGTGGACGGTCGTCCCACCGGGCTCAGACGTGAGAAGCCACCACGATCAGGCCGACCAGATCGACGATGGGGACGGCGATCATGACGAACGTCCATGCAAGCGAGATCCACATGCGACGCTTGGTTCGCACGTCCATGCCGTTGCGTGTCCGGACGAGGCCGACGACCTCCAGCACGAGGAGCGCACAGGCCAGCACCACCGTCGGCGCGGTCACCGTCCCATGGCGCCACGCCAGCACCGCGGCCGCCGCGACGACCGCCGCAAACACGGTGAGCCCTACCATGCTCGACAGCCGACTCGACAGCGCTTGCGCAGGTGTGGCACCCCCATAGATCATCTGGTTGATCGGGCCTATGGCCTCGTCGTAGATGTCCTGGGTTATCTGCTCGCGTTGTTCGGACGTCACCGGACCCTGCGGCTGCGACAACGCGGTGGCGATCGCCCGCTCCATGCCACTCGTGGCGGGCGACGAGCCGGACGAGGTTCCGATCCCCAGAGCGGCTGCGGCTGCGTCCGCGGCCGCCTGACGGTCCTCGATGGGGCCCATGCCCCGCGCCCGCAGCGCCGCCTCCGCGATCTGCCGCGCCTTCGGATCCATGTCCGCCGGCAGCCCGTACGGGTCGGGTTGCCCCCACTCCGCAGGAACACCAGACTCGTCACCGTATGGATCTGCGCTCATCACATTCACCTCGCTTCGCATGTCCTGTGCACGGCGGTCAGAAATTGCCCAGATAGAACCCCAGGCCGATGAGCAACCCCAACGGGACGAGCCACAGCAACAGCCTCCAGACCCAGAGGAACCACACCGTCTGACCCCGCACCCGCGCACCGGGGCGCGTCAGGACACGTGCGACGACTCCCACCGCAGCCACCGGGACGACCACGCAGGCCAACCAGGCTGGCGCGGCATGACCAATGCAGGCGCCCAGCACCAGCACTGCCATCATGACAGATATAAACGGCGCATAGTCGGCGTGGATATCACCCATGCGCTCGGGAATTCGCGGCACATCGTCCGGCTCGACGCTTCCAGCCTGCGACATGCCATCGAACGCATCAGGGGACCGATCAACACTCATCGAAACTCACATTCCCGAAGCACAGCTCGTATGGATCCTCATGTTCCCCGAACACACCGCGACTACGCGCCAGCTGCAGCGCCTGCTGGCGGAACGCCTGGCGCTGCTCCGGCGACATGGCACGCAGCCGCTGTTCGAAGACCTCACCCCCCTGACGGGCGAGTCGACAGAACTCCGGGGAGGCCAACAGGTCGATCATCGGACGCCGATGCTCCCGCACGTCGGTGCACAGCTGTCGCAGCTGCGCGCTGTCGGCCCGCTCCGCCAGCGCGTCCAGGGCTCGATCCACTGGACGACTTGGCGTATCTTCCTGGGCCATGCCGCACCCGTCCTGTGATTGCCAAGAAGGCATCATCCCACCGCCTTGTCGTGATACGTCGGCATCGCGGTGATCGCGCTCTCACCACCATGCGCAAGCAAGGTAAATCCAGCGATGGCTCCCCCAACCATCTGCCCCTTGGCGAGCGCCTTCGCCACATCCTCGATCTGTTTCGTGTGGTAAACCTCCTTGAGGTCGGCGATCATCTTCCTATACGTTTCGAAGTCGTCGAGCAGCTCAGCCACCTGGTCGCACAAGCGCGACAGTTTATCGGCTTCGGAGCACATCTCGTAAACGTCTGCAGCTGTCTCAACCCCGTCTACTGCGTCACTGATGCCCGCTGTGAAGAAGGTCAGAAGCGCACCAACCGCAAAGCCGGCCAACATCCCAAGAAGATAGTCGAGGATCGAACTGAGGACCGAATCGATAGTCTCGCCCAGACCCTCCATGCCCTCACCGACGCCCGAGAGCTGCCGACTCAGGTCTGTCATGGTGTTGGCGTTAGTGAAGATCTGCCTCACAAACTGGCTGAAGTAGGTGTCCGCCGCGTTGGCGGCCTCGCCCGACCAGGTGTCCATGACGGTGTAGAGCCCGTCCCTGACCGCCTGCGCGAGTTGCTCGTTGTAGTCGGCCAGATGGCTGGCGGCGTCGGAGGCCAAGAGCGCGTCCTCCCAGCGCCCCGAGATGGACTGCTCGGCGCGGTCAATCGCACGTTTGACAATCGGAATCTTCTCCAGCAGCCACAGCAGGTCGGAGCCAGGATCAAGCATCGTTCCAATCGTGTCCACCGCGCTCTGTACCGAGATCAAGCTCGGTGGTTGCGTCGGCGGCACCAGCGCATCCGTCGGATCACTCACCGTTCATCGCCTATCCCGGCAGTTGGTCGTAGATGGCATCGGTCGCCGCGGCAGTCGTCTCATCGGTTTGCTGGTAGTAGCTCGCCGCCGCGCGCAACCCGGCCGCACTGTTGTACAGCGTGTCGCGGATCACCTTCATGTTGGCGTCGAGCGTCACATTCAGCGACTCAACACTCGACCTGAAAAATGCAAACGCCCCCGAGACCTCGTCGTCAGCCACCAGATTGTTGGCGCGATACGCATCGGCCTGCGACGTGCCGCCGGCCAAACTCTCCAGCGTGGTGGCAAAGGCGATCAGGTCGCTCGGCTCAACCTTGAATGTCGGTGGCGAATTCCCGGACATTCGACCTCCTCATGGTCATTGCGTGCGTCGGCAACGATACCACGTTACTGCGTGGACAACTCGGCGCTCCGGCCCCGCAACGCAGCATGTCGCCAGACCCTCATTCGGCTGGTTTTCGGCCGAAGGAGGGTCTAGCCGTAGCATGGGGCCGCACTCACGTGCAGCAAGGAGTCGTCTCATGCGCGCAGCACCCCCCACCGATCCCGCCGCCGTCGAGCTCGCCGCGAAGGCCGCAGCCGTATGCCGGATGGGCTCACTCATGCTCACGGCCGGGACGGGTTCGTACCGCGTCAAGGCCGCCATGGGTCGCGTCGGGCGCGCGCTCGGCCTCGACCGGCTCGACGTGCAGGTCAGCCTCAACGAGCTCGTGGTCACCGCCGGCATCGGCTCGGCCTTCCGCACGCAGGTCATCGAGGTGCCCGTGCCTGCGATCAACGCGAACCGGCTCAACCAGCTGATGCGCGTGTCGCTGGTGACCGAGTCGGGCGCCACGGCCGGGCTGGTCAACGCCCAGCTGGACGAGGTCGAGCGCCGCCGTCCGCTGTACGTGCCGTGGCTGGTCATCGTCGCCGCGATCGCCGGATGCGCCGGCTTCGCCCTGCTGAACAACGGACGCTGGCAGGAGTGCCTCGGGGCCGGGCTGGCGGCCGGGCTGGGCAAGATCGTCCAGGTGCTGCTGAGCCGGCGCCGCGTCAACCACCTGGTCGTGGTGTTCACCGCCGCGCTGGTGGCCTGCGCGTTCTACATGGCGGCCGCGACCGTGCTCGCCGCAGCGCTGCCGGGGGTGGACGAGCCGCTGCGCCAGACCGCGTTCACGTCTGCGCTCTTCTTCCTCGTACCGGGGTTCCCGCTGGTCACGGCCGCATTGGATCTGGCACGGTTCGATTTCGTCTCGGGCATCTCGCGGCTGATGTACTGCGTGCTGATCACCCTGGCCGCGGCGCTGGGCGCATGGGTCATCGCGTTCGCGTTCGGGATGACCCCGGTGGCGACGCCCGCACTCGCCGTGCCGACCGGATGGCTGCTCGTCCTGCACCTGGTCGCCAGCTTCGTCGGCGTCTTCAGTTTCGCGATCACCTTCCAGACGCCGCTGCGCGCGGCGCTGGTGACCGCCGTCATCGGGATGATCGCCAACACCGCGCGCCTGTCGGCGATGCATTTCGGGCTGAACACGGTGCTGGCGACGGTGGCGGCGTCCACGATCATCGGCCTGGCCGCGGGCTGGGCCAGCCAGCGCCTGCCCTGCCCGCGCATCATCTTGTCCGTGCCGGCGGTGCTCATCATGGTGCCGGGCGCCAGCACCTACCGGGCCCTGCTGGCCGTCATCAACGACAACCCGACCATCGCCCTCAGCAACGGCATGACCGCGGTCAGCATCGTCGTGGCCCTGACCGGCGGCCTGGCCGTCGCGCGCATGCTCACCGACCCGGCCTGGACAAAGGCGAACCCCACCTGGACCGGCATGCCCCGCACCCGCGCCCAAGACCTGCTGCGCCGCAGAGCGCGCCGGAGCTGATCGTCGATCACGCGGGGTCGATACGCGAGTGCCACACCATCACGCCACCGCATCCGGTGGATTTCACCGGATGGTTGCGCCGCCGGGCCAGCGCCATCGGTTCAACGACGGGCGGTGCGTTCCAGGCGACCGCGCTCAAGCAGGCAACTCGTCAAGGCTCAGAGATACTTGCTGGCTTCCCTGATGCTGAGCGGTGCCATCTGGTCTCGATGCCGCGCGATGAAGTCGCGCACCCAGTCAGGGTTCGTCTTGGAATAGTCGCGCAACGCCCAGCCGATGGCCTTGTTGATGAAAAACTCGGTCTGCCCCATGTTGTTCGCGATGATCTGTTCCAGCAAGCCGGTGTCTGTCAAGTCATGCCGGATCAGTTGATGGTCGATGGCCAGGCGGCGCAGCCAGAAGTTGTCATCCACGCTCCATCCCAGCAGCGTCTGGTTCACCTCGGGGTGTCTGAGTGCGATATCTCCGACGATCACATCGAGGCAGTCAACCGTGTCCCACCACGACTTGGTCACCACCAGTTCCCGAAGACGCGGGACATCGGCCGGTGACAAGGACGTCTTGACCCTCGCCAGATAATCTTCAGCCAGATACTGGAACTCCCGCTCGGGCTGTTCCCAACACGTCGAGACGAACGCCCAATCGACGGCGTCCTTGGGCTGGCTCTTCAGAAACTCCCGGCTCAGCTTCTTCCGGACGGGTGTGGGTATGCCCAGAAAGGCGAACTGCCCGCGCATGTACGCGGCCATCTCGGCGGCCTTCTCCGGATTGGCCGCAGCCCGGAACGTCTCGAAAACATCCATCGCTGGCTCAATCTTCTGTGATCCTACGAGTGGAGCACAGGGGACTCGAACCCCTGACTTCGACCTTGCAAAGGTCGCACTCTACCAACTGAGTTAGTGCCCCAAGTCGGCGACAATCCTACCCGGACGAGGCCGTCCGCGTCCATCTCTCGCGTCACAAGCGCAACGCGTCAAGTGGGACGACGGCCACGCCGTCCGGATACTGCACGACGGCGTATACCCGCAGATCGCGCACCACCTGTGACTCGAACAGTGCCCCCAGTGTCTTGGGCTCGCGGACAAGCCCATCCACCGTGGCGCCCATCGCCGCCGCAGCCAGCGAGGGACAAACCAGATGTCGTTTGGGCGACTGCCGCAGCGTCGCGGAGTCCCGCCGCGCCGTGGACCAGGCGGGCTGATCCTCGACGATCATCAGGCGCTCCAGCGTGCTCACCGAGACGACGGGCAGCACACTCTTGGCCGCCCGCAAGGCGGTTTGCGTCTTGCCGCACCACTTGGCGCCCTCGATCAGCACCGCACCGGCGCGCCGCGGCCGTTCGGCCAGCTCATCATCTGCTACGCGCGGACGGTACTCCATGACAGTCGCCCTAGCGTCACTCGACAAGATGTCACAGATTTAGCCGACAGTCTGTCACGACCGGGTCCATCGGCGACGCGATTGGGTCGCCAGGGGCCAAACGGTGTCGGGCTCGTCGAGGGTGTCGGACAGCCGGGACAAATACGCGCCCCGGCTGATCTCGGTCGCACCCAGGCTGGCCAGGTGCGGCGTCACCCATTGCACGTCCAGCAAGGCATGTCCGGACGGACGCGCGCGCAGCACGTCAGCCAGCCGCAGCAGCGCGACCTTGGACGCATCCCGTCCCAGACGGGGGTCGTGGAACATCGACTCCCCGGCGAACAGGCCGCCCAGGCTCACGCCATACAGGCCCCCGACCAGGCGGCCGTCGGCGTCCCACGTCTCGATGCTGTGCACGAACCCGGCCTCGAACAGCCTGGTGTACACCGCGGCGATGCGCGCGTCGATCCAACCATCCGGACGCGCCGGATCCGAACACCCGGCCAACACAAGGTCAAACGCGGCGTCCACCGTCGTCACGTACCGCTTGGCCGACTGGGCCAGGCTGTGCGAGACGCGCAGCGCGGACAGTTCGATGACGCCGCGCCGCATCGGCGACCACCACCCCATGTCGTCGCCCAGCACGTCGATCGGCATCGGGAAGACGCCGCAGCGATACGCCTCCAGCGCCAGCCCGGCGTCGAACCACGGCGAGCGCCCCACGAGATCCTGGTCGGGCCACGAATCGGGCGACCCGAACAGCATCGACAGCATGCCATCATCCTGTCACGAGGCTCCGACAGAACGTCGGACGCGACAGCTTCCCCCGGGGACACCCGCGATTCACGGGACAAACCGGCTTCTATCGGGCAAAAATCGCCCGTTCTTGGGCGTTTTTCGACGTTGCGAAGCCTGTTTGTCCCGCGGCCGCCATCCGCAAGCGCACAGACACGAGCGCAGGCGCAGGGGAATGCTCACGAGCAGCACGTCGGCCGGAGCTTTTCGCTGCGGTCCGGCTGTGCCGGAGCGCCGATATGCGGAGGTCGCCGAGTGGAGGACGGCGGATACGATGACCGAAGGTCATCCGCCGTCCGCAACGGTGCTGCGACGAGCATTCCCCGTAGCCGGAGCGCCCTGGATACCCAGAGCACCCCAGCAATACGAGATGAGCCGCGGGGCTGGGAAGGCGTCAGGCAACCGCCGTGTGCTTCAGGCACACAAGGTTGACTGCAACGCACCCAGCGTCGTGGCGACTAGGCGGCGACGACCTCGACGGTGACGTGGGCGGTCACTGCATCCGTCAGCTTCACACCGATGGTGTGACGCCCGACCTGCTTGATCGCCTTGGCCACGCTGATGGCGCGCTTGTCGACGGCGGGGCCGCCGGCCTTCTTGATCGCCAGGGCGAGCTGCGCCGTCGGCACGGAGCCGAAGAGCTGTCCGGACTCGGCCGCGCGGGCCGCCACCTGGATCTTCAGACCCTCGATCTGGTCGCGCACCGCCGCGGCGTGCTCGCCGTCGCGGATCTCGCGCGCATCGCGCGCCCGCTTGATGCCGTCGATCTGCTTGGCCGAGCCGGCCGAGAACAGAACGGCCTTGTGCTGCGGCAGCAGGAAGTTACGGCCGTAGCCGTCCTTGACCTCGACGACGTCGCCCGGGATGCCGAGCTTGGCCACACTGGCCGTGAGAATGAGCTTCATATCGGTCAGCCTTCCTTGTCAGCGAGCCGTGGACGCGTACGGCAGC
>Ga0209738_10000202_pt1 | contig 13207 bp, 9 predicted proteins | sample TergutNc150P5_FD_187289 | JGI IMG/M metagenome (GOLD analysis project Ga0209738, IMG submission 187289) | Nasutitermes corniger P5 segment gut microbial community from laboratory colony in Florida, USA - Nc150 P5 (SPAdes) (version 2) | ecosystem: Host-associated > Arthropoda: Insects > Digestive...
GGGAGGCGGCCCCGGTTTTATGGGACGAGTGGTAGGTTTAAAATAGACAATGGGAACGTCCGGGCGGCAGGTTCCGCGCGCCGCCCGAACGTCCTTTTCGCAACCTTAGAACCTGTATCTCGCGCTCGCGCCTACGGTGTACTGAAATTGTTCGCCTACTAAAAACATATACAGCGGACGGACGTCAAGCCCGAGTATGAGGTTTTCCAGCGTGACCTCGAGCCCTGTTTGCAGGCCGACGCCGAAGTCGAACCGATGCTTGCTGTCGATATTGCCGGCGGCGTCTTTGCTGCCGGTGTTTTCGAAATAAAACGGGACTATTCCGTTGAAATACGCCGACAGCGCGCCGGTTTTGTGGGCGCCCGCCTGAAACCCGTAGGAGGGGACAAACTCAATAGCGGAAAATGTCACCGTATCTCCTTTGTAATCGTATTTAAGCAGACCGCAGTAACCCATCATCACGTCTATGCGCCTGTCGTTGTTGGTGACTGTTGAAAAATAACCGTCGACGGTCAGCGCGTTATCATAAAAATATCCGACCCGCGCGCCTATAGACGTTCTGCTTTTGCGGCCTTTGCTCTTCTTAGAACCGGACGCGCTTGCGGAACTTGACGCGTTCGCCGTAGCCGCCGTGTTCACCACGACGTTGATATTGTTGGCGTTTGCGTTGGCGTTGCTGCTGGTGTTGCTGAGGTTGTTGTTGTTGACGTTGGAACCCGCAGCCGGCGCGGGGGCGGGCGGAGCGGCGGGGGCGGCGGCTTCAGGGGCGGCGGCGACTGGCGCGGACGGGGGCGGCGCTCCGGCGTCTTTGGGCTTGTCAGCGCACTTGAACTTCTTGTCCTTCTTCCCGCCGAGCAAAACCCGGGCGACCTCCGCCGAGATCTTCTGCAGGTCTTTCAATTCCACTATATAGCACGACTCGTCGGCGATGGCTATGATCTCCGCGCTCTCAACCTCAATCAGGCGGGCGGAAACCGAATACGCGCCCAGCGCCTTAGTCCAATCGGCCACGCATATAACCTGAACGCCGTACTGCTTGCCGATAGCCGTTATCTGATTGTCGGCCACGTCGCCGCTCATCTGCTTCGACAGCTCGCGGTCAAGCTCCTTGACGAAGTCGTCGGAACGCTCCACCGCCCTGTAACGCTTGCTGTTGATAAGCTCGCCGAGAATCTTTGTGCCGAGAACCTTCTTTTCGTCATCGGTGACGCTGCCTGTCACGTAAACCGCGATCTTTTGCTTCTTTTGCTCATCCGCATTCTGTGAGAACGCCGCCGCCGCGCAAACCAAGACGATAACAAAGAACCGCATAAACACCTTCATAAAAACCCCTTCCCGGCAAAGAGCCGATCGTTTGAAGTAATTAAGCTAAGCGATATTGACGCGCCGCCAGCCGACGCTCCTACAATATAATATATGGGCGGTAGGGATGCAAATAATTTCGGGGCCGCCGCCGCCGCGACATAAATATTGACTTTCCGCCGCCCCATAAACTATATTCATACCCGTACGGTTTGCGCGCCGTGAACAACGCGCGCCGTATCATAGCGTCCAAAAACCAATAAAAGATAGGACAGACCGACATGCCGTTCAACGAGATCAGAAAGCTCCCGACCCCCTCGGAAATCAAGGCGGAGGCGCCGGTTCCGGCGCATCTGCTCGCCAAAAAGGCGGAGCGGGACAGGGAGATCAAGGCGGTTTTCGAGAAGAAGGACAGCCGCTTCATAGTGGCGGTCGGGCCCTGCTCGGCGCACGACGAAGACGCCGTCTGCGAGTACGTCAACCGCCTCGCCGACGTGCAGGCGAAGGTGCGGGACAAGCTGATCCTCATACCGCGCATCTACACGAACAAGCCGAGAACCACCGGACAGGGATATAAGGGGATGGCGCACCAGCCCGACCACCTGAAAGCGCCGAACATCGCCGAGGGCATAGCGGCCATACGCCGCATGCACATCCGCGCCCTCGGCCAATCAGGTCTGTGCGCCGCCGACGAGATGCTCTACCCGGACAACCACCCCTACTTGGACGACCTGCTCTGCTACGTGGCGGTAGGCGCCCGGTCGGTGGAAAACCAGCAGCACCGCCTCACGGCGAGCGGCTTAGACATCCCCGTGGGCATGAAGAACCCGACGAGCGGCGACCTCGGCGTGGCGCTCAACTCGGTGCTGGCGGCGCAGACGGATCACGTCTTCGCCTACAACGGCTGCGAAGTTCAAACGCCCGGCAACCCCCACGCCCACCTGATCCTGCGCGGCGCGGTGGACAGCCACGGCGAAGCCCGCCCCAACTACCACCACGAAGACCTGATCCGCGCCGCCGAACTCTACCTGAAACGCAACATGCTTAACCCGACCGTCTTGGTGGACACGAACCACGACAACTCCGGCAAACGCTTCCGCGAACAGATCAGGATCGCCCGCGAAGTCTTGCGCAGCAGAAGCCACGACGCGCAGCTCGCCCAGATCGTCCGAGGCCTGATGATCGAGAGCTACCTTGAAGAAGGGTCGCAGAAAGCGAACGAAGACACATACGGAAAGTCGATCACCGACCCGTGCTTAGGCTGGGAAGACACGGAGAAGCTGCTTTTCGAGATCGCGGACGAGTGCTAAGACGTTGATATCGCCTGTCATTGCGGGTGGAAACCGCGATTGACCCAAACGGATGTTTGCGCGGATTCCAGGACTTTGTCCAGCTCCGCATAACGCCCGTATCGATAACGACTTACGGGCGTTTAAGGCTATGTTGAAATGACTATCGATTCATCCATAAACCAGCCGCCGATACTCTCTCTCCCCGGACGCGAGCGAAAGAACGACGATATCTTCGCTCGCGGCGCGGCCGGGGAAAAGCCGTTCGCGTATCTCTATGAACAGCAACACGTTGAGATCGTTCACGGCCCGTCGTTCGCCGCCGAGAAAGAGCTCTTTGCTGACCGTTGCGCGGCCGACGGAGTGCCGATAACGGAGCGTCGCGGCGGCGGCGGAACGGTGACGCTCTCGCCGGGGACGCTGATCATCGTCGCGGTCGGCGAGAGGAGGGACGGCGGACTGGAACGGGCGCAAAGCGTCTTCCGCAGAGTCAACGGCGCGATCATCGCCGCGCTCAAAAAAGGCGGCGTTGACAATGCGGTTGAAGCGGGCGTCAGCGACATCGCCGTAGGCGGCAGGAAGATACTCGGCAGCTCGCTCTACATGGGCTCGAAGCCGCCGCTCTTCTACTACCAATCCAGCCTGATGGTCTCCAATGACCTAAGCCTGATGGACAAGTACCTGCGCCACCCGCCGAGGGAACCGGAGTACCGCAAAGGCAGGAAGCACGGGGAGTTTTGCACGACGCTCCGGGAGCGCGGGCTGACGGTCGGGACAGACGAACTTATCCGCTTGATAAAGGCTGAACTTATGGATAGATTGGGGGCGGCATGAGAGACCGCGAACACTATCTCTTCTACAGCGATACGATCGCCCGCGCCAACGCCGCCAACGCCGTTAACGCCGTAACGCTCGACGGCGACGAGTCAAACCACGCCGTGTCCGTGCTGAGGATAAAAGCCGGTCAGCAGATACAGGTCACGGACGGCAACGGATTCATCTACACGTGCCGTTGCAGCGACATCAACAAACGTTCCGTATCATGCGAGATAATCGGCAAACAGCAAATCCCACGGATCGTCCCCGAACTGACATTATTGATAGGTCTTCCGGACAAGGATCGTTTCGAGACGATCGTCGAACAAGCCGCCGCCTTATGCGTCTCCCGCATAATCCCCGTAACCGCCGACCACTGCCGCAAACCCTGGTGGGACAGATGGGACGGGCTGCGCCGGCGGTTCCTATCCAAAATGATCGTATCCATGAAGCAATGCCTATACCCGCACCTCCCGCGCCTCGACGCGCCGACGACGCTCCGGGAGGCGCTGCCCGAATGCGAAGGCGCGCTGATAGCCGCCGATCAACACGGAAAAAACCTGAACGACGCGGATATAACGCCCCATAAAAAAATAGCCTGTCTGATAGGCCCCCCCGGCGGCCTGTCCGCCGCCGAATCGAACTTCTTAGAAACCTGCACGTCGATACCGATAACCTCGGTAAAAATAGCCCCCGCAAGACTACGCTCCGAACTCGCCGCCCCCATACTATGCTCGCGCATCATCGCCGCGCATCTATGTTAAACCAAAAACCGCATATTTTAATTTTTTTGCGATCTCTATTGTTTTGTATTATATTTATGATATGACCGTCACACAAACCGTAAATATACCCGCCGATCATCGGCTTATCATCGACGTGCCGCGCGAGGTGCCGATAGGCCGCGCCGTCCTTTCCCTTACTCCGGCCGCCGCGCAAACCCCGGCCCGCACCGCGGCGGAAGCCCTATATTTGGCTACGGAACGAGCCGCCGACCCAACCCGCAAACCGATATCCCGACTATTCGGAAAACACCCAGGCCTTCTGAACGGCGACGGCGTTGCATACCAAAGGACTATCCGCGATGACAGATGACGCCAAATTACTTAATCTTTCGTGGCCAGAACTTCGGACACACGGTATGACCACAGCCGCATTTTGAGGTAAAATTCACGTCATGGGGCGTTGTCTATCGTCATTAATAGGCGGTAATGCGTCCAACTCAATTCGTCACACAGTGTGCGGCCAATTGGAAATCATGAATTTCTTTTAATGCCTTTGGCTCAGTCTTCACCATACCTTATTTTCATATTATTCCTCCCCGATGTTGCTTTCTATAACCGCCCGTTCGCGCTCTATCTCTCTTTTCAGCTCTTCTTCTGTCGGAAGATAGAGCATATATTTTGACGCGAATAGGTTATCCTTGTCGGATAGAACGGAGTATTTGGCCATAGTTTCATTCTTTTGGGCGCACAGTACAATACCCAACGTAGGATTGTCGTCCGGCTGTTTAATTTGATCGTCAAAATATCTAACATAGAAATCTATCTGCCCGACATCCTGATACGATAACTTTCCGGTTTTCAAATCAATGACGACAAAGCATTTCAGGAGGTAGTTGTAAAAAACCAGGTCAACGTAGTAATGATCCCCCTCTATGGTTATGCGTTTCTGCCGCGCAACAAGCGAAAAACCTTTGCCCAGTTCAAGCATGAACTCCTGTAATTTGTCTATAAGGGCTTGCTCTAATTCGCTCTCAAGGTACTTTTTGTTCTCCTTAAGGTCAAGAAACTCCAAAATATAGGGGTCTTTCAGGATGTAATCAGGGTCTGTTTTAGGCTCGGTTTTCTGAATCTCGCCCTTTACGGCCTCTTGGCCCTCTTTCTGCGTGGCGAGGAGCCTTTCATAGTAAAATGTAGTGATTTGCCGTTCAAGCTGACGTGAACTCCAGCCGTTTTCGGCGCATTCTTTGAGGTAAAATTCACGCCTTGGGGCGTTGTCTATCGTCATTAATAGGCGGTAATGCGTCCAACTCAATTCGTCACGCAGTGCGTGACGAATTGGAAATATGGAATAAAATTGACGCATATACCTAAGATTGGTCTCGGTAAACCCCTTTCCGAACTCCGCTTTTAGCCGTTTAGCCAAGTATTTTATCAGCCCGGCCCCATATTCGGCCCGCTGACCTTCTTGAGCCTCCATAATCTGCCGCCCGACATCCCAGTAGGCCTCCACCATGGCGGAATTGACGGCGGCGTACGCCTTTTGGCGCGCGGTGACAAGAACGGTATGGATACCGTCGTAAACCGTGTTTTCGGCCTCGCTACGGGTATACGCCTCTACTTCCCGCGCTTTGCCGATATCGATATCTTTCTTGTTTTTAGGGGACAATTTTTGGCCTCGCTTCTAAACGAAAATGTGCCGTCGTTTATACATATAAAATAGTATTTGGGTGTATTAGGTGTCAATAGTAGGGCCAATTTAGTCTAAAAATCTAGACCTCACGGAGGTATTTCCGCAGATCAATCCGCTCCGCGCAACGATGCGTCCTCACCCCCGCCCTCGACCTGACCCGCGTCGTCTTGCAAACAGCGTACTGAGAAGCCGTGTTTCTTTTGGAGGCCTCGGACATGGCAATTCCGTCCGAGGCGGGGGCGGGGTCGGCGCAGTCGGCGACACATACGGCGGCGAATAACAGTAATAGCGAACGGCGGCGGCGGTGGCGATTAGAGAAATTCATTGAAAATCCTTTATTGCGTTTTAAATTATAATTCTACTACCGTTGAACAGTGTTTTCAGTCAACATATCAATCATATTTTTTGTAAAAATAATTATCCACCTTGTATAACTCAGAATCTTTGTAAAGATTTTTCAAGGTATCAATTCTCTTCTGAATCTTCTCGTTCGCAATAAGGTGTCTCTCTTCCGCAATGTTAAAGTGGTCGGAACGGTCGTTGTAGTCGTCTCTGATGTAATACATGGTGTCTATCATGTTGTGATAGGCTCTGCCTTCATTATGCATTTCTAAACACTTGTAATAATGCGACAACGCTTGTTGGTTTTCACGATAGCCAGACAGCTGTTCTCGCCCTTCTTCGTCAAGGTATTTTGTTAGATAACCATCTATTTTTGAATCTTTTTCTTTATAGGTCTCATACGATTCATACTGTCTTATCCAAAAAGAAAGGTGTTCATGTACAGAACCCACAAAACTATGCGGAAAAAGATAGGTCTCACCCATTGTTTCTGATAATTGGATGATGTCTACCAAACAATAGATTGTTTCGGCAAAGAGATTATCCAAGAAGCCAATAACATCTATATCTATTCCCAAAATACCTTTTACAGTATTTTCACATTTTCCTTTCAACTTTTTATATTCATCCTCCTGTAAAACAAAATCTTCTTTTCTTCGTAGTTCTTCGTCTATTTCAACTTCCCCAAGAAGCAGTTGATACGCTTCATAATTGAGCTTAGATTTTAACCGTAACCGATAAATACGGCCTACGACACTGTAATTTATTTTATACGGTGAGGTGATACGCAACTCGTAATATTTTTTTAATATAGCAGCGTCTTTTGATGTTTTCTTTAATTCTAATTTTAATTCCAACTCTTTCACCAAAATCCGTATTTGGGTAATTTCTGTGTCTACCAACAAACCTTGCAATGGAATTCGTTTGTCAATTCTACTTTTGTCGAAGTCTTTTTTACGTTTATTCAGTTCAAGCACATTCAAGTCTTCGTTGGCGTGCCATAGATAGTGAATGGCTTTTTCGCTTAATCGTTTGATATTGTTTATTGATTCTGTGTTTCCAGAAAGTTCATAATGCTTAAGTAGGCGGAGCATTTTATGTATTTGGTAAGCAGATTGTTTATATAAATTAGCTTTGCGAAAAGCCTCCGTTGATATGGTATACATGGCAAAGGCAACTTCTATCTTTGCAAATTTATAGTCCATACCTACATTAAAGAAGAGAACCATTCTGTCTTCCTTTTCTAACTCCAAATAGCTAATATACCTTTCCAAAATATCATCTAGGTTATCTGTTGAGTTTATGTGACAATTTGTTTTACAGATATAGCAATAATTATACTCACGGCCGTGTTCCCTCCTATCACAAGAGAAAAATATATTGCCCCAATCGGAAAGTATTTTACCTAATATCGTACAATATTTCATGTTGTAGTTACCACTAATTTGCTCATCACACTTAGACAGCATTTCTCGCAAAGAGTATTTATGTTGGTCTTTTGCGATATCTAAATGCAACAACGCAGAAAGTGCTCTATAATAGTAATCGCAGGCGGTGCACGAGGAATTTTGCGGGTATTCTTTTTCATTTACTTTACATCTTAAATTTCTTAAATCTAAGTTTTTATAATATAAAACATCCGCTACCCGTGAATAAAATTCGGCTTCAAGACGTGCGGCATCTTTGTGATCTATAATATATGTCAAAAAGTCAAATTCTCTGTCCAATTGATCCAAATGATTGACAGCGATACCGCCAATATGACTTAGTTCGAGTATTTGCAGTTTAGCGATAAATGCTAAATAAAACATTTTCAAACCCTCGAATGTCATTTTCTTAAATAACGCATCGTTGGTGTTGGGCGAGAGTTTTTCGAAATGCAACGGTTGCGGCGAAGCTGTTGAACTATCAACAATCTCCGTTTCTATCCGAGGTGTTTTGATATTATCGTAATACATCTCATCTTTTTTATCTACTTTTCCTACGATAGACGCTTCTACGAACACATCATTTTCTCTACCTTTTCTTAGTACGACACCTGCGCCTAAATCTTTAATCGAAATATCTCGTTCCCGAATAATCCAATTGCACAGCCCGCCGTAAGTCAAATAGGCATAGTCGTATTGTTTCCGTTTCTCGTAAATCATCCCCAACCTAAGCATATTGCGCACATACCGATATAGCTGTCCTATTGTCATCTTTTCTTCTTCTTTTTCTGTGTTGTTGTACGTTATTATTACTTTTTCACCGTTTTTGCCTACCATTTCATAGGGTTGTTCCGTATTACGATAGTGTTTTTGTTCTAATCTGCTAAGTGCTTGTACGGCATTCTTATAGTATACCTCCGCTTCCTCAAGTTCATCATCGTAATAGCACAAATCGCCCAATACCACTTGCAATGAAGATGTGGCGTCAATAAATACAGAAGAATCTTTATTGCCTTGGTATTCTCTCTCCGTCTTCTCCAATAAATCTTGGTAGTGTTTTTTCAACGGCAATGTCTCATCTAACGAAAAGCTGAAGAGCGCAGAGAAAACTTCATCCGTTTTTGTTAACGCAAAAATTTCATTGGCCATTAAGCTGTCAAATTTGTAATCCGATAAACCGAACTCTGACTTGGTGAGGTGTACCTGCGCCAAATAATTGAGTAAATCCACGGCGACGGATTTTAATTCAGGCGCACGGTTTGCTTCCAACATTTCAGGGGAAATGTCCAAGTGTTTCCATGAAAAAGAATGTTTGTGAAATTTAAATAAAAAATCGACAAACCGTAACGACGATACTAATAATTTGTCGCTATGCTCTTTAATATTGCTCTCCGCGAGACGGTAAAATATCGGGGTTATCAGGTACGCGATAATACCCAGCGTATATTGCTTGTAATAGTTGAATGTCAAAAAATATTTAGATTTGCGATTACGTCGTACAATTAGGGTATTTCCACGTTTAACCCTTTCTTTTTCAACTCGAATTTCAACAAATGATTCAAAAAGCTGTATCATTTTCTTGGGCGCGCCTTTGCTCACATGGGCAAGGTAGACGATAAATTGTTGCAATACGGCAATTATTTTTTCTATTTTTTCGTGCCGAGTGTCTTCTTCTTGTTTTGTGCTTTGTATATCTTGAGAAAATATCTTTTTTTCCAAATACGCCCGATAGCTTTTCAAGTTATATGATTTTACCTCATAATTATGCGGAATAAGCTTGCGACAAACAAATTCTTCGGGTAATGACGCTATACCAGATTCTTCGCGTATTGTTTTTTTACCAGTAGGGTGGTCGGCAAGAAAACTCGGCACTTGGATAACTGCGTTAAAGATACTGCCTATGTAATTGTTTCTTTCAGACACGTCCGCCAAGTGAATATCAAACATTTCACGGCCGGCAATAAATATGAATTTGGCGCAGGAACTAGAAAGAAAATACTTTAAATTCGACAATATCCTCAAGATCTCTGTTTGCCGTTCGCGGGTCGCGCCGATAGAAAACATGGTCGCTTTGGTTTGCGGAGTTTCTTTTTCTAAATTAGTGTCGCCTGGTTCCACTTTATCTAATTCATCAAACACAATTACTACTTTGGGACGACACATAAACGGCGGGATTCGCTGCATATCGTCCAAAATATCCTGCAATCGCTTCTCTATCTCACGCGCATCGGCCGCACTACGCGATTTTTTGGTTTTGGCTCCGATTTTCGGACCAACGCTTCCGCTATTCACACCCACCGCGTTTTCTTGTTCGGTGCTATGCGTGATATCTTCATTCAGTTTTTTAAGCCGCCGCATTATTATCCTATGTGTAACAAAAAGGTACATAATCCAATTACTACGGAATACAATTATCGTGAATAAACACATTACGAAAAATAATCCCCAATACGTATAACTTATTTTAGGATAAAACTTCTTAATAATTTGGTCAAATCCACGCAAAACGACGCAAAATTTCGTGAACGCGCTATTTGTGTTCACTTCTGTTTGTTTATGTGATATTTCCCCAACACGATCAACATCTGTCGTTGCGTTATTTTCTATTTTAGCACTTACCTTTGTCTCTACTTTTGTGTTTACCTTAGAAAAAAGGTTTTTTAAACGGTATTGATCGTTTATTATTGTATCTAATTCTTGTACGTTCACAATCTTTTTTATTGATTTATATATATCTTGTTCTCTTACAACACTGCTAAACAAATATGACAAGAAAAGAAGAGCCGCTGTAGCCAAAGCCCGCCAGGGCAGCATACGCCTAAAAGAACGGCGATACTTGGTGTACTCCGTGCTTAAAGTTCGCACGATTAACCGTAAAATATCTTTTTCGTCCCTTAGTTTATGGCCAAAGTTTATACGTAAATACAAACGGCTATAGTTCTGTATGTAATTATTAATTGGGTTTAAAATAGAATCCCAAATTATTATTTTTATAAAACTATCATATCTATTTAAACCCATTTTTTTATATTCGCGCCGCTTATTTCTGAAAAATCGTACATACATACTAATAAAAGCTATCGCTAAATAGACAAAAAATGCAATAAAAATAGACATTACACCCCAAAAGTATTTACCGAATACATCTATTTTTTTCAAACAAAACACTGTCCCGATAACAGCCAACAAGAGGAGACCCAAATATCTCAGGTGCTCGGCAAGTTTAGAATTAGGTTGCAACGATGTCTCATTGATTATCTTATTCACTAAACTTGTCTTTCCTACGCCGCGATTCCCCGCAATCAAATAAACACCTGGCTCGTTGGGAGAATCCTCTATTACTTTCTTTAGTTTTTCACGTGTCCGCTCTCTCCCAATAAATGGCTGTGACGAGTCACCAGAGGATGAATGACTAAAACAATAACCTGGTAGCTCAATCCTGATTTTCTTTATCTTTGAGTTAAGAATATCCAGCGTTTTCATGGTTAAATCTCCTTATGATTTGTTGTTTTTTTAGATACATCCGACATTATGACGGAATGCACCGAGCTACGCACCCCTAACGGGGTGCGGGTTGATTTTTTCAATGATATTTTTCTACCAAGCTTAGCACCCCTACGGGGTGCTATAATATCCCCGATTCTAAAAGTTTTCTTGCACCCCTTTAGGGGTGCATAGCTTGGTAGAACGTATGTTCTACCGTAATTTATACGCACCCTATAGGGGTGCGTACATTTTTATGGCACCACGTTACGCTAGAATACATGATGCTGTAGGCTTTAAGCTACTCTAAAGACTGGTACGTTTGGAAACTTCTTTTTTATTTTGCCAAGAAAGTTTTCTTCATCAGAGCAACAGAGCATCTTTCTTATTTTATTAAGAAAACATTTTTCCTCTACTCCGTCATCATTAGTTTTGTTGACAAAAACAATGGCGATATAATGAGTATCTTTCTCTAACGATCCAAGAGCGGCGTTCGTTGCTTCGATTTTGTCAACCCTGATACCATGAAACCGTAACGCTTCTTGTAGACACATATTATCGATCGATCCATCGCCGACCAATAATATTTTGTTTTTCGGACAGATTTCATCTACCCGCGAGTCTATTTTTGAAAGGAGATCACGCATTCCTTTCAATTGTTCTTGGATACTCTCCTCCTCTCTTATTGCGTTATACACTATAGGTGTTGTAACAAAAGAACACACGCCGCGCTTCATGATCATTTGTGCGACGTTAGAAAAATCTTCTTCGTCTTTAATGTTTGCAGCCTCACATAACTTTTTACAGTAGTACCCCAAAAAACAAAGAAATATAATAGAAACTACTACAGGTAAAAAGACAGAAACGCAAAGCACTATAATATCAACTGGCTTACCTTCAACTTTAACACCTCCAAGATGCAGTACATACGCGACAAGGCCAAATGACAACACAGCAAGCATGCCGATAATCACGAACGTGCTGGTTACAAACCTCTTTACTGACTTTGAACTTAGAACTGTTACGTTTTTCATAACAACTTCCTCCTATGGTTTATTGGTTTTTAGGTTGTTTTGCAACATGCAAAACACTGTACTAGTTATATTCATTACTAACACTAACAACAACTGCTTTCATTACAAAACCTACACGCCTCACATCACTTATCCTGAACGCAACGCGCCGAAAAGCCGTTGCTCTTGTAGTAGTTGAACTCGAACACGTAGTCGTAGTAGTAGTACATGAGCAGGTTGTAAGCGTTGTCGTCGGAGTCCTCCGTAGCCGTCCACCAGTAGCCGTTGTCGCCGGCATCGTCGAAACGGCCATCGGAGTACCGGATGCCGCCCGGCAAGGCCGAAAAGCCGAACTCATCCGTACTGCTACTGCTAATAGCAGAAGAATAATTCCAACCGCTTGACGATTTCAACTTACTGCCCGCAACCGATGAACCGCCAGCCGCCGTCACCAAATTATCCCATTCTTTATCAGACGGCAAATGCCACCCGCTCGGACAAACGCCCTTCACCCCACTCGGATTCGCGGTAGAACTTGTTGCGCCTGCCATCACAGTATTCCAATCATACAACCTACCGTATTTGTTACAACTATCAGTGCTATTTAAATAACACCAAGAACCGCTTAATGTCTGATAATTCAAATTCTCGGCCATCCACGTCTGTTCACCTATACTTACTATACGGTATATCTTGCTATCTCTATTGTCGATGAACGTCCCGCCAAACACCGCCGTCACCGTCACCGCCTTTGACGGCATGGTGAACGTGGTTGTCGCGTTGTTCGCGTTACCGAACGTTACGCCGTCCGAAGATGTCCAGTTTTTGAACTGCTGTCCCGACGGCGCGGTTCCCGCAGATATGCTGACCGTTGCCCCTGCCGCATAATTGCCGCCGCCCGTCGCTCCCGTACCTGCGCTTGAAACCGTCACCGTGTAAGTCTGTATCGGTATCGCCTCAAACGCCGCCGTCACCGTCACCGCCTTTGACGGCATGGTGAACGTGGTAGTCACGCTGTTCGCGTTACCGAACGTTACGCCGTCCGCAGATGTCCAGTTTTTGAACTGTTGGCCAGACGGCGCGGTTCCTGCGGATATGCTGACCGTCGCTCCCGCCGTAT
>Ga0209738_10000203_pt1 | contig 13166 bp, 9 predicted proteins | sample TergutNc150P5_FD_187289 | JGI IMG/M metagenome (GOLD analysis project Ga0209738, IMG submission 187289) | Nasutitermes corniger P5 segment gut microbial community from laboratory colony in Florida, USA - Nc150 P5 (SPAdes) (version 2) | ecosystem: Host-associated > Arthropoda: Insects > Digestive...
CGGCACGGCGCGGCATGCCGATGGCACACGGACCCTGTTGGCTGATCTGCGTGGCCAGCCGCTCATGGCGCTGGCGGGGATTGCGCGGCCTCAGGCATTTTTCGACATGCTGCGCGCGGCGGGCTTGACGCTGGCGCAAACCTGCGCGCTGCCCGATCACGCCGATTTGGAGCATGCGGCGCGCGCGCTTGATCCCCATCAGCCGCTGATCTGCACCGAGAAAGATGCCGTAAAGCTCTGGCGTTGGCGTCCTGATGCGTGGGCTGCGCCGCTGGCACTGGATGTGCCGGAGGCGTTCTTTGCGGCGCTCGATGGCTTGCTCGACGATGCCTGCCGCGCTCTGCAACCGGGTCGAGAGATTCCATAATGCGCGCCATGCCCGCCTGCCGATTACTTCATGCCGTGAGCGCGCGCCTGTACCCGGCGCGGCGTCAGCGCATGGGGCATGCGCCATGACTGGCGCGCCGCCTGCCCCGCTGGAACAGGCGCGCCAGTGGGTGCGCCAGGCGCGGCGCATCGCCGTGCTCACGGGCGCGGGGGTCAGCGCCGAATCGGGCGTGCCCACCTTTCGCGACGTGCAAGTCGGGCTGTGGGCCAACTTCCGCGCGGAAGATCTGGCCACGCCCGAAGCCTTTCGCGCGCACCCGCAGCGCGTGTGGGACTGGTACGCCGCGCGGCGCGCGCAGTTGGCCCAGGTGCAACCCAATGCCGGCCACGTGGCGCTGGCCGAATTCCAGCGGCGTCACCCCGGCCGCCTGACGCTCATCACGCAAAACGTCGATGGCCTGCACCAGAAGGCCGGCAGCATGGGCGTGTTGGCGCTGCACGGCAACCTGTCCGAAAACCGCTGGCTCGATCCCTGCCTGAAAACCGGCCTGTACGGCCAGACCGTCCGCTCCTGCGACCCCGCCCAAGCCGTGCCCGGCCACCCGCCGCACTGCGCCGAATGCCACAACCTGGTGCGCCCAGACGTGGTGTGGTTTGGCGAAATGCTGCCGGAAGACGTGCTGGCCGCCGCCCACCACGCCGCCAGCGCCTGCGAGCTGATGTTGGTGGCGGGCACTTCCGGCATGGTGTACCCGGCGGCGGGCCTGGCGCATCTGGCGCGGCAATCGGGCGCGCGCGTGGTGGTGCTCAACCCCGAACCGACCGATCTGGACGAAACCGCTCACGTGCGGCTGACCGGCACTTCCGCCCAATGGCTGCCGCTTTTGCTGGCGGACTGAAGGCGGCGAGCCGATGGCCGCTCATTGCTTCGCGATTTTGCGGATGGTGTAGCCATCGGCAACATAAACCGCGCCGTTAACGTCCACGGCCAAACCTATAGTCTCCCAAAATTCAGCCTGGGCAGCCGGGCCGTCTGTATGGCCCTGACTGCCCGTTCCCGCCAGCGTGCTGACCACGCCGGCCGGCGTAATCATGCGCACTGCACTGTTACCGGCATCGCCGACATAAAGGTTGCCGGCCGTGTCGAATGTCAGACTCCACGGCTGATTAAACGTGGCAGCCGTACGCGTGCCATTGGCGAACCCGGGAGCATCCGTGGGCGAACCGGCCCAGGTGCTGACCGTGCCGCTGGGCGTGATCTTGCGGATGGCGTTGTTATCCGAATCAGCCACATACAGGTTGCCCTGCTGGTCCAGAGCGATGCCCATAGGCGCATTGAACGAGGCACTGGCTGCCGGCCCATCGGTGTCACCGATAGGAACGTTAGGATTACCGGCCACAGTGGTGACAACCCCCGCCGACGTGATCTTGCGGATGTAGGTTCCATTGAGGATGTCGGATCCTTCCATACCTTCGGTAGCATAGAGATTGCCCGCCGTATCCAACGTCAACTTTACGAGGCCGCTAAAACGGGCTGCCGATCCCGTGCCGTCGGTATGACCGTAGTCTTGGGGAGAGCCGGCCAGCGTATTCACCGCGCACGAGGAGGTAGTGGGGTTGGTGATTTTGCGGATGGCAGTTATATCAGCCACATAAACGTTACCCGTCGCATCCACGGCAAGGCCAAGAGGCTCAGCGAAAGTTGCGCTGGCGCAAGGGCCGTCGCGATAGAGGATTCCATTGCTGGTTGCCGTACTCCCGCCCGCCACGGTGCTGACCATGCCGTCAGCCGTCAGCACGCGGATTCTTTGATTATTGGGATCTGCAATATACAGGCTGTCATTCGGACCCAACGCGACATCTATCGCGTTTGCAAAAAGCGCCGATGCGGCGGGGCCGTCAGCAAAACCGGGGTTATCAAATTGCCCGGCAATGGTCGTGACCACATAGTTACTGCTGCCGCTGCCGCCGTTTTGAACAGTACCGTTGTCGTTCCCATTGTCGGGGAGACCTCCATCGTCGCCGCCGCAGGCCGAGAGCACCACCGCGACGGCCACTGCCGCCAGGGGCAAGCGCGAACTAAATCGGCGTGCGCCTAAATAAGTGAGTAATTGTTTATAGGCGGGCGAGAGGGTTTTGCAGGCGCATGGTCCGTATCTTCTGAGATGGGGGTTTGAGGTTGGAGAAAAATGATGGTATGCATTCGAGCACGCAACGGTGTGCATTTTTCCGAAAAACCACCAAAATGTCCAGATGGAACCCGGCTGAGAGGGGCGCATTGATGGCCGCCACCTCGGAAGTTGATGAGTACGCACATCAAGTTTATTGGTTAAATACATCACAACAGGGTGCGCTGGCTCACGGAATTCCCGACGGCTGTCGTCGGGCTATCCGTTGCCGGGCGAGGTTCGTCATGCCGCGCGCGCGGATCACCCGATGCGCGGCGCGGTCACGTCACTGATGCGGAAGACCCAGGGGACTTCCACATCTCAGGGCGCGCGTGTACCGACAGGGGCATGCGGAGGTTGGGTTCTATTGGAAGTGAGCCGCGCCGCGCGGCTATCATTCCGACGCATCTGCTTCATTTGCCGGAACCCACATGGATACCCGCCTGCTGCAATTGTTGGTGTGCCCCGTCACCAAAGGGCCGCTTGATTACGACCGCGAAAAAAGCGAGTTGATCTCGCGCGCGGCACGCTTGGCTTACCCGGTGCATGACGGCATTCCGATCATGCTTGAGCGCGAAGCGCGTGCCGTCTCGCCCGAGGAAATCGACCAGCTTCCTCCGCGCGCGCCGCTGGTGGCATGACCGCGCCGTTTACCGTATTGATCCCGGCGCGCTTGGCGTCCACGCGGCTGCCGGGCAAGCCGTTGGCGGACATCGCCGGCAAGCCGATGGTGGTGCGGGTGGCCGAGCGCGCTGCCGCATCGGGCGCGGCGCGCGTGGTGGTAGCGGCCGACGCACCGGAAATTCTTGCCGCCTGCGCTGCGCACGGCGTGCAGGCGCTGCGCACACGCGCCGACCACGCCAGCGGCAGCGACCGCCTCGCGCAGGCGTGCACGCAACTGGGGCTGGATGGCCAGGACATCGTGGTCAACGTCCAGGGCGACGAACCGCTGATCGCTCCGACGCTGATTGCCGATGTCGCGCAACTGCTGGATAGAACGCCTCAAGCCAGCATGGCGACGGCGGCACACGCGATTGAATCGGTGGCGGACTTCATCAACCCGAATGTCGTCAAAGTCGTCACCGACGCCCAGGGGATGGCTTTAACCTTTACCCGTGCGCCGCTGCCGTGGTGGCGCGATGGTTTTGCCGACGGTATCCGCGCGCTGCCTGCCGACCCCGCGCCGCTGCGTCACATCGGCCTGTACGCCTACCGCGCGGCATTTCTGCGTGCTTATCCGCATCTGGCTCCCGCGCCGTTGGAGCGCTGCGAGGCGTTGGAGCAGTTACGCGCACTCTGGCACGGTCACCGCATTGCGGTACGCATTACGCCCCACGCGCCCGGCCCCGGTGTCGATACGCCTGAGGATTTGGAGCGGGTGCGGGCGCTGTTTGGCGTGGCCGGTTGAAACGGCGCTCACAACGGGCCGTTTCGACGCGCACCACAGTTTGCCCATGGCCCGGCTGCCACGCTTGACGATTCCCGGTTATCCGCATCTCGTGTTGCTTACGGGCAATGACGGGCGGACGGTATTCGTTGACGATGAAGACCGGCGTGCCTGGCTGACACGGCTGCAAACGTGGCTGGCCCCGTGCAAGGTGCAGCTGCATGCTTATGTGCTGCTGCCGGAGCAGGTGCGGTTATTGGCTACGCCCGAAGACGCGGATGGACTGCCACGCCTCATGCAGGCGATCGGGCGCGACTACGTGCGTTACTTCAACCGGCGGCATGGCCGCAGCGGCACCTTGTGGGAAGGGCGCTACCGCGCCACGGTGCTGCAACCGGAACGCCATATGCTGGCCTGCATGACGTTGCTGGACACGTACCCGGTGGCCGATGGGCTGGCGGCACGGGCGGCCGATTACCTGTGGTCGAGTTGCGCACATTACGCGGGGTTGCGCGTTGACCCGCTGTTGACCCCGCCGCCGGCTTATTGGGCGTTGGGCAACACCCCCTTTGCGCGCGAGGCCGCTTATGGCGTACAAATCAAGACGGGCGTGCCTGCCGCGCAGGCCCAGGCCATCGAACGTGCCGGGCGCGGCGGTTGGGCTTTGGGTGATGCCGTATTTTTGGCGCAGTTGCAGCGACACGCGCCCCGCCGTGTATCGCCTGCGCGGGCCGGCCGGCCGCGCAAACAAAAGGATGCCGGCTAAGTAACGCCCGCTCGGAAAAGCACCGGGTTTGAAAAGAATGACGGGCGACCGCCCATGCCTGAAAGCATGGCGTTGCTTTGTTTAGGGTACGACAGTTTATGTGTCCCCAATTAAATTTAAGAACACCTAGCAAGAAAAATAATATTCATCTGACCCCGTATTTTTTGCTTGGCGAAACGTTTCATTGGTCTTATGCTTGCACGCTTTGCTGGAAAGGGTGTGTGCCAGGCGCGTCGCCGAGGTACCAGGCGGCATGGTTGAACATCATGGCGGCGGTGCGCGGTTGGCGTGGCGGCTGTTGCGTCGTAGTTCGTGCTTTGGACGCCCTTTCACTTTAATTTCCCCGTTTTTTTGCAGGAGCGCGCCATGAGTCTGGCAGGAGATGAGCAACAGGAGCAGTTGCAGCAGCAGGGTTTGTATGACCCGGCGCTCGAACACGATGCCTGCGGTGTCGGGTTCGTGGCGCACATCAAGGGCGAGAAGCGCCATGAGATCATCGTTCAGGCGCTCAAGATTCTGGAGAATCTCGACCACCGGGGCGCGGTGGGCGCCGACAAGCTGATGGGCGATGGCGCGGGTATCCTGATCCAGATGCCCGATGCGCTCTACCGCGCGGAGATGGCCCGGCAGGGCGTGGAACTGCCGCCGCCGGGCGAATACGGCGTGGGCATGATCTTTCTGCCCAAGGAGCACGCCTCGCGCCAGGCTTGCGAGCGCGAGCTTGAGCGCGCCATTCATGCCGAAGGCCAGGTACTGCTGGGCTGGCGCGATGTGCCGGTCAACCGCGAGATGCCGATGTCGCCCGCCGTGCGCGCCAAGGAGCCGGTGATCCGCCAGGTCTTTATCGGCCGCGGGGCGGACGTGATCGTGCAGGACGCGCTCGAGCGCAAGCTCTACGTCATCCGCAAAACCGCCAGCGCGGCGATTCAGCGGCTCAGGCTCAAATACAGCAAAGAGTATTACGTGCCGAGCATGAGCAGCCGCACGGTGATCTACAAAGGGCTGCTGCTGGCCGACCAGGTGGGCGTGTATTTCCACGATTTGCAGGATGAGCGATGCGTGTCGGCGCTGGGGCTGGTGCACCAGCGCTTTTCGACCAACACCTTCCCGGAATGGCAGTTGGCGCACCCCTACCGCTACATCGCGCACAACGGCGAGATCAATACCGTCAAGGGCAATTACAACTGGATGCGCGCGCGCGAGGGCGTGATGAGTTCGCCCGTGCTGGGCGAGGACTTGAAGAAGCTCTACCCGATCAGCTTTCCCAGCCAGTCGGACACGGCCACGTTCGACAACTGCATCGAATTGCTGACGATGGCGGGCTACCCGCTGGCACAGGCGGCGATGATGATGATTCCCGAACCGTGGGAGCAGCACGCCACCATGGATGAGCGCCGGCGCGCGTTCTACGAATACCATGCCGCGATGCTCGAACCGTGGGACGGCCCGGCTTCGATCGTGTTTACCGACGGCCGCCAGATCGGCGCGACGCTGGACCGCAACGGCCTGCGGCCGAGCCGCTATTGCGTCACCGACGACGGCTACGTGGTCATGGCGTCCGAGTCCGGCGTGCTACCGATTCCAGAGCACAAGATCGTCAAGAAATGGCGCTTGCAGCCGGGCAAGATGTTTTTGATCGACCTCGATCAGGGCCGCATGATCGATGATGAAGAGATCAAGTCCGGCATCGCCAACGCCAAGCCTTACAAGCGTTGGATTGAGGACTTGCGCATCCGCCTGGACGATGTGGCCGCGCCGGTGGCGGGCATACCGGCCAGCGAGCAGTCGATCGCCGCCACTGAACCGCAAACCGCGGGCGTGGAGGCCACGGCGCCGGCAATGCTGGATTTGCAGCAGGCATTCGGCTACACGCAGGAAGACATCAAATTTCTGCTCAGCCCCATGGCCGCCAATGGCGAGGAAGCCATCGGTTCGATGGGCAACGATTCGCCGCTGGCCGTGCTCTCCAACCGCAGCAAGCCGCTGTATCAGTACTTCAAGCAGCTTTTCGCGCAAGTGACCAACCCGCCGATCGATCCGATCCGCGAGGCCATCGTGATGAGTCTGGTCTCCTTCATCGGCCCCAGGCCCAACCTGCTGGACATCAACCAGGTCAACCCGCCGCTGCGGCTGGAAGTGAGTCAGCCCGTGTTGGACGCGGCGGACATGCGCAAGCTCCGCTACATCAAACGGCACACGCAGGGCAAGTTCAACTCCTACGTCATCGACGTGACCTATCCGCTGGCCTGGGGGCCGGAGGGCATTGAGGCGCGGCTGGCCAGCCTGTGCGCCGAAGCGGTGGATGCCATCAAGGGCGGCCACAACATCCTGATTCTGAGCGACCGCAACGTGGCGGCGGACCGCGTGGCGATTCAGATGCTGCTGGCGCTTTCGGCGGTGCACCAGCATTTGATCCGCGAGGGGCTGCGCACCGCCGCCGGGCTGGTGGTGGAAACCGGCAGCGCGCGCGAAGTGCACCACTTCGCAGTGCTGGCCGGCTACGGTGCGGAAGCCGTGCATCCGTGGCTGGCGCTGGAGACCGTGGCCGCCATGCACTACAACCTGCCCGGCGAACTGAGCGCGGGCAAGGCTGTCGCCAACTACATCAAGGCCGTCGGCAAGGGTTTGTCCAAGGTCATGTCCAAGATGGGCGTATCGACCTACATGAGCTATTGCGGCGCGCAACTGTTCGAGGCGATCGGCATCAATGCGGGCACGGTCGCCAAGTACTTTACCGGCACCGCCAGCAAGGTCGAGGGCATCGGCGTGTTCGAGATCGCCGAGGAAGCCTTCCGCTGCCACCGCGCCGCTTTCGGCGGCGATCAGGTGCTGCGGGACATGCTGGATGCGGGCGGCGAATACGCCTGGCGCGCGCGCGGCGAGGAGCACATGTGGACGCCCGACGCCATCGCCAAGCTGCAACACAGCACGCGGGCGGGCAACTTTGCCACCTACAAGGAATATGCGCAGATCATCAACGACCAGAGCCGCCGCTACATGACGCTGCGCGGCCTGTTCGAGTTCAAGTTCGATCCGGCCAAGGCGATTCCCGTCGATGAAGTCGAACCCGCCAGCGAGATCGTCAAGCGCTTTGCCACCGGCGCGATGTCGCTCGGCTCGATCAGTACCGAAGCGCATGCCACGCTGGCCGTGGCGATGAACCGCATCGGCGGCAAGAGCAACACCGGCGAAGGCGGCGAAGACCCGGCGCGCTACCGCAACGAACTCAAGGGCATCCCGATCAAACAGGGCGATACGCTCAAGAGCGTGATCGGCGCGGCCAACGTCGAAACCGATCTGGCGCTCAAGGACGGCGACTCGCTGCGCTCGCGCATCAAGCAGGTGGCTTCGGGGCGCTTCGGCGTGACGGCGGAATACCTGGCCTCGGCCGATCAAATCCAGATCAAGATGGCCCAGGGCGCCAAGCCCGGCGAAGGCGGCCAACTGCCCGGCGGCAAGGTGTCCGAATACATCGGCCGGCTGCGCTACTCGGTGCCCGGCGTGGGCCTGATCTCGCCGCCGCCGCACCACGACATCTATTCGATCGAAGACCTGGCGCAGCTCATCCACGACCTCAAGAACGTCGCGCCGCACGCCAGCATCAGCGTCAAGCTGGTCAGCGAGGTCGGCGTCGGCACCGTGGCGGCGGGCGTGGCCAAGTGCAAGAGCGACCACGTGGTGATCTCCGGGCACGACGGCGGCACGGGCGCGTCGCCCCTGTCGTCGATCAAACACGTGGGCAGCCCGTGGGAAATCGGCCTGGCCGAAACGCAGCAGACGCTGGTGTTGAACCGTTTGCGCGGGCGCGTCCGCGTGCAGGCCGACGGGCAGATGAAGACCGGGCGCGACGTGGTGATCGGCGCGCTGCTGGGCGCGGACGAATTCGGCTTCGCCACCGCGCCGCTGGTGGTCGAGGGCTGCATCATGATGCGCAAGTGCCACCTCAATACCTGTCCGGTGGGCGTCGCCACGCAAGACCCGGCGCTGCGCCGGAAGTTTTCCGGCCAGCCCGAACACGTCGTCAACTACTTTTTCTTCGTGGCCGAGGAAGCGCGCCAGATCATGGCGCAATTGGGCGTGCGCAAGTTCGACGATTTGATCGGACACAGCGATTGGCTGGACATGCGCAAAGGTATCGCGCACTGGAAGGCGCGCGGGCTGGACTTCTCGCGCCTGCTCGCGCAGCCCAAGGCGCCGCCGGACGCGCCGCGCTACCACAGCGAGACGCAGGATCACGGCCTGACGCAATCCATCGACAACCGGCTGATCGAAAAATCGCGCCCGGCCATCGACAAGGGCGAGCCGGTCAAGATTCTGGACGCGGTGCGCAACGTCAACCGCTCGGTGGGCGCGATGCTTTCCGGCGCGGTCACGCGCCAGCATCCGGAAGGACTGCCTGACGACACCATCCACATCCGGCTCGAAGGCACGGGCGGGCAATCGTTCGGCGCGTTTCTGTGCCGGGGCGTCACGCTGTATCTGATCGGCGACGCCAACGATTACACCGGCAAGGGCCTGTCGGGCGGACGCATCGCCGTGCGGCCCAGCCTGGATTTCCGCGGCGACGCGACGCAGAACATCATCGTGGGCAACACCGTGATGTACGGCGCCACCAGCGGCGATGCGTTCTTCTCCGGCGTGGCGGGCGAGCGTTTCGCGGTGCGGCTGTCGGGCGCGACGGCCGTCGTGGAAGGCACGGGCGACCACGGCTGCGAGTACATGACCGGCGGCACCGTGGCCGTGCTGGGCAAAACCGGGCGCAACTTTGCCGCCGGCATGAGCGGCGGCATCGCCTACGTCTATGACGAGGACGGGCAGTTCGCCAAACGCTGCAATCTGGCGATGGTGGGGCTGGAAAAAGTCCTGTCCGACGCCGAGCAGCGCGCCGTCGTCGATCCCGGCATCTGGCATCGCGGCCAAACCGACGAAGCGCAACTCAAGCAATTGCTGCAAAACCATCACCGCTGGACGGGCAGCAAACGCGCGCGCGAACTGCTCGACCGCTGGGAGACGGCGCGCGGCAAATTCGTCAAAGTCTTTCCGCATGAATACAAACGCGCGCTCGGCGAAATCAGCGCGCGCAAGAAGGCCGCATCAAGTACTACTGGAAGCGGCAAAAAATCAGGCCGTGATGCTTCCAAAAAAGAAGCATCCGCGGCGCGGTAACCGGTCAATACAGCACGTAAAGGATCAGCCATCATGGGAAAAGTCACCGGCTTCATGGAATACGCGCGTATCGAAGAGGGCTACCAGCCCGTTGCCGAGCGCGTGCGGCATTACCGGGAATTCGTCATCGGCCTCGATGACGCGCAAGCGCGCACGCAAAGCGCGCGCTGCATGGATTGCGGCACGCCGTTCTGCAACAACGGCTGCCCGGTGGGCAACATCGCGCCCGACTTCAATGACTTGGTTTACCGCGGCGACTGGCGGGAAGCGTGGCAAGTGCTCTCGTCAACCAACAACTTCCCGGAGTTCACGGGCCGCGTCTGCCCCGCGCCGTGCGAGGCCGCGTGTGTGCTCAATATCAACCGGGAGCCGGTCGGCATCAAAAGCATTGAGCACGCCATCATCGACCGCGCATGGGCGCAGGGCTGGGTAACGCCGCAGCCGCCTTTGCACAAAACCGGCAAGCGCGTGGCGGTCATCGGCTCCGGCCCGGCGGGCATGGCCGCCGCGCAGCAACTGGCGCGCGCGGGCCATGACGTAACGCTGTTCGAGAAGAACGACCGGCCCGGCGGGCTGCTGCGCTACGGCATTCCCGACTTCAAGCTGGAGAAATTGCATATCGATCGGCGCATCGCGCAAATGCAGGCCGAAGGCGTGACCTTGCGCACCGGCGTGCGTATCGGCGAACTGCCCAAAAAAGGGCCGGGCAGCAAGATCAGTGACTTTTCGCGCGAGTCGCTCGCGCCCGCGCAACTGTTGGCGGAGTTCGACGCGGTACTGCTCGCGGGCGGTTCCGAGCAGAGCCGCGACCTGCCCGTGCCGGGGCGCGATCTGGACGGCGTTCATTTCGCGATGGAGTTTTTGCCGCAGCAAAACCGCGTCAACGCGGGCGACAAGCTCAAAGGCGCCATTTCGGCGGCGGGCAAGCACGTCATCGTCATCGGCGGCGGCGACACCGGCAGCGACTGCGTGGGCACCAGCAACCGGCACGGCGCCAAGAGCGTGACCCAGTTCGAGGTCTTGCCCATGCCGCCGGAGCAGGAGGACAAAGCGCTGACCTGGCCTTACTGGCCCATCAAGCTGCGCACCAGCTCCAGCCACCAGGAAGGCGCGCAGCGCGAATTTGCCATCTCCACCCAATCCTTCACCGGCGACAAGGGCAAAGTCAAGGCGCTGCGCACCGTGCAAGTCGTGTTCAAAAACGGCAAGCTCACCGAAGTGCCGCAGACCGAAAAAGAATGGCCCGCCGATCTGGTGTTGCTTGCCATGGGCTTTACCAACCCGGCGGCCACCTTGCTGGACGCATTCGGCGTTGAAAAAGACGCGCGCGGCAACGCCAAGGCCGGCACCGATTGCACGGACGGCTATGCCACCAGCGTGCCCAAAGTCTTTGCCGCCGGCGACATGCGGCGCGGTCAATCGTTGATCGTGTGGGCCATCCGCGAAGGCCGGCAAGCCGCGCGGGCGATTGATACGTTTTTGATGGGGGACACGACGCTGCCGCGCTGAAGGCCGGTTCGGGCGGCCGGGCGTCGGAACAGGGATGAGCGAATCCGGCGCCCGCCGGTTTGTGCGGGCACAATCAATTTTTTGCCTGATCCGGAAAAACCAACGCCATGTCTTACACCATCACCGTTCAGCCCAGCGGCCGCCAGTTCAAGGCCGAACCGGGCGAGACGCTGCTCGCTGCCGGCATCCGCCAGGGCATCGGGTTGCCTTACGGCTGCAAGGAAGGCGCGTGCGGCGCCTGCAAGTGCAAAAAGCTTTCGGGCAGCGTTACGTACAGTCCGCGCGATGATGCGTTGTTCGCCGATCAGGAGGCGCAAGGTTACGTGCTGACCTGCTGCGCCAGCGCGACCAGCGACGTGACGCTGCAAGCGGATCAGGTCACGTATGCGGGCGCATTCCCGGTCAAGAAGATGCCCGCGCGCGTGGCGCGGCTGGAGCAGCTTGCGCCGGACGTGATGCGCGTGACGCTGCAATTGCCTGCGGGCGAGGCGCTGCAATATTACCCAGGGCAATACCTCGACATCGTGCTCAAGGACGGCGAGCGCCGCAGCTACAGCTTGGCGACCGCGCCGCACCGGTTGCAGGAAAGCGGCGCGCCGCTGGTGCAGTTGCACATCCGCCGTCAACCCGGCGGGCGTTTTACCAGCCACGTGTTCGGTGGCCTGAAGGAAAAAGAAATCCTGCGCATCGAAGGGCCTTACGGCAGTTTTTATCTGCGCGACGATTCGCCCAAGCCGATCATCCTGCTGGCTTCAGGCACCGGCATGGCGCCGATTCAGGCCATGCTGGAGCACATGCAGTTCATGGGCATGACGCGCGAGACGGCGTTGTATTGGGGCGGACGCCGCCCGCAGGATTTGTATCTGGATGATTGGGTGCGCGGGCAGCTTGCGGAGATGCCGCATCTGCGCTACGTGCCGGTAATCTCCGACGCGCTGCCCGATGACCGCTGGCACGGGCGCACGGGTTTCGTGCATGCGGCGGTGTTGCAGGATTTTCAGGACCTTTCCGGCCATCAGGTCTATGCCTGCGGCGTACCGGCCATGGTCGATGCCGCGCGGTCCGAATTCACCGCCCGCGCCGGTCTGCCCGAAGGCGAGTTTTATGCCGACGCCTTCGTGCCTGCCTTTCCGCCCGGCGGGGTGGCGCAGTAAGGTGGGTGGGGGTGGAGGTTGCATGCGCGGCAGCATTCGGCGGTGTCCAAAATATCCATCGCCGCTGCGCGGATCGGGGCGTAAACTTACAGCTTCCCTAAGAAAAGCCGCACCCTGAATGCGGCACAACGCATGAACCGTCTCGCATCCATACTCCCGGCCGCGCAGGTGATGGTCGGGGTTGAAGCCACCAGCAAAAAACGCGCATTCGAGGAGGCAGGTCTGTTATTCGAGCGCCTGCACGGCTTGGCCCGGGCGCTGGTTTCGGACAGCCTGTTCGCCCGCGAGCGACTGGGCTCTACCGGGCTGGGGCATGGTGTGGCCATTCCGCATGGCCGCATCAAGGGCCTCAAGGCCCCAATGGCGGCCGTGCTGCAACTGACCGCCCCGATCGGCTTTGATGCCCCCGATGCGCAACCGGTAAATTTGTTGATCTTTTTGCTGGTGCCCGAGGCCGCGACGCAAAAGCATCTGGAAATCCTCTCCGAAATTGCCGAGATGTTGAGCGATGCAACGCTGCGCGAACAGCTCAAAACCGCCGCCAGCGCCGAAACGCTGCACGATCTGATCGTGCGCTGGCAATCCGTCCAGAATGCCTGACGCCTGGGTATCCCTGATACCTTTACGTTGCACAACGGTACGTTCCGCGTGAAGCCCGCCATCATCAGTGCCGACACCTTGTTCGAAGT
>Ga0209738_10000204_pt1 | contig 13161 bp, 10 predicted proteins | sample TergutNc150P5_FD_187289 | JGI IMG/M metagenome (GOLD analysis project Ga0209738, IMG submission 187289) | Nasutitermes corniger P5 segment gut microbial community from laboratory colony in Florida, USA - Nc150 P5 (SPAdes) (version 2) | ecosystem: Host-associated > Arthropoda: Insects >...
CGTCACGCCCTCGATCGCGTCCGACTGGCCGTGCGCCCAGTCGTACAGCGGGTAGATGCACCAGGCGTCGCCGGTGTGGTGGTGCTCGGTGTGCCGGATCCGGTACATCACCGGGTCGCGCAGCTGCATGTTCTCGGCTTGCATGTCGATCTTGGCGCGCAGCACGTGCGAGCCATCGGGGAACTCCCCGGCGCGCATGCGGCGCAGCAGATCCAGGTTCTCGTCGGGCGTACGGTCGCGGAACGGGCTCTCGATACCCGGCTTGCCGAAGCCGCCGCGCTGGGCCGAGATGGTCTCGGTGTCCTGGTCGTCGACGTACGCCAGCCCCTTGCCCACCAGGTATTCGGCCCACTCATACAGCTGTTCGAAGTAGTCGGATGCGTACAGCACCTTGCCCGGATGGAAGCCCAGCCAGGCGATGTCGTCAATGATGCTGTCGACGTACTCGACATCCTCGGTGTCGGGGTTCGTGTCGTCCAGCCGCAGGTTGTACGTGCCGGCGAACTGCTCGGCGATGCCGAACGTCGTCACGATCGCCTTGGCGTGCCCGATGTGCAGGTAGCCGTTCGGCTCGGGTGGGAAGCGCGTCTGGACGCGTCCGTGGTAGGTGCCTGCGGTATTGTCGGCCCGCACGGCGTCCGCGATGAAGTCTGTGGCCCCGATCTGTGGCTGTGTCATGCCCGCCAGGTTACTACGAGCCCGGTAGGCAGACCCTGCCCAGGAATCCCGGCCAGGTCAGTTAGGTTGTATAAAGGACGTAGCGAACGAAGGAGGATGTGATGCAAGATCCTACGCAGCTGTTCACGTACTCCGGCTCGATTGACCAGCGCAGCATCCACGCCGAAACCATGCTGGTGACGATGGGGAACTTCATCGACGCGGGCCACGACCAGCGACTGCTCAACCAACACCTGTTGCACACGCTGCCCAACCACGAGCTCGGCCGCTTCGACATGGACCAGCTGTTCGACTACGCCGGACACCGCCCGCAGATCGTCTTCGACAAGGACCACTTCACGTCGTTCCGCGCCCCCAAGATCACGCTGCACCTGGTGCGCGACACCGATGGACAGTCGTTCCTGTTGCTGCGCGGGCCCGAGCCGAGCCTGCAATGGGAACGCATGGCTGCCGCCATCGAGCACGTCATCAACGAGTTCGACGTGCGCAAGACGGTGCTGGTGCAGACCTTCCCGGCGCCCGCTCCCCACACGCGCCCGGTGGTGGTGACGCGGTTCGCGTCCGACCCGGATCTGATCCCGATCAACTCCGGGCTGTCGGTGAGCTTCGAGATGAGCTCGTCGTTCGGCGGCCTGCTGACGCTGCGCCTGGGCGAAAAGGACCACGACGTCATCGGCCTGGCGGCGCACGTGCCGCAGTACCTGGCCGCGATGGACTATCCGGACGCTGCGCTGGCGCTGCTGGCGGCCGTCCGCGAGGTCACGCATCTGAACCTGCCCGACGGCGATCTGACGCTGCGCGCCGTGCAGACCCGCGAAGAGGTGGACGAGTCGGTGGCCGCGTCCCCCGAGCTGCAGGAGGTCATCGCCCGCATCGAGCAGCACCATGACGCCATCATGGCCCAGCGCGGCGCGCCGATCGATCCGGAAAGCCTGCCCAGCGGCGACCAGATCGCCGCGGAGCTTGAGGAATACCTCCGCCGCCTCGGCAGCTCCGGCGACGATGACAACAAGATCGCCTAGGCATCGTCATCTAGGGTTAACGCATGCATGTGTCTAGCACCGCCCTGCTCACCGACGAGTACGAGCTCACGATGATCCGGGCCGCACTGGCCTCGGGAACAGCTCACCGCCGCAGCGTGTTCGAGCTGTTCGCCCGCCGGTTGCCGTCCGGACGCCGCTACGGCGTGGTGGCGGGGGTCGGACGCGCGCTGGATGCCATCGAGCGGTTCCGCTTCGGCGAGCCGGAGCTGGCGTTCCTGCGCGAGCGCGGCGTCGTGGACGCCCGCACCGAGGACTTCCTGGGCGATTTCCGCTTCACCGGGTCGATCTGGGGCTACGGCGAGGGCGACCTGTACTTCCCCGGTTCGCCGCTGCTGACCGTGCGCGGCACGTTCGCGGAGGCCGTGCTGCTGGAGACGCTGCTGTTGTCGATCTACAACTACGACTCGGCGGTGGCCTCGGCGGCCAGCCGCATGACGTTGATGGCCGACGACCGTCCGTGCATCGAGATGGGCGCCCGCCGGGCCAACGAGCGGGCCGCCGTCGCCGCCGCGCGGGCCGCCTACATCGCCGGCTTCGCGGCCACCAGCGACCTGGAGGCCGGACGGACGTACGGCATCCCCACGACCGGCACCGCCGCGCACTCGTTCACGCTGCTGCATGACACGGAGGAGCAGGCGTTCGCCGCGCAGCTGGACACGCTGGGCGAGGACACGACGCTGCTCGTGGACACGTACGACATCGAGACGGCGGTTCGCACCGCCGTCCGGCTCACGCAGGGCCGCCTGGGCGCCGTGCGCATCGACTCTGGCGATCTGCGCACCGCCGCGCAGGACGTGCGCCACCTCTTGGACGACCTGGGCGCGACCCGCACCCGCATCATCGTCACCAGCGACCTGGACGAATACCAGCTGGCGGCCCTGTCCGGGGCGCCGGTGGACGGCTACGGAGTCGGCACCGCGCTGGTCACCGGGTCGGGTGCACCCACGTGTTCGTTCGTCTACAAGCTGGTGGCCCGCGCCGTCGCGGATGCCCCCGACGCGCCGCTGAACCCGGTCGCCAAGCAGTCGGAGCACAAGCGCACGCTGGGCGGACGCAAGTACGCGGTGCGCCGCCTGGACGCCAAGGGCATCGCGGAGGCCGAGCTGGTCGGCGTCGGCCAGCGCCCGGACACCGACGACCACGACCGTCCGCTCCTGCGTCCGCTGGTCGACCACGGCGAGCTTGTCGGGCGCGAACCGCTGCAGGCCGCCCGCGACCGCCACCAGGCCGCCCGGGCCGAGCTCCCGCGCGACGGCTACAAGATGTCGCGGGGTGAGCCCGTCATTCCCACGTTCTTCCTGGACGAACACGGAGCCCCTCTGGCCAACCCGTATGCCGGCTAGACGACACGAAACCACTTGCCACAACGATGTATCGCGCATGCGTTCATCCATGGTCATCTTCGCGTCCTTCACCGGCTCACGGGCGGCGGTCATGATACTGTAAAGACGTCTCTCGGCCCTGTCGCCGCCGGATCGACATCACGCTTGTCCTCGGGCATCCGCGCTGCCGTCAGGCGGGGCGGCCGGCGCGGCACGATCAAGGAAGTGAGATGGCCGATCAACTAACACGATTCCGCGAACTGCGGGACAAGTCGCTGCTTGGCGGAGGCCAGGACCAGATCGAGAAGCAGCACGAGCGCGGCAAGCACACCGCCCGCGAGCGCATCGATCTGCTGCTGGATCCCGGCACGTTCAGCGAGCTGGGCGCCCTGGCCGAGCACACGAAGACCGATTTCGGCATGGATAAGAAGAAGTTCCCGGGCGACGGCGTCGTCACGGGCTTCGGCGAGATCGCCGGCCGACCCGTCGGTGTGTACGCGCAGGACTTCACGATCCTGGGCGGCTCGTTCTCGCAGGTCCAGGCGCAGAAGATCAACAAGATCCAAGACCTCTGCCTCCAGGCCGGCATCCCGTGCATCGGCCTCAACGACTCGGGTGGCGCCCGCGTCCAGGAGGGTGTCTATTCGCTGGCGGCGTACGGCGAGGTGTTCGTCCGCAACGTGTTGTCCAGCGGTGTCATCCCGCAGATCTCGGTCATCATGGGGCCCTGCGCCGGCGGCGCGGTCTACTCCCCCGCCCTGACCGACTTCACGATCATGGTCGAGGGCACGAGCTACATGTTCCTGACCGGCCCCGGCGTCGTCAAGTCGGTGACCGGCGAGGACGTGTCGACCGAGGAACTCGGCGGCTCCACCGTCCACAATGCGCAGTCGGGCGTGGCACAGTTCGCCGCTCCGACCGAAGACGACGCGCTGGAGCTGGTGCGCCAGATCCTGAGCTACCTGCCGCAGAACAACACCGACGATCCGCAGCGCTACCCCAGTGACGACTCGCCGTCCCGCATGGACGAGGAGCTCAACGCCATCGTCCCTGCCGACGACAACCAGGGCTACAGCATGATCGAGGTGCTGGAGCGCGTGTTCGACACGGGCTCGATCCTGCAGGTGCATGAGCAGTACGCACGCAATGCGATCGTGGGCTTCGCGCGTCTGGACGGACGCCCGGTCGGCTTCGTCGCGAACAATCCGCTGTGGATGGCGGGCGTGCTCGACATCGACTCGTCGGACAAGATCAGCCGCTTCGTGCGCCTGTGCGACGTCTACAACGTCCCGGTCATCACGTTCGTCGACTGCCCCGGCTACCTGCCGGGCACGCAGCAGGAGTACGGCGGCGTCATCCGCCACGGCGCGAAGATCATCTACGCGTACTGCGAGGCCACCGTGCCGAAGATCGTCGTCTACACGCGCAAGGCCGTCGGCGGCGCCTACGTGGCCCTGTCCAGCAAGCAGATGCGCAACGACATCGCGTTCGCCTGGCCCACCGCGCAGATCGCGGTCATGGGCCCGGACGGCGCAGCACCCTTGGTGGCCGGCAAGCAGATCAAGGCTGCGGCGGATCCCGAGAAGGCCCGCGCCGAGTTCGTGGCGGAATACCGCGAGACCTTCTACAACCCGTATCGCGCGGCCGACATCGGCCAGGTGGACGAGGTCATCGAGGCCCGCGAGACGCGCCCGCGCCTGATCCAGGCCTTGCGCGTGCTGGAGACCAAGGTCGCCACCAGCCCGCACAAGAAGCATGGCGTGATTCCGAGCTAGGGGCAACGATGGCAGAAACCTCCAGCTTGAGCGCTCAAGACCAAGCGACGCTCGCGTCCATCGCGATCGCCCTGCACACGCATCTGGCCACCAGCGGCGAGATGCTGGACGACAGCGATCCCGCCGTCCTGGCGGCCATCGCCCTGGCCGTCCACACCGCGCTGGGCGAGCAGGGTCAGCCTGCCGCACCAGCCACCCTCCAGTCCCCGGCCAACCGCCCCTGGGTGGTCATCGGCCGTAGCTTGCAAATCCACACATGGCAACGGAGTTGATCATCATGACTCGCTACATCATCAATCTCAACAACACTTCGCACGTCGTCGACGTCACCAAGACGGGTGCGGACGAATACTCGGTGGCCGTCGACCCGACGGGCCCGGCGCCCGCGCCGGTCGTCGTCGCCGCGCCCGCGGCTGCGGCACCCAAGCCGGCCGCCCCGGCAGCCCGTCCGGCCGCCCCGGCCGCGCCCAAGCCCGCTGCGGCCGCCGCCGGCAAGGGACCCAAGTTCACGGCCCCCATGCCCGGCACCATCGACTCCATCGCCGTCAGCGTCGGCAGCGCCGTCAAGAAGGGCGACACCATCTTGGTGCTGGAGGCCATGAAGATGAAGAACGACCTCAAGTCGGACGTCGACGGCACGATCGCCTCGATCAACGTCGCCGCCGGCCAGCAGGTCAAGTTCGGCGAGGTCCTCGCGACCTTCGAGTGAGACGCCTCTCACAGTCCATCAAAGATGGGGGTGGCAGCCGCGCGCTGCCACCCCCATTCTTCATAGACTGAACCCATGCTCAACTTGGACCGACTCCCCTACGGCGGCGACTACAACCCCGAGCAGTGGCCGCCCCCGATCTGGGACGCCGACGACGCGGCCTTCGACCAGGCCCACATCAACACGGTGACGCTCGGGGTCTTCGCGTGGTCGCTGCTGCAGCCCGACGAACAGACCTACGACTTCTCCAGCCTGGACGCCGCCATCGACCGCGCGGAGCGGGCCGGACGCCTCGTGGTGCTGGCCACGCCGACGGGCGCGGTGCCGCCGTGGCTGGCCAGCGCCCATCCCGACGTCATGCGCACCGACTTCGAGGGACGCCGGCACGTCTACGGGCAGCGCCACAACGCCTGCCCCCTCAGCCCCAGCTTCGCCCGTTGGTCGGTTGCGATGGCGGACGCGCTGGCCGCCCGCTACGCCGGACGCCCGTCGGTGATCGCCTGGCACATCGGCAACGAATACGGCGGCGCCTGCTACTGCGACGCCTGCGCGCGCGGGTTCCGCGCCTGGCTGCGCGCCCGCTACGCCAGCCTGGACGCGCTCAACACCGCCTGGAACACGACATTCTGGTCGCACGTGTTCACCGACTGGGATCAGATCGTGCCGCCCAACGCCCTGTCCGAGCACTGGCGCGGCGAGGATCACACGGCGTTCGCCGGCATCACGCTCGACTACCGCCGCTTCATGACCGACGCCATGCTGGCGCGCTTCGACGCCGAGAAGCAGGCGATCCGCCGCCACGACCCGGACACGCCCATCACGACCAACTTCATGGGCCTGTACCGCCCGCTCGACTACCACCGCTGGGCCGATGCGCTGGATTTCGCGTCGTGGGACAACTACCCGCCCACGATGCACAGCGAGGCCCGCATGGCGCTGACGCACGACCTCATGCGCGGCCTCAAACAGGGCCGGCCGTTCTGGCTGATGGAGCAGACGCCGAGCCGCACCGCCTCGCGCGACGTCAACCCGGTCAAGGCGCCCGGCGTGATGCGGCTGTGGAGCTGGCAGGCCATCGCGCACGGCGCCGACGCCTGCTGCTTCTTCCAGATGCGTGCCTCGCGCGGGGCCTGCGAGAAGGACCACGGCGCGCTGCTCGACCACTCCGGCCGCACCGACACGCGCGTGTTCACCGAGATGGCACAGCTGGGCGAGGAACTGGAACGCGTCGGCGGCCGACTGCTGGACGCCCGCACCCCGGCCCGGGTGGCGCTGCTGTACGACTGGGACTCCTGGTGGGCCCTGGAGATGGCCGACGGACCCAACCGGAAGCTGAGCTACATCGACGTCCAGGTCGCCTGGTACACGCCGCTGTGGCGCCGCGGCATCGGGGTGGATGTCGTGCCCGTGGATGCCGACCTGTCCGGCTATGATGTGGTGCTCGCCCCGGCGCTGTACATGATCAAGGACGACATCGCCGAGCGCCTGGGGGCCGTGGCGGCCCGCGGCGGCACCGTGATCACCGGCATCCTGGCCGGGCATGTGGATGCCAACGCCAACACGTTCCCGATGGACGACCCCGGCCCGCTGGGGCCGCTGTTCGGGGTACGCGTGGACGAGGTGGACGCCCGCGAACCGGGCGACCGGGTGCCGGTGCGCTGCCCCGACCTGGATGCCACCGGCGACGGCGGGCTCATCTTCGAGCTGTTGCACCCGCTGGATGAGCACACGCAGGTTGTCGCCCGCTACGCCGGCGAGTGGTTCGCCGGCACGCCCGCCGCGACCTGCCGGCACGTTCCCGCCCGCGACGGCGATGGGCAGGCCTGGTATCTCGGCACGCTGCCAGACGAGGCGACGCTGGACGGGCTGTTGCTCGCCGCGATCGCGCGGCATGGCCTGTGCGACCCCGCCGCCCCCGCGGCGCCCGGGGTGGAACACACCGTACGGCTGGCCCCGGACGGACGGACGGTGCACTTCGTCCTCAATCACGGCGACGCCGACGTCGAGGTGCCCGGCCCGGTCAACGGCCAGGACCTGCTGACGGGGCGTCAGGTGCGCAGGGGCGCACCGCTGGCGCTGGATGCCCACGGCGTGTGCGTCATCGAAGCCGACTGACCCAGACGGCGTCCCCAGCCGTCCGTCGACATGACGGTGGGCCACCCGGACGAATCCGGATGGCCCACCTCAGAAGGGGTCTCGCCTGCTCAGACGGCGCTCCTGCAACCGTCCGAGCACAACGTCACCATGACACCGTCACTTCTTGACGTTGTCGTTATAGAGCTGAACCAGCTTGTCGATGCCGGCCGACTTCAGCGCTGCCTGGTAGTCGTTCCACTGCGTGTTCGGATCCTTGTTGCCGACGATGAAGTCGGTCGTCCACTGATTCTGCGTGTCGCGCAGAGTCTGGGCGTAGCTCGCGACGTCCTCCAGGGCATCGCTATCCATCGGCGTCGCCGGGGCGGTGGGCCGCTCGACGACACCCGCCATGCGAGCCATGAAGTCCTGCTCGGCCGGCGGCAGGTAGCTCAGGATCAGGTCGTTGAACGTGCCGTTGGCCGGCCAGAACACGCCATTCGAGAAGCCGTAGTCGGTGTTGAGCATCTTGGCATTCTTGCCCGCGGCCGGGTTGAGGCCCTGCGAGTTGTTGATCGTCGGGAGCAGCGAGCGCTTGCCGCTGGCGTCCTTGGTGTAGGTGCAGGTGGTGTCGCTGGCCTGCGCGTTCGGGCACTGGACGCCCCACTGCGCGAACTCGACGCCCTCGGGCGAGTAGTACAGCCAGTCGATGAACTGCAGGATCGCCTTGAAGTGCGGGTCCTTGGCCAGCGAGGCGCCGAAGACCATGCCGGAGCTGAAGCGCTGACCGCCGGTGATGTACGTCTTGCCATCGGGAGCCTGCGGGAGCGTGAGCATGTGCAGCGTGGTGTCGTGGCCGTTGGCCTGCAGCGCGGTCTGCAGACGCGCCAGATCCTGGTAGTTGCCGGAGACGGCGCACGCGGTGCCGTTCTCAAGCTTCTGGTCGGAGGCGCTGTTGTCGTTGGTGCCCTGCGTCATGGAGTCCTTGTCCATGAGACCGGCCTTGACCAGGCCCGCCATGAACGTGGTGATCGTCTGGGCGCCCGGCTGTGCGGCGGCGGCCACGTACTGGTTGGTCGTGCCGTCCCACATCTGCGCGCCGTTCTGGATCGCCCAGTCACCGACGAGCGTGTTGTAGTCCGGGCTCCACGCCTGCAGGATGTCCTTGGCGTTGTTGCCGGCCGTGAGTGGCACCTGGCACTGGTTGGTGTCCTTGAGCTTTTGCAGATCGGCCTGCAGCTCGGTCAGGTTGGTCGGATCGGTGGTCAGGCCGGCGGCCTTCCACAGATCGTCGCGCACGATGATCGAGTACTGCAAGATGACGCTCTGCATCAGACCGGGCAGCTGGTAATACTTGCCATCGGCCTGGCGCTTGGTGTCCAGGTAGCTCGACAGGCCGAAGTCTTGCAGATCCTTCTGGAAGTTCGGCATGTACTGCACATAGTCACTGATCGGCAGCAGGGCGCCGGAGTTCACGTACTGCGTCTCCTCACCGGAGTAGAACACCGGCATGACCTCGGGCTCGTTCGCCGCCGTCGTGATGTACTGGCTGCGCTTGGTCTGCCAGTCGGACAGCGGCACCTTGGTGAGGTTGAAGGAGACGTTCTGGTTGGCCTTCAGCGCGGAGAAGATCAGCCAGCTGTCCTTCTCCGGATAGTTGGAGTGGTCGCGGTACAGCAGCGAGATGTCGATGGGCTCGGTCGCCTTGAAGGTCGTGCCGACGGCATAGCTGTCCATCGCTCCGACCGAGTGGGCGGCGTCGATCGTGACACCGGAAGCACTGCCACTGGGGGCCGGCGTGTTCGTCGTGTTCTGACTGCAGCCCGCCAGCGCCAAGCCGAACGCAGCGAGGGCCACGACGGCGCCAACGGCGCCTTTGCGTGTGTTCCTCATGGTTGTTGGTTTCCTTTCTTCATGGTGGTGTGCCTGGTGGGCCGGGGTCCCGGCCAACCGTCAGGCTTTGACCGCCCCGAGCATGACGCCCGAGACGAAATACTTCTGGATGAATGGGTAGACGCACATGACGGGCAGGGCAATCAGCACCATGGCCACCGACTTGACGTTGGCGGCCAGCTGCGCGGTCGCATCGGGATCGCCGCCGACGCCCTGCTGAGACGCGCCTGCGATCAGGTTGCGCAGGTACATGATGACGGGGTACTTGTAGGGGTCGTCCATGTAGAGGAAGGCCTTCCACCAGTCGTTCCACTGGCCGACCGCGTAGAACAGCACCATCGTGGCCAGGATCGCCTTCGACAGCGGCAAGACGATCCGGACGAGGATGCCGTAGGTCGTCATGCCGTCGACCGCCGCGGCCTCTTCCAGTTCGACCGGGAAGTTCTCGAAGCTGGTTTTCATGATCAGCAGGTTGAAGACGCTGATGGTGCCGGGCACCACCATCGCCCACATGGTGTTGTGCCAGCCCAGCACATCGTTGACCAGCACGTAGCTGGGGACGATGCCGGGCGCGAAGAACATCGTGAACAGGGCGACCCACGTCAGGCCCGACTTGCCCTTGAGGCCCTTGCGCGAGATCGCGTAGGCGAACGTCGTGGTCAGGAACATCGAGATGAGCGTGTACAGCACGGTGTAGATCACGGTGTTCGCGTACTCGCGCCAGAACAGCTTGGTCGTGGCGACCTCGTGGAACGTGAACAGATTGAACCCGACCGGCCAGATGCCGACCTTGCCCGCCGTGATCGCGTTCGTGTCGCTGAAGGCCAGCGAGAGCACGTTGAGCAGCGGCAGGATGATGATGACCGAGAAGCCCACCAAGATGATCACGTTGATCACCGTGAAGACGCGGTAGCCGGTCGTCTTCGGAATGAACGAGCGGTCCTTGACCTCGTCCAGCGTCTTGACCTGGAAGTTGCCTTGTTCGTCGAAGGTGCTCACCACAGGCTCGCTTCCGTGAGGCGACGCGAGACCGTGTTCGCGCCGATGATCAGGGCCAGCCCGATCAGGCTCTGGAACAGGCCGATGGCCGTGGCGTACGAGGCCTGCTGCGGCTGGGCGAACAGGCCGTTGCGCATCAGGTAGGTCGATAACACGTCACCGGTGCTGTACAGGGCCGGGTTGTATATCAGCCAGATCTTCTCGAAGCCGACGCCCAGGAACGATCCGATGTTGAGCACCAGCACCACGACGATGGTCGGACGGATGCCGGGCAGCGTCACGTGCAGCGTCTGGCGCCACCGCCCGGCGCCGTCGATCGCGGAGGCCTCGTACAGCTGCTCGTCCACGTTGGTCAGCGCCGCCAGGTAGAGGATCGTCCCCCAGCCGGTCGTCTGCCAGATCTGCGAGATGACGTAGATCGAGCGGAAGTACTTCGGGTCTTGCATGAAGGATAACGGCTGGCTGATCAGGTGGATCTTCATCAACACCTCGTTGATCAGGCCGGTCGACAGCGTCAGCTGCAGGATCAGCCCGGCGATGATCACCATCGACAGGAAGTGCGGGATGTACGAGATCGTCTGCACGACGCGCTTCGTCCGGCGCGAGCGCAGCTCGTTGAGCAGCAGCGCCAGGATGATCGGCAGCGGGAACGTGAAGATCAGGCTCTCGGCGGCGATGATGACGGTGTTCTCGAACGCGTTCCAGAACTGCGGGGTGTTGATGAACTGATTGATGTAACGCATGCCGCGCCACGACACGCCCACGACGTTCCACGGGAAGCCCATGCCCGGCTGGTAGCGACGGAAGGCGATGATGGTGCCGACCAGTGGCAGGTACTGGAAAATCAGCAGGTAGATGAGCGGGAGGACACACAGGCTGTACAGGCGCCAGTGCTTGCGCACGGCGTGACCCCAGGTCTCCTTCTGCTGCCAGATGACCGCGCCTGACTCCGTGCGCCAGGGACCATTGCCGCGCTTGGGGGGTGTTGTCGGAAGAGCCGCGAACTCCTCCGCAGTCAACGTCCGCCCTTTCGCCATAGACCTTCACCTCTTCGTGAGCCCGAACCCGCCGAGATCCACCCCCTCGGCCGGGAAACTTTCGCGACATCGCTAAGCTGCCTTCAGCTTGTATACAAGCCCCCGCTCGTGTCAAGCGCCTCGGGAACACTGTTACCAAATCGTTACGAACGGGCGCGAAACTGAGCTAGTCCGGCCGCGAAAGTTACCCACCGGCGCAACCCGTCCGGATCAAGTATCGTTGGGCCCGTACTGACGGCACAGCCGCACGAACGGGACGGACATGGCGAAGAAACCGAGCGATCTGCTGAACGGATCCACGGTGGGCGGCAGCGCCTTCGCGCAGGTGACCGCCGGCATCTTGTGGTTCATGATGCTGACCGGGCTGATCATCCTCACCAGCCTGCCTGGCTTCGTGGCCGGATTCTTCCTGGCCCCAGTGCCGGGCAACCTGCCGCTCGCCTTCCTGTGCCTGCTGCCCGTCGGCCCGTCCGCGTCCGCCGCGCTGTTCGCCTGGCGCCGCCGCGATGTCGAGGGCACCGACCTGATCCCCGGCGGGCACTTCTGGCGCGGCTACCGACTCAACGCGCTCGACGTGCTCAAGTGGTGGGTGCCCTACCTGTTGCTGCTGGCCGTCATAGCGTTCGTCAGCGTCAACATCTCGGTCTCGGGCTGGCCGCCGCAGCTCGTGTGGGCGTTCGTGGTGATCGCCGTCCTGCTCACGCTCATCGCCGCCCACCTGATGGTGGTCACCTCGCTGTTCAGCTTCCGGACGATCGACGCGGTGCGCATCAGCCTGCTGTTCGTGTTCAAGCACTGGCGCGCGACGCTGGCCTACGCCTGCCTGGTGGCGGCCATGGGCCTGCTGACGCGCTGGCCGGGCGACTGGGTCATCGCGGTCTTCAGCTCCGTGTTCGCGTTCTGGTGGCTGCGGCTGGCCCGCGCCGAAATCGACAACGTCATGACGCAGTTCGTCCCCCCGCAGCCGTCCACCGACGACCCCGCCGGCAACGGCTGGCCCGAGGGCTGAGCCTCAGGCCACCTGGTACGGGTCGCGGGCGGGGACGAACGTCACCGGCACGCCGAGCCCCAAGCCCTGGATGCGGCGCGTCAGCTCGGCCATGCCCTGCTGTTCGGACGGGATGTGCCCGGCCACGATCAGCCCCTTGGGCGCACCCGCGGCCACCGCATCGGCCACGTACTCCCCCGTCTCCCACTCGTGGGCTTCCCCGATCAGCAGCGCGTCCACGTCCGGGCGCTGCAGCATCGCCCGGTTGCGTTCGCCCCCGCGGAAACCCAGGTCGAGCCCGACGCGGCGCACCTGCTGGGCCGGGTCGCCGATGAATCGCGGCACCCCGGCGCCCAACGCCGCACCCACCTGCCGGGCCAGCGCATCCAGCCGGGTCGCGGGAATGTCGGCCACGAACGGCACCGGCGACGCCGGCGTCGGCACCGGCCAGCCCAGCGCCCGCACCGTCCCCAGGTCGATCAGGTCGGGACGATGGTCGTGCAGGTGGTCGTGCAGGTGCCACACGGCCAGCCCGGCGCCCGCGATGAGGGCATGCTTGGCCCGGTAGACCGGATCATCCTGCAGCTGGTCGACCAGGGAATTCGTGTGGTCGAAGTACAGCGGCTCGTGCGTGATCACCAGGG
>Ga0209738_10000205_pt1 | contig 13154 bp, 12 predicted proteins | sample TergutNc150P5_FD_187289 | JGI IMG/M metagenome (GOLD analysis project Ga0209738, IMG submission 187289) | Nasutitermes corniger P5 segment gut microbial community from laboratory colony in Florida, USA - Nc150 P5 (SPAdes) (version 2) | ecosystem: Host-associated > Arthropoda: Insects >...
GTCACCGGCTCGCTGGTGCAGTGGCTGCGCGACAACCTGAAGCTCATCTCCTCGGCGCCCGAGATCGAGGAGCTGGCCCGGTCGGTCGAGGACAACGGCGGGGCGTACTTCGTCCCGGCGTTCTCCGGCCTGTTCGCACCGTACTGGCGTTCGGACGCCCGCGGTGCGATCGTCGGCCTGACCCGCTACGTCAACCGCGGCCACATCGCCCGCGCGGTGCTGGAGGCCGTGGCCTACCAGACCCGCGAGGTGCTGGACGCCATGGAGGCCGACTCCGGTGTCAAGCTGTCCGAGCTGAAGGTCGACGGCGGCATGACGGCCAACGAGCTGCTGATGCAGTTCCAGGCCGATCAGGTCGGCGTGCCGGTCGTCCTTCCCGAGGTCGCCGAGACCACGGCGCTGGGCGCGGCGTACGCGGCCGGCATCGCCATCGGCTTCTGGTCGGGCGAGCAGGACGTCATCGACAACTGGGCCATGGCCAAGCGCTGGGAGCCCAAGGCCGAGCCGGCCGAGCGCGACCGCCTGTACCGCCTGTGGAAGAAGGCCGTCACCAAGACCTTCGACTGGGTGGACGAGGACGTCAAGTGATCGCATGATCCCCTGACATGACAAGGGGGCAGGATGACCATCCGGTCGTCCCGCCCCCTTTGTCGTGCCGTCTCAGGCGGCCGCGTGCCGCGCAGCGCTCACTGCGGGGCGTCGAGGGACACCTCGCGCACATCGGAGTGGGCGCCGTAGGTGACCGGGATGGGCTGCGCCACGGGGATGGAAACCGAGTGGCGGCGCCACTCGTGCGGGGTCTGGCCCGTCGATGAGTGGAAGACGCGAGCGAAGTAGCCGGAGCGCGTGAAGCCCGTGGCCGCGGCGACGCCACTGATGGGCAGGGACGTCTGCGACAGCAGCAGCTTGGCGCGGCGGATGCGGCGATCGACCTTGTACGTGGCGAACGTCAGCCCGGTCAGCCGCTTGAACGAACGGGAGAACTGGCTGGTCGACATGGACAGCGACTCAGCGGCCCGCTCCACGTCGATGTCGGTGAGGGGATCGCGGGCCAGCGCATTCAGGATGGTGCCGATGGTCGCCACGGGCCGTCCGGATGCGCGCTCGGCCGCGGCAACGATCGCGTCCGCCAGCTGTTCGGTGACCACCTGGGCCGACAGCCGGTCGACCGGCAGCTGCTGGCACCAGTCCGTGCTGAGCTGCTGACAGCGCGGCAGGTCGTCCGCACTCACCTGCGCCACCACGGCAATCAGCTCGCGCTGCACGGCCTGCACGGCGACCATGCGCTCCTGCGTCGAGCAGGTCGCCCAGATCTCGTCGAGCAGCCCGGTGAGCGTGTCGATCGCCGTGGGCAGGTCGGCCCGCAGCGCCGCATCCAGCATCGCCTGCATCCGGGGATCCTTGCCCCGATGCACGATCGGCACCGCGGGCAGGCTGACGCTGATCGGACGTCCGACCGACTCGGTCGCCTCGCGGGCCAGGTCGAACAGCGCCTCCGCGGCCCCCTGGATCTTGCGCACGCTCACGCGCGGGATCAGGTCGTACAGTTCACGCAACGCGGGATCGGCGCGCCACCGGTTGTCGGCGGCGACCAGCGACGGCGGCACCGCCGTGCCGTCGGTGAGCAGCACCTGCCCACACACGATCCCCCCGATGTACAGCCCATCGGCGATGAGCGGCACGGACAGGTCGATCAGCCGGGCATGGCAGCGGTAGATGTACGGACGCCCGTTGACGGCGGACTGGCACGTCCCGTGCGCGTCGCACAGCCGACACAGCTTGCTCGTCGTCGGCAGCGCGCGCATGCGCTTGCAGAACTCGCAGAAGTTGGACGCCGGCACGACCGGATTGCCCAGGTTGTCCACCGTCACGGTGCCGAGCCCGGTGGCGTTGGAGAACGCCTGCTGGGCGCGCGCCAGCTGTTCAATATCGACAAACTCGTCGAATCTGCTCGTCCCTGGCATGACGTGCCCAATCCTCAGTGCTCACAAGTGAGTCCATCCTAGTGCCGGGGTTCCCGGATCGAGCGGAGGAACGGCATATGCACAGGCATCTAATAACTTAGCCAATCAAACCAAACGCGCTTGTCACAGCTGCTTCAGGACGGACGCAACGCCAAGGTCGTTCGCGATGCGCGGACATGGGAATGCCCCCGGGTGAGAGCCCGGGGGCATTCGCGATGTACGCGGACTACGCCGTGCGGTCGGCCGGACGGCTCGCCACCGTGTCCACCTGGACCGACGGGCCCATCGTGGTGGACAGTGCGATCTTGCGCACGTAGCGGCCCTTGGCCGTCGCGGGGCGCAGACGCGCGATCTCTTCCATCGTGGCGCGGTAGTTGTCGAGCAGCGCCTCGGACGAGAACGACGTCTTGCCGATGATGAACTGCAGGTTCGCGTGCCGGTCGACGCGGAACTCGATCTTGCCGCCCTTGATGTCGGACACGGCCTTGGCCACATCCATCGTCACGGTGCCGGTCTTCGGGTTCGGCATCAGGCCGCGCGGGCCGAGGATGCGGCCCAGACGGCCGACCTTGCCCATCAGGTCGGGCGTGGCCACGACGGCGTCGAAGTCCAGGTAGCCCCCGGAAACCTTCTCGATCAGCTCGTCGCTGCCGACCTCGTCCGCCCCGGCCTCGGTGGCCTCGGTCGCCTTGGCGCCCTGCGCGAAGACGAGCACGCGGGCCGTCTTGCCGGTGCCGTGCGGCAGGTTGACCGTGCCACGGACCATCTGGTCTGCCTTGCGGGGATCGACACCCAGCCGCACGGCCACATCGACCGTCTCATCGAAACCCGCGGCCGGATACTGCTTGATCAGCGCGATCGCCTCGTCCGGCGCGTAGTTCTTGGCCTCGGTGCGCAGCCCCGCGGCGGCGCGATATCGCTTGGAATGCTTCATCTGCTGGTTCCTTTCTCGTGGCAGCCTCGCAGGCTGCTCCACCAGTTCTGGTCCGGGTCGCCCCTGCCAGAGTGTGTGTATTCAGTTGGACGGATACGCCTATGCGGCGACCGTGACGCCCATCGAACGGGCGGTGCCCTCGACGACCTTCATGGCCGCCTCGACGTCGTTCGCGTTCAGGTCGGGCATCTTGATCTCGGCGATCTCGCGGACCTGGGCCTTGGTGATCGTGCCGACCTTCTCCTTGTTCGGCACGCCCGACCCCTTGGCCACACCGGCCGCCTTCTTGATCAGCTCCGGCGCCGGCGGCGTCTTCGTGATGAACGTGAACGTGCGGTCCTCGTAGATCGTGATCTCCGCGGGGATCACGGTGCCACGCTGGGATTCGGTCGCCGCGTTGTACGCCTTGACGAACTCCATGATGTTGACGCCGTGCGGGCCGAGCGCGGTACCAACCGGCGGAGCGGGCGTGGCCGCACCCGCCTGGATGGCGATCTTGACGACCGCCGCCACCTTCTTCCTGGGAGCCATAAGTCGGGTCCTCTTCCTTTATCTGTGTGGTTGTGGCTGGAGCGTTTCCCGCCCGATGGGGCGAGTCGGCTACACCTTCTGGATCTGCGGGAACGCCAGATCGAGCGGGGTCTCCCGACCCATGATCTCGACGTTGGCGCGCAGCCGCTGGTTGCGCGTGTTGATCTCGGTGATCGTCGCCCGCATCGTGGCGAACGGACCGTCGATGATCTCGATCGCGTCGCCGACCTTGTAGTCGACGACCTCGACCTTGCGCTTGCGGCGCACCGGCGAATCGGCGTGTGTCGCCGCGACCCGCGCCAGCACGCTCGGGGTGAGCATCCGCTCCACCTCGTCCAGCCCCAGCGCGACCGGCTGATTGGCGTGGCCGACGAAGCCGGTGACGCTCGGCGTGTGGCGCACGGCCGACCAGGAGTCGTCCGTCAGGTCCATGCGCACCAGCACATAGCCGGGCGTGAACACGCGCGTGACGGTCTTGCGGGCGCCGTTGCGCATCTCGATGGCATCCTCGGTGGGGACGACCGTCTCGAAGATGTAATCCTCCATGTTGAGCGTCTTGACGCGGAAGTCGATGTTCTGCTTGACGCGGTTCTCCATGCCGGAATACGTGTGGACGACGTACCAGTCACCCGGCTTCTCGATCAGCTGCGTGCGCAGATCGGCGAGTGCGGCCTGCGCGTCCGGATCGTCCTCGACGTCGGGCACCGGCTCGGGCTGATCGCCCTCCTGCTCGTCCTCGGGCATGGACAGGTCGATCTGGATCTCCTGCTCCGATTCGGATGTCGGCTCGAAGTCGCCGAAGTCGAGGTTGATCTCGACGTCATCACCGGCTGGCTCATCGGGTACCGACAGGTCGATCTCGATGTCGTCGGCGCTGTCGTACGAATCCGCGCTGTCGAAGGTGTCGTCGCTTGTCGCCATCAATCTTCTCCTAGCCCAGCCACTTGATCATGATCCAGCCGAAGAACTGGTCCAACCCGAACACGATGCCCATGATGATCACGACGAAGACCAGCACGATCACGAAGTACTGCCCCGTCGTGTCGCCGCTGGGCCACACGACCTTGCGCAGCTCGCCGACCGACTGGCGGGCGAACAACGCCGGCGTCGTGCGCTTGGGCTCCGCCTTCGCGGATGCCGACTGCTTGTTGGTGGGACGGTTCTTCTTCACCGGCGCCTGCGTCAGCTCGCGGTGCACCGGACGCGCCGGGTGATCGGCCTGGTCGGCGCTCTCGGCCTCGGCCTCAGGTTCGGGTTCGGACGGGGCGGGCTCCTCGGCCTCCTGCTCGGCCTTGGCCTTCTTCTTCGGACGCGCGCTCTTCGCCGCGACCGCCGGCGTGGCCGGCTGCTCGGGCGCGGACGGAGCCTCGTCCTCGACCGGCGCCACGGGAGTTTCCTCCAGCGGTTCGTCGGACGCCGCCGAGGACTCATCCGCCTCGGCACCGCTGGTCAGCTCGTCGAAGTCCGGCTCGACCGGAGCTTCCGGAGTCGGCTCCTCGTCGGCGGGCACCTGGTCGGCCAGGTCCGGCGACTCGTCGTCAGCGGGCACCTGGTCGCCCTCATCGGGAGGGCTGGAGAACTTGTCAGCCACAATCCGTCCTTCGTCATCGGTCGCGCCCTGCTCGGGAGCACAGCGTCTGTTGTCAGCGGCCACACGCGCGGATCCACATGCGCCACCCTGCACGGCACGAGGGACTTGAACCCCCAACCTGCGGTTTTGGAGACCGCTGCTCTGCCAATTGAGCTAGTGCCGTATGAATCCTGCTGTGGGCAGGCTTCGCACCTGGCGCAATGCACCAGACGATCGATTCTACCTGGGCGCAGGCCCCGACGCGAAACGGGCGCCGCAGATTCCGGACGCGGGCGCGTCCTCGCCCGTCGCGACGAGCACCGGCTCGGGCACCAGGTCGATGCCGAAGCGCTCGCGGACGCGGGCCTGGACGGCACCCGCCAGCGCCAGCACATCGGACGCCGTCGCGCCGCCCCGGTTGGTCAGCGCCAGCACGTGCCGGGTGGAGGTCGACGCCACCAGGCCGGGGCCCGGCGCCAGGATCTCGTGGCCGCCGGCAACCACGCCATACCCCTTGCCGATGCCCGCGTGCTCGATCAGCCAGGCCGCTGACGTCTTGACCGTGCCGTCGTCTTGCGGGAACCGGGGCGCATCCCCGGGCAGCCGCGCGGCGTCCCGGCTCGGCAGGATCGGATTGGTGAAGAACGAGCCCGCGCTCCAGGTGTCGTGGTCGGCGTCGTCCACCAGCATCGCCTTCGACCGGCGCAGCGCCAGCACGGCGGCCCGGACGTCCGCCAGCGGCACCCGGGCGCCCGGCGCGACGTCCAGGGTGCGCGCGAGCTCGGCGTACCGGATCGGCGCGCTGAGCGGATCGGCGGCCAGCCGGAAGGCGACGTTGACGACGACGTAGCGCCCGCTGGCCTGCCCCGCCGCGCGCGAGCGCTTGAACATCGAATCGCGGTAGCCGAAGCCGCACTCGTCCACCTCGAACGTGCGCGTCACGCCGGTGCGGCGGTCGTACGCCCGCACCGAGACGATCGTCTGGGCCACCTCGGCGCCGTACGCCCCCACGTTCTGCACCGGCGTCGCCCCGACCAGGCCGGGGATGCCCGACAGTGCCTCCAGGCCGCTCCAGCCGCTGGCGACGCACATGGCCACCAGATCGTCCCAGCGCTCGCCGGCCCACGCCGAGACCGTCACCGTGCCCGACTTGTCGTCGATCACCATCACGCCGCGCACGCCCACGTGCACGACCGTGCCCGGGAAGCCCGCGTCGCCCACCACGACGTTCGACCCGCCCGACAGCACGAACACCGGCTCGTCGGCGGCGTCCGCCGCCTGCACGGCGCCGATCAGCGCCTCCAGCGTGGTGGCCGCGACGAAGCGCCGGGCCGGGCCGCCGACGCGGAAGGTCGTGTGCTCGCCCAGCATCTGTGGCGTTGCGTCTGCGGTCACGAGGGCGTCGCCTCCGTCCGCACCTGGGCCAGCGCCGCGCCCAGCGCGTCCCCGGCCGTCACGGCCACATCGGCCAGGCCATCCTGCACCTGCGTCACGCGTCCGGCCACGTGCAGCACCGTGCCGTCGAGCGGCACCGGCAGGGGGCGGACGAAGCGGGCCCGCCAGCTCGCGACGCGGGCCGGATCGCCGCAGGCGTCGGTCACCGCGCGCAGCGCCAGGCCCAGCGTCAGCAGGCCGTGCGCGATGACCCCCGGCAGGCCCAGCGCCGCCGCGGCGGCGTCGTCTTGGTGGATGGGGTTGTCGTCGCCGGACACCTCGGCGTACCGGCGCAGCATGGCGCGGGTCAGCGCGACGTCCAGGCCCGGCAGCGCGGCCCCCGGCAGCCACAGCGGGATGTCGGCGGCGGGCTCGTCGCTCGACGCGTCCGGCGGGACGTGCGCCGGGCGCTCGTCCGAACGCTCCCGCGGGCCCCCGGCCGGATCGACGTGCAGCATCGTCGCCCGGCACACGCAGACCGGCCGTGCGGCGGCGTCCTCGACGTCGATGCGCAGGCTCAGCCAGGCGGCCGGCCCGCGCTCCCGGACGCGCCCGACGCGCAGGCGGGCGCACAGCTCGTCCCCCACCCGCACCGGGCGGACGAACTCGAATCCCTGGTCGACGTGGATCGTGTGCGCAAGCTGCAAGCCGAATGCGCCCGCGGCGAACAACGGACGCCACGCCCGGGCGGCCGGGACGGCGACGAACGTGGGCGGGGCGACCGCGTCCGCACCCCGATAGGCCGGGTTGGCATCGCCCAACGCCTCCGCGAAATCGGCGATCGACGCGGCGCTGACGTGCAGCGGGGCCGTCGGCGCGAACTCGCGTCCCTCCAGGTCAACGTACGATGGCATACGGCCAGCCTAGCGACCCGTCCCGACACAACCCCGCGCCACCGCGCGCCCACGGGCACCTGGCGGCCATACAATGAGGCATCCGCCACACAGATGTGACGAGCGAATGGGCAAGGAGAGGCCATGAAAGATCTGACCTGTGACGTGGCGCTGGTGGGCGCTGGCGTGATGAGCGCGACGCTGGCCACGCTGCTGTCGAGCCTCGACCCGTCACTCAAACTGGTGATCATCGAGCGTCAGCCGGAGCCGGCGCAGGAATCGTCCAACGCGTGGAACAACGCCGGCACCGGACACGCCGGCATGTGCGAGCTGAACTACTCCGTCGAGCAGCCGGACGGCAGCGTGGACGTATCGAAGGCCGTCCGCATCAACGAGCAGTTCCAGGTGAGCCGGCAGCTGTGGGCGTCGCTGGTGACCGCGGGGGTGATCGCCGACCCGTCCTCGTTCATCAACCCGACCGCGCACATGAGCTTCATCACCGGCGCGCCCGGCGTGCGGTACATGCGCACCCGCTACGAGACGATGATCGCCAACCCGCTGTACAGCACCATGAAGTTCAGCGACGACCTGGGACAGATCGAGCAGTGGGCACCGCTGCTGGCCCGGGGGCGCACGCCGTCCCAACCCATCGCGTGCACCTGGGATCCGGAGGGCACCGACGTCAACTTCGGCTCGCTGACCACGCAGCTGCTGGCGTGGCTGCAATCGCGCGGCGCCGTGCTGGAATGCGACCACGAGGTCACCGGCCTGCAGCGCCAGGCGGACGGCACGTGGGTGCTGCAGGCGAAGGGACGCACGGGTGCGGACGGCCTGGTCGTGCGGGCATCCCGGCTGTTCGTCGGCGCCGGCGGCTACGCGCTGTCGCTGCTGCAGAAGGCGCACCTGCCCGAGGTGCGCGGCATCGGGCTGTTCCCGATCAGCGGCAAGTTCCTGGTCACCAACGCGCCGGACGTCGTCGCCCAGCACGGGGCGAAGGTGTACGGGCAGGCCGAGGTCGGCGCCCCGCCCATGTCGGTGCCGCACCTGGACGCCCGCGTCATCGACGGCGAGAAATGGGTGCTGTTCGGCCCGTTCGCCGGGCAGAGCATCACGTTCCTCAAGCACGGCTCCATCTGGGATGCCCCGCGCATGGTGCGCCCGCACAACCTCATCCCGATGCTGCAGGTGGCCATCGACAACTTCGGGCTGCTCAACTACCTGGGCCAGCAGATCCTGGCCAGCAAGACCAAGCAGTACAACCAGCTGCGCGCGTTCTACCCGCAGGCCGACCCCAGCCAGTGGCACATGACCGTCGCCGGCCAGCGCGCGCAGGTCATCAAGGTCGGGCCGAACGGGCGCGGTTCGCTCGAGTTCGGCACCGAGACGATCTTCGCCGCCAACGACACCGTGGCGGCCGTGCTGGGCGCCTCGCCGGGCGCGTCCACGGCCGTCCCGATCATGTTGGCCGTGCTCAAGCGCGTGTTCGCCGACCGGATGGACGGCTGGGAGCCGAAGCTGCGCGAGCTGATCCCGACCTGGGGCACGCCGCTGTCGGACGACGCCGACCTGGCCCAGCGCACCCGCGAGCGCACCGCCGACATCCTGAAGATCACGCGTCCGACCGCCTGAGGGTGGCCGGACGCACGGACGGCGGCGCGCCGCAACGCACCGCCGTCCGTTTCTTCGCGTGTGTCAGCAGCCGGGCGCCCGACGCCAGCCCGGGCCGAAGGGGTTGGTCACGGGGCAGTACGCCTGCCGAGTCGCCACGGTGAACATGTCGGTCGCGGGTGCGGACGAGTTCTGCGCCGCGTCCGTCTGGATCGCAAACACCACCGCACTGCCCGTGCTCAGCGCCTGCGTCGACGTGCACGACCAGGTGCCGTTGCGCTGCACGGTCGCGGAGCACAGATCCAGCTGCCGGATCAGCATGGAGCACATCTTTCCCGGCGCGCAGGCCGGGCTGGTCTGGGTGTAGACCCGCACCGAGGCACCCGGCTCACCCGTGCCTGCGTACCTCGGCATCGTGGTCGTGACCGTGGAGCCGGGGGCGGGCGCGGTGAAGACCGGCGCGGACGGGGCCGCCGTGTCCGGCGCGGACGGGGCCGTCGTCACCGGGACGGACGGAGCCGTCGTCACCGGCGCGGACGGAACCGTCGGAGCGACGCCGCCGCTGTTGGTCACCGTGAGCGTCAGGCTCGTCGAGGGCGAGGAGACGTCCGGCGCCGTGCTCTGGAAAGCCTGCACGGTGACGGTGCCAACCGGCAGGGTGATAGACATGCTGGTGCACGACCACAGGCCGGAGTCTTGCACCTGCACCGAGCACAGCTGAACGACCGGAACGGCCGGACAGGGCTGCCCCGGCGTGCACGACGTGGCCACCGAGTACGTGAGCATGATCGCCGCGCCCGGCTGCCCCATGCCGACGAACATCGGCGTGCCGGTCGTGACCGTGGCGCCCTGCGCCGGCGCGATGAACGTCGGCGCCGCCGGGACGCCCGGCGCGGCCGACGCGCTGCTGGCCAGGCCACCCAGCGTGGCCATGGCGACCACGATCGCGCTCACCGCGGCGACGGCTCCCCGTCGCGGGGAACGAGCCACGTCCAGATGCTGGAGATGATGACGGAACATGATGAGACCTTTCTCTCACACGCAAAGACGAGGCCGGCGTGTGGGGTAACTGAATCGGGGATCTATGGGGGGTTCTCCAGGAGGGGGAACAGATTCATGTTAACCGCAACAACACGCAATGTAACCTGTGAAAATCCCGCACGGGGAGTGCTCTCCTCGGCACGGACCGCAGGCGGACGCGGCCGGCGTCGGGGCTACTTGGTCTGGAGGACGTAGCGGTGGACGGCGCCGGCGAGAGCCCCGCCGACCGTCGGGAAGATGAGGAACACCCAGAGCTGGCGCCAGGCCCACAGGTGGCCGCTGCCGTCGTGGCCGGCGAAGATCGCCGCGGCGATGGAGCGCGCCGGGTTGAGCGAGCCGTTGGTGATCGGGATGGTCACCAGGAGCAGCAGCGTGAGCGCCAGGCCGATGGCCAGGCCCGCCTGACCGTTGTGGCTGAGCTTGCTGGTCGCACCGATGATCACCATCACAAACAGGAACGTCGCGATCACCTCGGCCAGCGCGCCCGCGCCCAGGTCGAAGCCCATCGGCGAGTGCGCGCCGAAGCCGTTGGCGCCGAAGCCGTCCGCCCGGGCGGTGGTCGCGGTCACCGTGCCGCCGCCGCCGCGACAGATGAGGTAGACGAGCGACGAGCCGAGCGCGCCGCCCACGATCTGCGCGGCGATGTACGGCAGCACCCTCGACCCCGAGAACCGTCCGGCGACCCACAGGCCGACCGTGACCGCCGGGTTGAAGTGCCCGCCCGAGATCGGGCCGTACGCGTACGCCCCGACCAGCACGGTCAGGCCGAAGGCGAGTGCGACGCCCAGCCAGCCGATCGAGCTGGGCCCCGACGTGGCCAGCACGGCGGCGCCGACGCCGCCGAACACCAGCCCGAGCGTGCCGAGGCCCTCGGCGACCAGCTGCTTGGGCAGCGCGACGCGGACGTCCTGGGATGAGGTTGTGGGTGCTTTGGTGGGCATGCGGATTCCTTTCAGCTACGGGGCGCTGATCGACGGGGGTCTTGGAGGGGTCAGTCCAGACGCTCGCGCCAGCTTACGTCGTCCGCACGCCGCTTGACCAGCCGGACGCGTACGTCCTCACCATGGAAGGGCAGTTCCCTGGAACGACAAAACCCGCCAGGACGAGCCTGACGGGCCATGGGGCCGGGACGCCGCGCGGGCGTCCCGACGAAGAAGGACGGACGACCTCAGCGGGTCTCGCGGTGCGCCGTGTGCTTGCCGCACGTGGGGCAGTACTTCGACAGCTCCATGCGGTCAGGCGTGTTGCGGCGGTTCTTCTTCGTGATGTAGTTGCGATGCTTGCAATCGACGCACGCGAGGGTGATCTTCGGACGAACGTCCGCCTGCTTCTTGGCCATGATGATCCTTCCTCTCCACGGGCACGCCGTGCACAGACTGACACATTTTACGCCTGTTGCCAAGGCGCATCCACCTGGCGTCGGACACCACGCAGATGAAGTGGTAGCGGGAGCGGGACTCGAACCCGCGACACAGCGATTATGAGCCGCTTGCTCTACCGCCTGAGCTATCCCGCCACGTGAGCCCCCATGCAGAATCGAACTGCAGACCTTCTCCTTACCATGGAGACGCTCTACCGACTGAGCTATAGGGGCCAGCCGCTGTCACACGCTACCCCACCGAGCTGGCCTGGCTCAAGTCGTGCGGTCGTCCAGCGGACACCCGGCGCGCGGACTAGCCTTCCACGCATGGGGCTTTCGATAGGAACTGCGGTGCAGCAGGCGCTGGCGACGGGCGCACCGGTCGTGGCGTTGGAATCGACGATCATCACGCACGGGCTGCCGCGCCCGCGCAACCTGGACGTCGCGCTCGACGCCGAGCGGCAGCTGCGGGACGCGGGCGTCGTCCCGGCGACCGTCGGGGTCGTGGACGGAGAGTGCGTCGTGGGGCTGAGCACCGACGAGCTGACCGCGCTGGCCGAGGATGCCGACGCGGTCAAGCTGTCCGCACGCGACCTGCCGATGGCGGCGGCCAAGCACTTGACCGGCGGCACGACGGTGGCGGCGACCGCGTGGCTGGCCTGCCGGGCCGGTATCACGGTGTTCGCCACCGGCGGACTGGGCGGGGTGCACCGCGGCGCCTCTGCCACCTTCGACGAGTCGGCCGACCTGGTGGCACTCGGGCGCTGCCCGCTGGTGTTGGTCAGCGCCGGCGTCAAGTCGATCCTGGACGTCGGCGCCACGCTGGAGCGGCTGGAGACGCTCGGCATCCCGGTGCTCGGGTGGCGCACGACGGCGTATCCGGGCTTCTACATCGCCGATTCGGGCTTCCGCGTCGACTATCGGGTCGACACGCCCGATGAGGTGGCCGCCATCGCGGCCGCGCGCGACGAGCTCGGCCTGTCGGCCGCGGTGCTCGTCGCCAACCCGATCGCCGAGCAGTTCCAGCTCGACAAGGCGCTGCACGACACGGTGCTCGCCCAGGGCCTGGCCGCGGCGGACGCGCAGGGTATCCACGGGCACGACGTGACGCCGTTCCTGCTCGACTTCATGCAGCGGGGCACCGGCGGCGAGTCGCTGGAGGCCAACCTGGCCGCCTACCGCGGCAACATCGAGCTGGCCGGCCGCATCGCATGTGCGATCGCGACGCGCAGGTAGGCCATCATGACGACCCCCGTTCTCGGCGTGATCGGCGACCTGGTCGAAGACATCGTGGTGTGGCAGCAGGCGCCGCTGGCGGTCGGCTCCGACACGCCGAGCCGCATCGTCCACACGCAGGGCGGCAGCGCGGCCAACGTCGCGGTCTTCGCGTCGTCCCTGGTCGATACCAGGTTCATCGGCTGCGTGGGCGACGACGAGCGCGGACGCGATCTCGCCCGGGCCCTGCGCCGCGAGCACGTGGACGCGCGGCTGGCGCTCGGCCACCGCACCGGTATCGTCGTGGTGCTGGTCGATCCTGACGGCCAGCGCACGATGCTGCCCGACCGGGGCGCCAACGCCGAGCTCGCCGAGGTGCCGTCCGGTTGCCTCGACGATCTCACGTGGCTGCACGCGACCGCGTACTCGCTGCAGGACAACCCCGCCGCCCAGACCGTACGGCGGGCACTGACGCAGGTGCGCGCCCATGGCGGCCTGACAAGCCTGGACGCGTCGTCCGCCAGCCTGATCCGCGACTTCGGGCCTGCGCAGTTTCGCGACGAGGTCGACCGCCTCGACCCCGACATCGTCTTCGCCAACGAGGACGAAGCTGCGCTACTGGGCTGGGATGTCCCCGAACCTGCACCGCGCATGATGATCATCA
>Ga0209738_10000206_pt1 | contig 13135 bp, 13 predicted proteins | sample TergutNc150P5_FD_187289 | JGI IMG/M metagenome (GOLD analysis project Ga0209738, IMG submission 187289) | Nasutitermes corniger P5 segment gut microbial community from laboratory colony in Florida, USA - Nc150 P5 (SPAdes) (version 2) | ecosystem: Host-associated > Arthropoda: Insects >...
GGGTGCCTCGTCCGGCTGGCCCGGCGGCATCGCGGGCAGCCGGACGATCGCATACAGCGCGAACGTGAACGTCACGGCGTCGATGAGGTACGTATGCGCGTACCCGAACGCCGCCACGAGCGAGGCCCCGATCATCGGGCCGATCAGTGCCGACAGCGTCGTCGTCACCATGTTGAGCGCGTTGGCGGCAGGCAGCAGCTCCATCGAGACCAGCCGCGGAATGATCGCCGAGCGGGCCGGGCTGTTGACCGCCGAGGCCCCGGCCTGCACGGCCACGAGCACGTACAGCATCCAGGCCCGGTTGAGCCCCAGAAACGCCTGCGTCACGATGCCGAGCGTGGCCATCCACATGATCACCGACGCGATGAGCGCAACCTTGCGGCGGTCGTACGTGTCGGCCAGCGCACCTCCGTACAACCCCAGCACGATCACCGGCACCAGGCCGGCCGCCCCGATCAGGCCGACGGCGAACGTCGAGTGCGTGATCTGGTAGACCTGCAGGCCGACGGCGGTGGCCGTCAGCGCCGTGCCGATGTTGGCCAGTCCCAGGCCCCACCACAGGCGCCGAAACTCCGGCGAGCGGCGCAAGGGGGTGAGGTCCGCCAGCATTCTGGGCACGGGGCAAGGCTACATGCTGCGTCTGGACGTCGCGAGCAGCGACCACCGGCTGGGTCCGGACGACACCGCTCAGAACAACACAGTGGCCAGCTCGCCGACCTGCCGGAATCCGATGTGCTGGTACAGGCGCAGCGCCCGGGTGTTGAACGAGTTGACGTACAGCGACACGACCGGCCAGCTGCGCCGGGCCAGCGCGACCGCCTGGGCCATGGCCGGCTCGGACAGCCCCCGCCCCCGCAGCGAGGGCGCCAACCAGACGCCCTGGATCTGGCAGTACTGCCGGTCGATCGCCCCGATATCGGCCTTGAACCACACGCGATCCAGACCGGACTGGTCCTTATGGACGGCGCCGAAGCAGCGCCCGGCGCGGATCAGACTGTGCACGTAGAAGCGGTAGCTGTTCGAAGCGTCCAACGGGCTGGCGCCGACCTCTTCGGTGTACATCTTCACGGCCGCCTCGAAGTACGGCCCGGCATCGGGCAGCTCGATGCGGCGCACGCGCGCATCGGGAGGCACCGTGGCGTCCGTGTCGATGCGCATGACCGGTTGATGCGGACGGATGCTGCGCGCACCCGACCAGCTGGGTCCCCACCGCCGCTGCAGTCGGTCGAGGAAGGCGGGGATGACGGCGGACGGGCCGACGATCGACTGCGTCTGCATGCGGCGCCCCAGCGCGCCGACGAAGGCGTCCAGCGCATCCGGATCGTCCCCCACCAGGAACAGGTTGCTGCCGCAGTGCAGCACGGCGACCAGCCGCCCGCGCCGCTCGAACCCCAAGACCGGACAGCCCAGCCGGTCGGGCGCCAGGCCGAACTGCGCCACGCGACTGGACAGGAAGATGTGCTGCACCGGATCGGTGTCGAGCAGCTCGGCCAGGCGCGGACGATCCGACTCAGCCAGCGTCACCAGCCGTGTGCCCGCGAATACCCTCACGCCATCACGCTATGCCCGCGACCGTCCGCATCGCGCCAGCGACCCGCCCAGCATCACGCTGTCGCCGCCGCCAGCCTGCGCGCATGAGCAAGCAACGTCGGCACGATGTCGGCCTCCGGCACCGTATCGATCACCTGCCCGCGCACGAAGATCTGCCCCTTGCCATTGCCGGAGGCGACCCCCAGATCGGCCTCGCGGGCCTCGCCCGGGCCGTTGACGATGCAGCCCATCACGGCCACGCGCAGCGGCACATCCAGCCCCTTGAGCCCCTCTTCGACCTGGCGGGCCAGCGTGAAGACATCCACCTGGCAGCGTCCGCAGGTGGGGCACGAGACGATCTCCAGCGTGCGCGGACGCAGGTGCAGGCTCTGCAACAGCTGCACGCCGACGACCACCTCGTCCACGGGCGGGGCCGACAGCGACACCCGGATGGTGTCGCCGATGCCTTCGGACAGCAGCACGCCGAAGGCGGCGCAGCTCTTGACGGTGCCCTGCAGCGTCGGCCCGGCCTCGGTGACCCCCAGGTGCAGCGGGTAGTCGCAGGCCGCCGACAGCTGGCGATAGGCCTCGATCGTCGTGACGACGTCGTGGTGTTTGACCGAGATCGCGAAGTCGTAGAAGCCGACCTCTTCGAACAGGTGCGCCTCGTCCAGCGCCGATTCGACGAGCGCCTCGGGGGTGGCCTTGCCGTACTTGGCCAGCAGGCGAGGATCGAGCGAGCCGGCGTTGATGCCGATGCGCAGCGACGTACCGTGCTGCGTCGCGGCCCGGGCGATCTGGGCGATCTGGTCGTCGAAGGCCTTGATGTTGCCGGGGTTGACGCGCACGCCCGCGCAGCCCGCCTCGATGGCCTCGAAGACGTAGCGCGGCTGGAAGTGGATGTCCGCGATCAGCGGGATCGGGCACTTGGCGACGATCGCAGCCAACGCGTCGGCGTCCTCCTGGCGGGGGCAGGCCACTCGGATGATGTCGCAGCCGGCAGCGGTGCACTCGGCGATCTGGCGCAACGTGGCATCCACGTCGTGCGTCGGCGTCGTGCACATCGTCTGCACGGTGATCGGCGCATCCCCGCCCACCGCGATCGACCCGAGCGGCACCTTCCGGGTGGGGCGACGGACGGCCAGGACAGGTTCGGCGGACAGATCGGTCATGCATCCAGGCTAGCTTGCTCGGAGCACCCGATGCTGCAACACCGACCCGCAACCCACGTCACTCCAGAAGAAAATCCCCAGCCAAACTGTGTTTGACTAGGGATTCTGCTGCGTGCGCGAGAGAGGAGTTGAACCTCCACGCCCTTATCGGGCACTGGCACCTGAAGCCAGCGCGTCTGCCATTCCGCCACTCGCGCATCGATTCCCGAAGGAAATCAGCCCCACGAGGGTAGCACGTCCGACCCGCACAGCACAACGCGCACCGCGCCGGCGGGAGCGTTGCGGGGATCATCCGGGGCCGAGTATCTCGACCACCTGCGCCACGACTTGCCGACATGATCATCGCGGACGGGTGCGCGCTCATCCACGGCCGACGGTGCCTCGGTCGTGTCGCCCATGCCCGACCACGGCCGTCCGATGCCGTATCCGGCGCCCTTCATCGTCATCGGTCGAGCCTGCCCGGATCGGGCCTAGTCGACCATGACCCTTCGCGCCTCTGGACGACCCGTCGCGCCCTGCTTGTCGCCATCGTCGGTGATAGTGCGCGCCGGGCCGGCCAACCAGGCGGCCAGGGCCGTCGTCACGGGGATGGTTGCCACCAGCGCGATGGACGCCACCAGCGTGGCCACGATGGGGCTGGCCACCTCGTTGAACGTGAGCAGTTGTATGGCCGAGAAGTCGATGTGCGAGGCCAACAGCAGCATGCCGATGGCCGTGCCGACGTACGCGAAGGCGATGGTGTAGACGGTGGAGGCGATGTGGTCGCGCCCGATGCTCATCGCATGCGTGAAGATGCTGCGGCGGGTCGCCGTGGGCGCGGCGGCGCGCAGCTCCCACACCGAGGACGCCTGCGTCACCGTCACGTCGTTGAGCACGCCCACGCCGGCCAACACCATGCCGCACAGCAGCACGCCGCGCACGTCCACGCCCGGCAAGGTGTTGGGGATCTGGGCCATGTTCTCGTCCTGCAGCGGTGTCAGGCTGGTGCCCGGGATGGCCCACCAGGCCAGCGCGGTGACCAGCGCCACGCCGGCAAACGTGCCCAACAGCGCAGTCGTCGTCTTCACGGACACGCCGTGGGCCAGGTAGACGACGATGAACATCACCAGCGCGGCCGTGACCAACGCGACCAATAACGCGTTGTGCCCGACAACCAGCGACGGCAGCGTGAACACCCACACCGCGGCGACCGCGATCGCCAGCCCCAGCAGCGCGAACAGGCCCTTGAGCCGCGCCACGGCGATCACGACGGCGACGAACACCGCCGCCAAGATCAGCAACGGCACGCCCCGGTCATAGTCGAAGAAGATGTACGTGCCGGGCGTGGCGACCTCGTCGATGATCTGCACGCGCTGGCCCACGTGCGTCTGCCCCAGCGGCGCGCTCGGATCCGCGGGCACATTCACGCTGCTACCCGAATCCAGCTGGACGACCATGTGGCCGCTCTGCCCGTCGTCGGGCACCAGGCTCGTGATCGTGCCCTGCACCAGCGTCGCCCCCGAATACAGCCACGCCTGCTTGGCCGGAATGTGGTGCGGCCACAGCTTCACCACACCGACCGCGGTGGCCACCACGAACGCGGCCATGATGACCGCGAGCAGCACCTTCACCCCCACGCTCGCCGACGTGGGACCGCCATGTGAATGCACGTGCACAGAACTCATCCGGATATCTTTGCAGCCGTCCCGGTTCTGCCGCGCCAGTGACACCCCGCCACACGACCGTCGTCCCACCATTCAGTGCCGACACACAGAAAACACCAATTACGGACGGACGCGGTCACGCCGGCGAAGCGACCAGCTCCAACGCGTGCGCCAGATCGGGCGACGGCGCCGACGTGAACTCGACCCGCTCCCCCGTGCCCGGATGCGTGAACGCCAGCCGGACGGCGTGCAGCCACTGCCGCTCCAGGCCCAGCCGGGCCGCCAGCACCGGGTCGCCGCCATACAGTGGATCGCCCACGCAGGGGTGCCGCACCGCCGCCATGTGCACCCGAATCTGGTGCGTGCGCCCCGTCTCCAGGTGCACCGACAGCAACGACGCGTAGTGGAACGCCTCGATCGTGCGGTAGTGCGTGATGCTCGGGCGTCCCCCGGCGATCACCGCGAACTTCCAGTCGGCGCCCGGGTGTCGCCCGATCGGCGCATCGATGGTGCCCGACGCCGGATCGGGATGCCCCTGCACCAACGCCTGGTACTCCTTGTCCACGGTGCGGGCCCGGAACTGGTTCTTGAGCAGCGAATACGCCGATTCCGAGCGCGCCACGACCATGAGCCCGGACGTGCCGACGTCGAGGCGTTGCACGATGCCCTGCCGCTCCGGGGCGCCCGAGGTCGTGATCGAGATGCCCGCCGCCGCCAGATGCCCGAGCACGTCGGGGCCGTCCCAGCCCAGGGACGGATGCGCGGCCACGCCCGCCGGCTTGTCCACCACCACGATGTCGGCGTCCTGGTGCACGATGCGCAGGCCATCGGCCAGCCGGGCCTGCACCTGGGCCGTGCGTACCGGGGCCTCGCCCAGGTCGACGTCCAGCAGATCGCCGGCCCCGACCCGTCCGGACCCCTTCGCGATCACCTGCCCGTTCAGACTGACTGCGCCGAGCCCGATCAGGTCGGCGATCCGGGCCCGCGACACGCCGGTCATCCGGGCCGCAGCCGCATCCACCCGTTCGCCGTCGAGGCCGTCGGGCACCAGCAGGGCGCTCACGACCCGGCCTTCGGGGATGCCCCAGAGTCTATGGCGGACGCCGCCTTCGCCGCGTCCTGCTCGTGCACAGCGCCGAACACCAGGCGCAGCGCGATGGCGATGGCGGCACACGTGATGAACGCGTCCGCCACGTTGAAGATCGCGAAGTGCGACACCCAGATGAAGTCGACGACCCAGCCGTGCATCGGCCCCGGCGGACGGACGAGCCGGTCGACCAGGTTGCCGGCGATGCCGGCCATCAGAGCCGCCACGATGACGCCGTCCAGCCGCGTCACCAGCCGGGGCAGGACGAAGACGATCACCGCGACCAGCGCGAGCGCGGCCACGATGGCGAACACCGGGGTGACACTCTCCCCCATGCTGAACGCCGCCCCCGGATTGCGGGTCAGCTGCAGCCGCACCCAGCCGCCGAAAAACTCGATCGGACGCGCCGGGTCGAGGTGCGCGATAGCGAGCTCTTTGCACAGCTGATCCAAAGCAACGCCGATGAGGGCCAAGCCGATGACGATCCAGGTCGGCAGCCGTCGGACGGCGCGCGGAGCCGGGGCGGGCTCGCCAGCCACTACCGGCGCTCTTCTTTCAGCTTGCACGCCACACACAGCGTGGCGCGCGGGAAGGCCTGCAGCCGCAGCTTCCCGATCGGCTTGCCGCAGGCCTCGCAGTAGCCGTAGCGACCCTGGTCGAATAGCGCCAGCGCCAGCTCGGCCTGGTTGAGCATCTCGCGGGTGTTCGCGGCGAGCGACATCTCCTGGTCGCGCTCGAAGTTTGCCGACCCGACATCGGCCGGATCCTTGCCGGCCCCGTCCGGGCCCTCGTTCATGCGATCGGCGAGATCATCCTCGGCCTCTGCGATAGCACGTCGCATCCGGGCGATGTTGTCCTCCAGCGCCGAACGCAACTCTGCCGTCTCCTCAGGCGTCCACGGCTCTTCACCGGGCAGAACTGGGAGCGGGGGCACCGACCCCGACTCGTTGGCAGCCATCGCATACCTCCTTGCAGACTGAACAATGCCGTAACACTACGGCATCGCAGGCGAAACCGTAAGCATTGGGGGCATACACGGGGGACAAACGTCCCGTGGCGCACCAGGCGCCACGGGACAGAAAGGGCCGTCAGACGCGATGTGCGCCGTCAGGCATGGATCTCGCCGAGCCCGTCCAACAGTTCCGGACGGTAGTTGGGCGAGAAGTCCGGCGCCTCCTTGAGGACGTCCAGCTGCCGCTGCAGCTGGGTGCTCAGGCTGGCCCGGTACTGAGCCTCGAAGTCGCGCAGCTTGCTGACGCGGTCGCTCAGCGCATCGCGGTCGCGCTCCAGCTGTGCGAAGATCTCGCGGCGGCGATCGGTGGCCTCGGCCTCCAGGCGCGCGGCATGCGCCTGCGCCTCCTGCCAGATGCGCTCGGCGTTCTGCTGCGCCTCGGTCGTCATGCGATCGGCCTCGGACTTGGCGTTGCGCCCCATCTCGTCCACCTGCGCGGTGGCCTGCGCGACCATCTGGTCGGACCGCAGCGTGGCGTCGTCCAGACGGCGCTGCGCCTCGGTCTGCGCATCGGAGATCAGCATTTCGCGCTGCTTGATGGCCTGCTCGACGACCATGATGGCGGCCGGAGCCGCATCCGCGCTCGTCGTGACAACGACCTGGCGGGCGTCGTCCTGGCTCGTCGCCGTCAGCTGGCTCTGCAGCTGCTCCAGCTGCCCCTTGAGCTGTTCGTTCTGGTCGCGCAGCTGCTTGGCATCGCCCGTGGCCTGCTGCAGCTGAGCCGACAGCGACTCGACCTGCGAACTGGCCTCGCTGGCCTTGCCCGCCTGTGCGTTCGCGGCCATGAGCTCGGCGCGCAACCGCTCGTTCTCGGTGTGCAGCGCGGCATCGGCGTTGGTGGACGCCTCGGACAGGCGCCGGGACATCTCGGCGTTGGCCGCCGTCAGCTCGGCGATACGGGCATCGGCGCCGGCCTTCTGGTCTTGCAGTGCCTTGAGGGCGGCCCCGCCGTCATTCGAGGCCTCCAGCTGGGCCACCCGCGCGGCCAGCTCGTCGCGCTCGGCACGGATCCGCTCGTCGCCGGGCCCCGATTCGGCCGTCTTCTTGAGCCGATCGTTCTCCTCGACGATCTCGGCATAGCTCACTTCGAGCCTGTCGATAAAGTTGTCGACGGCGCTCGCCCGGTACCCGTCCTCATTGGGCTGGCGAGCCATGGGGAACCGGATATTGCGGACCTCGTCCACTGTTAGAGTCATCGTCCACTCCACATCGTCGCTGTAGTCGTGTTGGTGAATGCGTGCCGGGGCACCGGGCATCCGTGCCGCCGTAGGCAACAGGGTACTCCAGGAAGCCTGAACCCTGCTACCAGGTATGGAACATCGTCCCGGGTCATGGGCGGAAAATCACCAGGATGACCTGCTGCAACACCATGACCAAGATCCACAAAAGTATGAATGCCAAGTCGAGGGACATCATGCCCACCCGGATGGGCCTGATCCAGCGTCGCAGAAGCTTCAGCGGAGGGTCGGTGACCGTGTACACGCCCTCCAGCAACAACAGAACGATGCCGCGCGGGCGAAACCCCGGTGCGAGCACCGTAATCCAGCTGACCAGAGCGCGCACGATCAGCAGGAAGATGAAGATCTGACATACCCACGACAGCACCTGTCCCGTTGCGGCCATCGTCAGGCGGCCCGGACCAGGCCGGCCACCACGCGGTCACGCTCGGTCTGGTTCACCTCGACCCCGGCCGGGGTCAGCAGGAACATCTTCGGGGCCACCTTCTCCAGCCGTCCGCCCATCGCAAAGACGAGCCCGGTGTTGAAGTCGAGGACGCGCTTGGCCTCGCTGGTGGGCATGGCGGTCAGGTTCATCATGACGGGCACCCCGCTGCGGTAGTTCTCGCCGATGCGCTGGGCGTCCTCGTAGCTGCGCGCGGTGATCGTCACCGGGTAGACGGCCGCGATGTCGGAGCTCGGACGGCGGAAGTGTTCCGGTTGAGTCTGGATATCCGGACGCAGCGGCGTCACATTCGCCGGCGGCAGCTCGACAGGTTCGGACTGCTCATCATCGGGGATGTACTCCTCAGACTCGGCCTCGGCCTGCGGCTGCTCGTCCTGCGGCGGCTGGTAGTCGTAGCGTTCGTCGTCGACCAATCCCAGCCAGTTGGCGGCCTTGCGAAAGACTGTCGGCATCGCGGATCCTCCTCATGTGCGGGCATGGCCAACAGACCACGCCTGACTAAGGCACGAGAGTACCTGCTGACTGGGCACAATCTTGGGAGCCCGCGCCGACATGTCGCAGATCTGCGCCCGGCAATCCGGACGGCGCTCACCCCGCGTAGGCCACCGCCGTCACCTTGTCGGCGCTCAGCTGCGTCCACCGGGTCGGATCGTCGAAGCGGTCGATGCGCCCGGAGCCGGTCAGCAGCATCACGACGGGACCGGAGTTGTTCAGCGGAACGGCGGTCAGCCCAATGGCGTCCACATCAGAGGACGGCCCGTACGACTCGACCTGCGACCCGTCCGCATCCATGAGATAGGCGGACGCGTAGCCGTCGCTGCTGCTCTCTGCCAGCACGAGCAGCTGCGTGTCGCTGGCCCAGACGACATCGCGGTAGTCGTCCAAAGCTCCGCGGGTGGACGTCACGAGCAGCGGCACCCACCCGTCGGCCACCACCTGGTCGGACACGCGCAGCCGCAACAGGCCGAACTGACTGGCAGCGCCATCGCTGGCGATCACCGCGATCTTGGTGTGGTCGGGTGAGATCCGGAAGGCCGTCACCGTCCACCCGGCCAGGCTGGCCACGCTGACCTGGACGCATACCGCCGCATCGCAGCGGGTGAGCACGGGCGCCGTCGCGCCGCGGCTGAAGTCCCAGACATTGTGGGCCGTGTCCACCTGCGGGCGGACGAAGCCGGTGCCCTGAAGCCCGTGCGGCACCGCGGGCGGCTGGGTCAGCGATCCGACGGTCAGCTGCGCACCGTCCGGATCCACCGCCGCGAGCACCGACTGATCGGCCGACACGGCGATCGCGCCGAGCTGCGCAGCCCCGTCGGGCTTGCCCAAAGGCCCGCTGACGGCGGTGACCGAGCCGGTGGTCTCGTTGAGCTGGCCGAGCGCGCCGTCGGCCACGGCGAACACCGAGCGCGAGCCCGGATCGGCCGGCAGGTAGGACGCCACGGATGCGCGGCTGACCACGCCATCCGCATCCTGGCCGGGGATGACGAACGGGGCGCCCTTGTCCGTGATGTGCACGCCCCAGATGGCGGCGAAATCCGACAGCGACCACAGCACCTGCGCCGCCAGTTGCAGGCGCTGCTGGTCGTTCAGCCCGTCGATCTGCTCGGTCAACGAAACCTGAGCCACCCCGTCGTCGTCCACGGTCACCGAGGGCGCCGACAGCTTGGTCTCGGCGGGGATCACCGTCTGGACGGCCGAGCTCAACCAGCTGGACGGCCCGCGCAACAGCGCCTGGATCATGCCCGTCGGCGTCGCGTCGACCTGGTTGAGGTGGATGAGCTCGGGGACGACGCGGCTGCCGTCCATGCTCAGGAAGTAGACCGGCACGGCCACGTAGTAGCGGTCGTACAGGTACTCCGGCAACAGGATGCCCGGGCCGGGGTTCGAGATGCGCCACTCCCCCTTGACCTGCACCATGCCGAAGTCGTGCGAGAAACCCGCTTGATACACCGACGTGAAGTGGCCGGCCGCATCCAGCTTGCCGATCAGCGGGGCCTGCACCGTGGCCGTCTCCACCGTCGTGATCGGCGGATGGCCGGTGCTCTGGTAGATCTGCGCGCCCTGGTTCGGATCCCACGTCGAGGCCGCGTCGGCGGTCAGGTAGAGCCGGGCGATGTCGAAGCGCGTGGCAGACGAGGACGACTCGGCCGCCATGAAGCCCTCCAGGATCGCCGACGGCGCGGCGCCCGCCGCCGGCGGCAGCGGATTGATGTCGATCGGGTCGTCCGCGGTCGGATTGGGCGACACGCTCACCTGCGTCACCGGACCCGATGTCGGGATCGCCACGCACCCGCTCACCCCCAGTGCCAGCGCCACCACCAACCCGGCCAGCGCCCACGTCCGTCTCATGACCGTGTCACCTCCCCGGCCGCCCCGTCGTCGGCGGCAGATTCGTCCAGATCGGCGGGCCGCAGCGGCAGGGGGGACGTCCGCACCGGGTCGCCGGCGCGCCGCGGCAGCGTCAACCGGAACAGCGCCCCCTGGCCCGGACGGCCCCAGGCCTGCAGCCAGCCACCGTGCAGCCGGGCGTCCTCCAGCGCGATGGCCAGCCCGAGGCCCGTCCCGCCCACCGTGCGCTTCCGGGACGGATCGGCCCGCCAGAACCGCCGGAACACGAACTGCGCCTGTTCCGGCTCGAAGCCGACGCCGTGGTCGCGCACGGTCACCGCGACCGCATGCTCGTCGCCGGCCAGGCTGATCTCGACCCGGCGGTGCTCGCCGTACTCGATCGCATTGGTGATCAGGTTGCGCAGCACGCGGCGCACGCGGCGCACATCCACGTCCGCGAGCAGCGGCCGACTCGGCCTGAGCACCAGCGGGGTGTCCATGCTCGCCGCGAGCAGCTGCTCCTCCCCCATCTCGGAGCGCACCACCTCGACCAGGTCGACCTCCTCCAGGCTCAGCAGCGCCGCGCCCGCATCGAAGCGCGAGATCTCCAGCAGATCGGCCAGCAGCGTCGAGAACCGGTCGATCTGCGTCTGCAGCAGCTCGACCGTGCGCACGACCGTGGGGGTGAAATCCTCCCGCATGTTGTACAGCACCTCCGAGGCCATCCGGACGGTGGTCAGCGGCGTGCGCAGCTCGTGCGACACGTCGGAGACGAACTGCTGCTGCACCAGCGACAGGTTCTCCAGCTGGTTGATCTGGGCAGACAGCTCGGCCGCCATGTTGTTCATGGACGTGGCCAGGCTCGCCAGATCGTCGGTGCCTCGCACCGGCAGCCGCTGCTCTAGGTCGCCGGCGGCGATCTGCCCGGCCACCCGGCTGGCCAGCCGCACCGGGCGGGCGAACTGACGCGAGACGCCGTACGCGATCAACCCCAGCGCCACGACCAGCACGGCCATCGTCGACCAGACCGCGCCGCGCAGCACGTCCACCATCGCAGACTCCTGCGTCAGCGGGAAGACGAAATACACCGGGTACGTCTGCCCGTCGGGGCCGCGCAGCGTGCTGCCGAAGGCCAGGCCGGGCTGTGACTCTTCGCCGGTGTCGTACAGCACGGTCGTCGGCGTCACCCACATGTTGTCAGGTGCGGTGGCCACCTGGTCGCGCAGCGACGTCGGCACCGAGTCCTGGTCGATGCCGCGCGTCGAGAAGTCACCGGGCGGGGCCTGAATGATCAGCTGATACTGGTTGCTGGTCTGGCTGTTCGCCTCGTCCGCCAGCTGCTGCAGCCGCTCCAGCAGCGACGTGGATCGCACGTCCGCGTCCCGCAGCTGCTCCTGCATGCGCGCCAAGGCGCTGGACGCCTCGGCGGCGCTGTTGGCCCGCTTGCTTTCCAGGATGCCCGAACTGGCCTGGTACAGGATCATCCAGGCCCCCAGGGCGAGCACGATCACCGAGGCCACCAGCGTGGTCGTGATGATGCGCAACGCCAGCGAGGATCCCCAGATCCGCTGCGGCAGTCTGGCCAGCGTGCGCAACCAGGTAGTCCGGCGCGCCACGGTCACTCACTCGCCGGCAGGCCGGCCCGATAGCCCACCCCGCGCACCGTCAGGATCACCTCGGGATGCTCCGGATCGGTCTCGATCTTCGCGCGCAGCCGCTGCACGTGCACATTGACCAGGCGGGTGTCCGCCGCATGCCGGTAGCCCCAGACCTGCTCCAGCAGATCCTCGCGGGTGAACGCCTGGCCGGGCTTGCGCGCCAGCGTCACCAGCAGGTCGAACTCCAGCGGGGTCAACGACAGCTCGACGTCGCCGCGGCGCACCGTGTGGCTGTCCGTGTTGATCGACAGGTCGGCCAGCTGCACCATCGGCCCACCCGTCTGGTCGGCCAACGCGCCCCGGCGCAGCCTGGCCCGCACCCGCGCCACCAGCTCGTTGACCTTGAACGGCTTGGGGACGTAGTCGTCGGCGCCGGCCTCCAGGCCGAGCACCACGTCGGTCGTGTCGGTGCGGGCCGTCAGCATGATGATCGGCACGCCCGACTCGGCGCGCAGCTGCCGGCACACGTCGATGCCGTCGCGCCCCGGCAACATGATGTCGAGCAGCACGACATCGGGATGGAACTCGTAGAACGCGGCCAGCGCCTCGTCCCCGTTGGAGCACCACGCCGTGTCGAAGCCCTCCTGCTGCAGCGCGATCTGGAGCATCTCGGACAGCGCCGCGTCGTCATCGACCACCAGGACCCTGTGCTGCACCGTCGCTGCCATGGCCCCACCTCCCCCAAGATGTCGCACCCTTGCTGCAAGTCATGCTAGTGCAGCGGATGGACCAACGGGTGGCAGCGCGTGCCAGACCCCGCCGCGACGATCATTGAGTCCGCGTATCAGCGATCCATCCCCCGCCACGGCGCGGCGATCGCCGTCATCGTCAGCGCAGCGCAGAGCTGCCTTTCTGGACGAATCCGTGAGCCAGTCGTCGGCGTACTGGGCCTTCGTCTTCAGCCTGGTGAGGCAGCGCAATGCGCTGCCGAGATCCTTGTCGACGCGATCCAGGACCGCAGCGGCCTCGTCGTGTTTGAGCAAGCTCGGAACCCCACCAACACGTGTGATCCTCGCGGCGCG
>Ga0209738_10000207_pt1 | contig 13120 bp, 8 predicted proteins | sample TergutNc150P5_FD_187289 | JGI IMG/M metagenome (GOLD analysis project Ga0209738, IMG submission 187289) | Nasutitermes corniger P5 segment gut microbial community from laboratory colony in Florida, USA - Nc150 P5 (SPAdes) (version 2) | ecosystem: Host-associated > Arthropoda: Insects > Digestive...
CAGGAAATCACTAACCGTTATAGAATCAGGAAAATTGCGAATAGTACCATCTGAAAGAATTGAGCATGTAAAAATAGACTTTATTTTACCTGTTGTGCATTTAGAGATGATTTTTAACACTACTAAGAATGAAATTTTTATATATTTTTATTTATAACATTCTATTTTAAAAACTATACTTTTTTGCAAAAATGGCGTTTTTACCAAAAAACCACTAATTCGAATATAAAAATTTAAATTGAAAATCAATATATTGCAATAATTTCCTAAATGCACAACGGGTTTTATTTTATCTCCATAAATTAATTAAATACTAAGAAATTGATACTGATGCTGCTTGCTAAAAATTACACAATTATATACTCGATTTCCCATAAGAAAGTAATTTTAATGCTGCGCGAAGTAAGATACTCGTTTTGAAAATTGTATTTTTGCAAAAATCATGAAACAAAAAAAATAGTATGGATATTGTATTAGGTATTGATAATGCTTTTGTGATGCCTGCGGGAATTTTGATAATGTCGATTATAAGAACACAAGGCGATACAACAATACTTTTTCATGTTTTGTCCGATGGTGTGTCGGAACACAACAAAGGAATACTTCGCTCAATAGTTGATAAAAATAAGTATTGCTCAATTGTATTTTACGAAATTGATGATAATTTACTTAAAACGCTTCCGGTTAGAAATCATTTAAGCCGCGCCTGTTATTGCCGCTTATTTGTAACGGAGTTCCTTCCGCCAACACTTTCGAAAGTATTATATCTCGATAGCGATATGCTTGTGGTTGATTCATTGAAAGCGTTGTGGGAAACTGAAATAAGTAACTTTTCGGTAGCTGTGGCTATTGACCAATCTTATGATGATATAATGTATATAAATACTATCGGGTATCATCCCGAAAACGGATATTTTAATTCAGGAATGATGTTAATTAATTTGGATTACTGGCGAAAAAATAACATACCCCTGAAAACATTGGATTTTATTCATAAACATCATGCAAATTGCTTTTGGAATGATCAGGACGCATTCAACTACGTAACAGCTGGTACTCGAAAATTGGTATCATACAAATACAATATGTCCAATCTAAGAAATGTTGAAACACTACGTATTAGAAAAGAATATCATGAAGACGTAAGAAATTCGCAAAAAAATCCTGTAATTATTCATTATGCGGGTTCCGTAAAGCCATGGCATAGAGATTGTCATCGGTATTATTATAATTACAAAACTCCGTGGCTTTCTCTAAAAAAACAAAGTCCCTGGGCAAATACAAAATTAGGTTGCTCCCCCGACATTAGAATAGCAATAAGAACATTATTGATACAGATGTTTTTATTTATTTTCGGAAGTAATTTTTTGGAAAAACTAACTCCAATTAAAACAAAAAGTGAGAACGATAAACATAAAGAAAGTTTAAATATAATATATGAGCGGCTTAAATAAATTTCTTTTTATAATAATTTTGCGCTTCCATCGTTAAAGAGGCATGTGTATATACTTTTTTGAAATTACATGAAGAAATATAAATTTTATCTTGCAGTTATAGAATGCTTAGTGGCGAGCATGTATGCACATGCACAGTCTTCCCCTGCTTATTCCAACGACTGGTTAAATATCGGCGCCGGTGCGCGCGGGTTGAGTATGGGAGGTTCCGTAGTGGCATCGGTAAACGACGCTACTGCCGGTTATTGGAATCCTGCCGGCTTGGCGGCTGTTCGCGATGGTGCTACACTTTCGGCTATGCATGCCGATTATTTTTCCGGTATCGGAACATATGATTATGCAGCATTAGCCATTCCGTTTGCCGACAATAAGCGCACGATAGGTATTACCGCTTTGCGTTTTGGCGTGGACGATATTCCGAATACTTTGACGTTGGTAGATCCGGTAACTGGTGAAGTGAATTACAATAATATTTCAAAATTTTCGGTAGGAGATTATGCCGCTCTTTTATCTTACGGGCAAATAGTAAAGAATACCGCTAATATGCAAATATCTTTTGGCGGTAATGTAAAAATAATTTATCAACACGTAGGTTCTTTTGCTAATGCTTGGGGATTGGGGATTGACGGCGGTTTGATGATTCATACACCCACATGGCGCTTTGGCGCGGTGGTACACGACCTTACTACTACGTACAATGCTTGGGGCTTTAATCTTACCGATACAATCAAGCAACAATTGATGCTTGCCGGCGATTCGATTCCGGCAAATTCATCGGTTGAGATTACCAAACCAAGCCTTGCCATAGGCGGTGGTTACAATTTTAAATTCAGTTCAAAATTCAGTCTGTTGGCAGAAGTTAATCTCAACACTATTTTCGGCGAACAGAGAAATGTATTGGTAAGCAATAAAACCGTTAGCATCAGTCCGAGTTTCGGTTTGGAAGCTAATATTGCTAATTGTGTATTTATTCGCGGCGGAATTTCTAACTTTACACGCGGATTGTCGGATGAGGATTCGACAAATCAAAAACAAGTTTGGGCGTTTCAGCCAAGCTTAGGAGCAGGTGTGCGCTTTGGCATTCCATCACTTGGAGTTCTTTCGGTTGATTATGCTTTTGTTGATTTGGCAAATCAATCCAGCGCTTTATATACCAATGTATTTTCGCTTCGCTTGGATATAGCATCCAAAAGACATAAATCTTCTTTTTCTAAATAAAATTTCTTTTATTTTCATATGAATAAATTAATATATAAAATTTATGTATTTGTTGTTTTAATTTTATCGGGCAATCTATTATATGCCCAAACGTATAATAACGAATGGATAAAATACGGACAACCCTACTATAAATTTGAAATATTAAGCGATGGCTTGTATCGCATTAACGGCGCAGCATTGTCGGCTGCGGGATTGAATAATGTAACCGGATCGCAATTGCAGATGTGGCACAATGGGCAGCAGATATATATTTACGTCAGCAACAGCGGCACAATGGGCAGTAACGATTATATAGAATTTTGGGGGCAGCATAACGACGGTTCCACAGATGCGCAATTGTTTAAATATCCATCAGACCAGCTAAATCCGGGAAAAAGTTTTGAAACGGATAGCGCTGCTTATTTCATAACGGTGAATACGAATACCGCGCAAAACCTTCATTACGTTGATAACGGCGTAGTGCCTATTCCCACAAGTATTTCGCCGGAAAGTTATTTTATGTACACCGTGCAAAACAGCAATCTCGGCAACACTTTGAATAATGGACCGCAAGTCGGATATAGCGGCGATTATGTGTACAGCTCCGACTATCAGTATAAGTTTTTCGGTAAGCGAATTTCTTTAAGTTCAATTGGTGCTTCTACAAATGCCTCCGTTACCTTCAACAATTTACATCCTTATACAGGAAGTACGGTAAGCAGCAACCTTGCGGTAGGCGTTGGAGGAGCAAGTATCAACGGAACTTCTCGCACTATTACTGTTAGCGGTACGGGAAATGGTAATTTGATAAATGCCGCTCCGTTGGGCGCTTTTAGCGGCAAAATGTTTACGGCAAGCAATTTTCAGGTAACGGTAAATAGTTATACTCTTACGGTTTCGGAAGCGAATAGTTTCAATAGTAGTAGTGATACGCTTACCGATTATGCTACGGTAGGCTATATATCGCTCACCTATCCGAGAATATTTGATTTTGGCGGGCAATCTTCCTTTGCGTTTTCGCTCTCTGCATCCACGCAACAGCGCGTGTTACAGATTTCCGACTTTAATGCCAACAGTAGTACTCCCGTTTTGTATGATATGACAAACGGACAAAGATATACGGCAACTATTAGCGGCAATAATTTCCTGTTTACAATACCGGCAATGGGCGCGTCAAATTTTGTATTGGTAGGGCAGGCTGCGGCTTCTTATGCCAATATTCAAGGTTCGCAAATTTTTCAAAAAAACTATACGGATATTACCAGCACTGCCAATCAAGGAAATTATCTTATCATTTATCATAAATCGCTTTTAAGCGGAGCGCAGGCATATCAACAATTTCGCGCATCGGCTGCCGGCGGAAGTTTTAATGTAAAATTATACGATATTCAAGATTTAGAAGATGAGTTTGCTTTTGGCATACGCATGAGTCCGCTTAGCGTAAAAAATTTTCTAAGTTATGCAAGGCATAAATTTGCGCAAGCGCCGCAATATGCATTATTGATTGGGCGCGGATTGGCATTTACCAATACTTTTGGCACCAATCAAGCGCTTAGCAGCGGTGGCGATACCATATATCAGAATTTAATTCCGACTTACGGCTGGCCTGCTTCGGATATTTTACTGGCATCGGATAATTTCTCGCCGGTAGCCTCCACGCCCATCGGAAGATTGTCTGCCATAAGTTCTGCCGAAGTAAATACTTATCTTTCCAAAATTCAAACTTACATACAGTCTCAGCAATCCGATGACAATACCATAGATAATAACTCGTGGAAAAAGAATGTAGCATTTATATCCGGCGCTGGTAATAATAACGAAGAAGCAACTTTTGGCGGTTATTTACAAACCTATATGAATATCATGAAAGATACTTTGTACGGCGCTAATAGCTATTATTTCAGTAACATTACAGCCGGATTTGCTACGCAACCCAATGCCGAATTAAATGCTTTATTTGCTGCCGGACTGCCTTTTATCAGCTACTATGGGCATGGAGCCAGCACGACTATTGGTTATCAACAGTTAGGTAGCCCGACAAATTTTGCTTTCAATAATAAATACACTATTATTTCTACCAGCGGCTGCGATGTAGGTAATTGCTTTGATTATATGGCAAGTAGAAATGTTACTAAAAATAACATCACCGAACGCTGGTTGTTTACGCCAAATGTAGGCAGTGTTGGGTTCATAGCGCAATCTTATTTGGGTATTACCAATATACTTGATTTATACAACCAAACTTTTTACCGAGGGCTTGACCTTACTTATTACGGACAACCGATTACCAGCAGTATGATAAGAAGCCAGCAAGCGCTGCTGGCGAATCCGGCTATGGCTTCATCCGACAGTATCAGTATTGCTGCCGACGCAGCGCAAACCAATTTATTAGGCGATCCGGCTATTAGTCTATTTAATTTCGCCTTACCGGATTTTGCCGTAGAAGCCTCTCAAATTTATGCGCCTGCAAATGTGGCTGCTTCGGACAATAAGTTCACGGTAAAAGCATATTTATATAATTTGGGTAGAGCTGTGGGAGATTCGGTATTGGTACAAGTACAAATAAAGCTGCCTTCGGGAACCACGCAGACTATTGTTTCAAAAAATATTGCAGCCGTAAAAGTAATGGATTCTATTCAGGTAGATGTGCCGTTGGATCCTAATATAAATACGGGTAATAATACAATTATTGTAACGATTGATGGAGATAATCGATATAAAGAAACAACCACGCTTAATAATTCTGCAAGCATGAATGTATATGTATATAGTAGCGGACTTACGCCTATATATCCATACAATTATTCCATTATCCATACGCAGGGAACGCATTTGATAGCATCTACTTCCAATCCATTAGCGCCTACGGCAAATTATATCATGGAATTGGATACTACGGCATTATTCAATTCACCCTTTATGATTACCAAAACGGTTAATTCCATTGGCGGCGCTATTGATTTTAATCCGGGTATCAGTTATACGGATAGTATGGTGTACTATTGGCGAGTAAGTCCAATGCCTACTACCGGTGGTGCCTATCTATGGGAAAATAGCAGTTTTCAATACATAGGTTCACCTAATACATGGGATGGATTTGGACAGTCGCATCTCTACCAACATGAGCAATCCTCCATGCAGGGAATATATTTGGATAGTACGAGTAGGGTATGGAATTTTGATACAACGATGGGACAAATTCAGGTCAATAATGCAGCTACCGGAGCTGCCCCACTTAGTAACTATTTAGTGAATGCAAATGGGAAGACAATCTCAAGTTATTATTGTACTGCAATTAGTAATTCTATTCTATTTACTGTGTTTACACCAGGTCTTACTTTTTATTACAACAATCAAACACAACCTTCACCTATTCCGACAACTGTGCTTGCCGGAGTTGGTAACGGATTTATGGGATCTACTGCCGCATGCGGCTCTAACCCTTATGCCTTTGATGTCCGACCGGCAAATATTATAGATTTAGGTACTTTCCAATTTTCTTATGGTACAACTGCTAATAGAAATACGGTTGCCCAATTTATGAATTGGATACCGGATGGTGCTTATGTAGTAATAAGATTGATGGTCAATAACAGTTCTCCGTTAATAACTACATGGGAAAGCCAAGATGGTACAGGCGCCGGTTCATTGTATAACGCTTTTATGCAGCAAGGACTCACAGCTATCGACAGCTTTACTACACCACGCGTATATGCGTTTATTTACCGGAAAGGCGGTCATGGTTTTACACCTACTCAGATAATGACTGCTAATTTAAGCGGACAAATAAATAATGTTGTAAATGTCTCTGCCAGCAGTAGCGTTGGAACTATCACGTCTCCAAAATTTGGTCCTGCTGCCAGTTGGCATTCTTTGCAATGGAATGGAAAACCGAGCGATACTGCCAACAATGCGCTTGTCTTCATTATCGGATATGACAGTACGGGCACCGTTGCTACTGTATTGGATACGGTACGATTCGCTCCTTCTACAAACTCAAGTTTTGATATTTCCAATATCAATGCTAAACAATATCCTTATTTGCAATTGCAAATGCGCAATGCGGACAGCATCTATTACACACCTTATCAAATGCGTTATTGGCATTTGTTGTACACGCCCAAACCGGAAGGCGCTTTGGCAGCGAATATTATATACACTTCAAAAGATACTATCGTCAATGGAGAGGATTACCACATGACCATTGCTTTTAAGAATGTCAGCGATCAGCCTTTTACCGATAGTATTGTAAGTCAAATAACACTTACAGCGGCAAACAATGCGGTTTACACCATTCCTGTTCCTAAATTAAAACCGTTGCAACCGGGCGATACGGCTATTTTAAACATTACCATTCCGGGCGACACGATAGCATTTAATCAGGCAAATCCGTTGTTTCCCGTACACATCAGTACCAAAAATTTATTAGGCGCTAATACGATGTATTTAATGGTAAATCCCAATTATGCGCAGCCGGAAGTTACGCTGGTGAATAATTTTTTATATCATAGTTTCTATGTTCAATCGGTTACATTCAACGGAAATATGGATGTAACGTTTGACGGCATACACATTTTGAACAACGATATTGTTTCGGCAAAACCTACTATCGTTATTCATCTTAATAGCGATTCAAAATATGTTTTGTTGAATGATACTACGGTTGCTACCGTTTCGCTGAAGTTTCCGGACGGAACGATACACAATTATTATTTCAATACCGATACGCTTCAATTCACGCCGGCAAAAGACAGCAGCGAAAACGAAGCTATCCTCAATTTCCTGCCCAATTTAACACAAGACGGCACTTATCAGTTGATTATAACCGGCGGCGGAGCAAACAGTGAAACGCAAAATTTGTCTTATACGGTTTCGTTCCAAATATATAGCAAACCGATGATTTCCGATTTGTTCAATTATCCCAATCCGTTTACTTCGTCCACTGCCTTTGTCTTTACCATTACCGGCAACGAAGTGCCGCAAAACCTTCGCATAGAGGTGCTGACCATTACCGGCAAGATAGTAAAGGAAATAACAAAAGCCGAGCTGGGACCCTTGCATGTGGGTAATAATATTACCGAATACAGATGGGACGGAACAGATATGTATGGGCAAAAATTGGCAAACGGCGTTTATTTGTACAGAGTCATTACCAATGAAAACGGCAAGAGCCTCGACCATTTTGATGTTACAGACCAAAGCGGCAATAGCGTGAATACCGGACAATACTTTAAAAAAGGTTACGGAAAAATGTATTTGATGAGATAAAAACTATCTTTGTCTGCAAATTCGTAATTGATGAAAGTGGTAGGTATAGGCACGCGCGTTTTGAACTTTTTGGTAGATACCTTCTTGATTGTTGTTATTGGTTTGCTGCTGATGCAGTGGTACGATTTTCAGGTTACTTATTGGCGATACCCGCCGTTGCCGCACTATGCTTTTTTTGCCGTTGCGTTGGTTGTGTATTATTTTTTGTTCGAAAGCATTTTCAAACGCACGCCGGGCAAATGGCTTACCATGAGTAAAGTAGTTTTACAAAATGCGCAAAAGCCAAGTGTAGCAAGGATTCTGGTAAGAAGTTTTGTACGGTTGATTTTTATTGATTGTTTTTTTATCCCGTTTTTGAACAATAGAACTTTGCATGATTATGTAAGCGGAACGCTGGTCGTGGAAGCCTGAAAGCAATATTGAAATTCAAGCTTGTTTCACTTCAATATTTTGATATAAAACACTTGATTGAAGAATAATTATCATGAATAACAAATAGCTGTTTTATGAACAATAATTTTTCTCTTAAAAAAAGTAGGTATGATTTTGAATTATTGTATATATTTGTAGTCTCATTACGATAAAAAAGTTAGTTGTATGCACTTTAAACAAATGTTCATTTCGTCCGTTGGAAGAAAGATTACCATGAGCCTTACGGGAATTTTTCTCATTCTTTTCTTAACAGTACATGCCGGTTTAAACTTGTGCGTATTTGCCGACGACGGCGGAGAGATGTTTAATTCCGCTGCCCATTTCATGAGTGGTTATTGGGTGCCGCATGTGTTGGAAGTTGGATTGTTTGTGTTTTTAATCATTCACATCATACAAGGTACGGTGCTTGAAATGAGCAATCGTTCAAAACGAGGCAACATCGGTTATCAAAAATCTTACGGCAATCGCGGCAGCAAGTGGAATAGCCGCAGTATGTGGATTTTGGGTACGCTTATTTTTCTGTTTTTGATATTGCATCTTTCCGATTTCTGGATACCAAATCGGGTAATAGCACAAAAATTTACGCTGAGTAATGAGATAAATTTATATGCTCAAATGCAACAGGTATTTAGCAATTTGTGGGTAGTAATTGCTTATGTAGTCGGTTGTATTGCGTTAGCCTATCATCTGCAACATGGCTTCCAGAGCGCGTTTCGCTCGTTGGGCGTGTATAATAAAAGCTGGTTGGGATGCTTAAAAATAGTAGCTACGGCTTTCTCTATCATCATTCCTTTGATTTTTGCATTGATGCCGATTTGTTTTTATTTCGGATGTATATAAAATAAAATTATTGAATTGTCTAAATATTCATTGATATTAATATGTTAGATTCAAAGATACCCGCAGGAAAATTAGAAGAAAAATGGACGGACTATAAAAGCCATTGCAAACTTGTAAATCCTGCAAATAAACGTAAGCTGGAAGTAATTATTGTCGGTACCGGACTTGCCGGAGCCAGCGCTGCCGCCTCTTTGGGCGAATTGGGCTACAAAGTAAAAGCCTTTTGCTTTCAAGATTCGCCGCGCCGCGCGCATTCCATTGCAGCGCAAGGCGGTATTAATGCCGCTAAAAATTACCAGAACGATGGCGATTCCGTTTTTCGTTTATTCTACGATACTATCAAGGGCGGCGACTATCGCGCGCGCGAGGCAAATGTGTATCGTCTTGCCGAAGTAAGTGCCAATATTATTGATCAATGTGTGGCGCAAGGTGTTCCTTTTGCACGCGAATATGGTGGCTTACTCAGCAATCGCTCTTTTGGCGGAACGCAGGTACAGCGCACGTTTTACGCTGCCGGACAAACGGGACAGCAACTGTTATTGGGCGCATACAGCGCTTTACAAAGACAGGTAGCCTTGGGCAATGTAGAAGTACACAGCCGCCACGAAATGTTGGAAATCGTAATGATTGACGGCAAAGCGCGCGGCATCATTGCTCGCAATTTAATTACCGGAAAATTAGAAAGATATTTCGGGCATGCAGTATTGATATGCAGCGGCGGTTACAGCAATGTATTTTATCTTTCTACCAATGCAATGGGCAGCAATGTTTCCGCTGCATGGAAAGCACACAAACAGGGTGCGTACTTCGGCAACCCTTGTTTTACGCAAATTCATCCTACCTGCATTCCGGTGCATGGCGATTATCAATCCAAGCTAACCTTGATGTCCGAATCATTGAGAAATGATGGTCGTATTTGGGTGCCGAAAAAACAGGATGATAAACGAAACCCGAAAGACATACCGGAAGACGAACGAGATTATTATTTGGAAAGAAGATACCCCGCATTTGGAAATCTGGTGCCGCGCGATGTAGCTTCACGTGCTGCAAAAGAGCGTTGCGACGAGGGTTACGGCGTAGGTTCTTCAAAATTAGCGGTGTATCTGGACTTTGCCGAAGCTATCACGCGCTACGGAAAAATAGAATGCGGTAAGCACGGCATTGAAAATCCTTCGCAAGAAGTTATTCGCCAACACGGATTGGATGTGGTGAAAGAAAAATACGGAAATCTTTTCGACATGTATGAAAAAATTACGGGCGAAAATCCTTACGAAATACCCATGCGCATTTTCCCAGCCGTGCATTACACGATGGGCGGATTGTGGGTGGATTATGAATTGATGACTACCGTAAAAGGCTTGTATTGCTTGGGCGAAGCCAATTTCAGCGACCACGGAGCCAACCGTCTCGGCGCATCGGCTTTGATGCAAGGTTTGGCTGACGGATATTTTGTAATTCCTTATACATTGGGTAATTATTTGGCAGATGAAATTTATAGCACTGCTATTCCTACAACACACGAGGCTTTTGAACAAGCGGAAAAAAATGTGAAAGCACGATTGGAAAAATTGATAAATGTAAAAGGTTCGGAATCGGTAGAAAGTATGCATAAACGCTTAGGAAAAATTATGTGGGAAAAATGCGGTATGGCACGCAACGACAAGGGTTTGAAAGAAGCAATTGAAGAAATTCGCGCATTGAAAAAAGAATTTTGGAGCAATGTGCGCATACCCGGCGGTGTGGATGAGTTTAATGCAGAGCTTGACAAAGCAGGTCGTGTAGCGGATTTTATCGAATTGGGCGAATTGATTTGTACCGATGCATTAAACCGCGAAGAAAGCTGCGGTGGTCATTTCCGCGAAGAGTCGCAAACGCAAGACGGCGAGGCTTTGCGCCATGACGACAAATTTATGTTTGTCTCCGCTTGGGAATACAAGGGCGACAGTAATTGGGAATTGCATAAGGAAGATTTGAATTATGAAGTGATTCATCCAACACAGCGGAATTATAAGTAATTAGCCGATTCGATAATTCGGCAATTTGACAATTGAGATGCAAGAGCAGAAGGAAAATATTATTTTGCAAAGGACGATTACTTTTTCTTTGAAAATAATTGAATATGTGGAATTGCTGGAGAGTAAGAAAAAATTTGTAATTGCCAATCAATTATTGAAAAGCGGAACATCAATTGGCGCAAATATACATGAGGCGCAAAATGCGGAAAGTAAAGCTGATTTTATTCATAAATTCAAAATTGCAGCAAAGGAAATTGAAGAAACAAAATATTGGTTGATACTTTGTAGAGAATCAGACAACTATCCTGAATGTAATTATTTAATTGAGTGTTTGAATGAGATAGATAAAATCGTAACAAAAATTATTTCAACAAGTAAAAATATTAAAAACTAATTTGCCCATTCTATGCAATTATTGTCAAATTGCCGAATTGTCAAATTATTAAATTAAAAAATTATGAATTTGACTTTAAAAGTTTGGCGGCAAGAAAACAGAGATGCGAAAGGCAGTTTTCAAATTTATCAGGTGGATAATATTTCTACCGAAATGTCTTTCTTAGAAATGTTTGATGTGCTGAACGAAAAATTAATTACCGAAGGACAAGAACCTATTGCATTTGACCATGATTGCCGCGAAGGTATTTGCGGCATGTGCTCAATGGTGATAGACGGAAAACCGCATGGTCCTTGGGCTCAAAACACCACTTGCCAACTGCATATGCGTGCATTTAAAGACGGCGATACCATAACGGTAGAACCTTGGCGTGCTAAGGCTTTTCCGGTGGTGAAAGATTTGGTAGTGGATAGAAGCGGGTTAGATAGGATTATTCAAGCCGGTGGATACATTTCCGTAAACACAGGCAGCGCAGTGGATGCCAATGCTATTCCCGTTGAAAAGAAAAGAGCTGATGAGGCGTTTGCTGCTGCGGCTTGCATCGGTTGCGGCGCTTGTGTGGCAGCATGCAAAAACAGTTCTGCAATGTTGTTTACGAGTGCAAAGGTATCGCAGTTAGCTTTATTGCCGCAAGGTTCGCCCGAGCGCAAAACGCGCGTGCTGGATATGATAGCGCAAATGGATAAGGAAGGTTTTGGCGCTTGTTCTTCAAGCGGCGCCTGCGAAGCTGCTTGCCCCAAAGGAATTTCTATTTCCAACATTGCAAGGCTGAATAAAGAATACTTGTGTGCGGTATTGACGGCAGAGTAAATTAATTTGATAATAAAATTCGCTTCTCTTTCTCATTCGTCGAAGAGATAGCATGCGTGATTTCAGCTAATAAATATTGATTTTCACCTTGTTTTTGTCTTATTTTCGCTTATTCAAATTTTAATTCATCATGCAAATCATAAAATCTATCTTCATAGCGGCAACCACTGTATTTACAAGTATTTCAGCGTTTGCGCAAGTAGAACAAATACAATTAAAATATTTTCAGTTACAGTCCGTTACCCAAGTTTCCGGTGATGGAAAACTTATTTCTTCATCTGCTTATCATCCCAATATTTCATGGTACAGAGCCGAAGTGCCGAGCACGGTTTTAACGGCTTTGGTAAAAAATAAAATTTATCCCAATCCGTACATCGGGTTAAACAACATGCTGATTCCCGATGCTTCGGATTCTTTCAATGCACGGTATGATTTGGAAAAATATTCTTATTTGCCCAATGTAAAAAACCCATGGAAAGATCCTTATTGGTATCGCACCCGATTTTTTATTTCCAATTCGGATAAAGGAAAATTATTTCAACTCATTTTCGACGGCATTAATTATCGCGCCGAAGTGTGGCTGAATGGTAATTTGGTTGCCGACAGCGCACAAATGGTGGGTATGTTTCGGCAGTTCAGTTTTGATATTACTAAGTTCGTCAATTACAATTCGGAAAATTGTTTAGCCGTAAAAATATTTCCGTTGG
>Ga0209738_10000208_pt1 | contig 13109 bp, 13 predicted proteins | sample TergutNc150P5_FD_187289 | JGI IMG/M metagenome (GOLD analysis project Ga0209738, IMG submission 187289) | Nasutitermes corniger P5 segment gut microbial community from laboratory colony in Florida, USA - Nc150 P5 (SPAdes) (version 2) | ecosystem: Host-associated > Arthropoda: Insects >...
ATGGGGGTACAGTAGTCACGCTCATGCACCGCTAGCTCAACTGGCAGAGCAGCTGACTCTTAATCAGCGGGTTCGGGGTTCAAGTCCCCGGCGGTGTACTCATTGGATTCGCCTCGCTAAGGCACCCACTCACAACCGTCTCTCCGCAGCATTCGCACAGCGCTGATACAGACACCTGTGCGCCGTCTGACATAAGCTGAGTACATGTCGATGCCAGGGTGGTACCCGGACCCAGGGGGCGCAAAGGGACGTTTCCGCTTCTGGGACGGACATAACTGGTCGAGCGACACGTCGTCGGTACCCACCGGCGATGCCCCGCACACCGGCCCGCACGACGGCCCGGCGCGCAAGTCCGACAAGGGATGGATCATCGCCTTGGCCATCCTGCTCGCGGTCACGCTGGTCGCGGTGGTGGTGTTCATCGTCGTCGGCACGCGCAGCCCCTTCAGCGGCCCGATGGCCACGCCCGACAACAACAGCTCGACACCGACCGTCCCCGAGTGGAACGAGACCAGCACGCCCACGCCGAGCCCCTCGGCGTCCAACAGCGGCGGCTCGCTGGTGGCCTGCCCCGACACGCTCGCCACCGGCAACACGCCCCAGATCGCCGGCAAGCTCACCGCCGACACCCTCCAGGTCAACCAGATCAACGGCTGGGGCAGCGAAGACATGGCCCTCAACTTCACCTACGACGGCCACTGGCAGAACAAGGTGATCGCCCAGAGCTTCCTCAGCGTCTGGGAGAGCAACATCGGCGTCGCCCTGCTCTCCAACGCCGACGGCTTCACCGACCCGCAGACCTCGGCCGAGCAGATCATGGAATGCTTCGCCAGCTCCGGCTACTACATCAATTTCACCGGCCGCACCAACCAGGTCAACCAGGCGATGACGGTCGCCGGCCACCCGGCCTGGCGCATCGAGTCGCAGATCCACGTCAACGATCCCGACTTCCCGCAGGTGCAGGGCGACGTCGCCGACGTCATCGTCGTCAACCTGGGCGGCAGCAAAGACCACCTGGGCCTGTTCCTGTCCTGCTACACCATCGGCGACGCCGCGACGCAGCAACAGGTGCTGAACGCCATGTCCACACTCACGGTGACCGGCTGACGAGCCGTCCCGCACGTTGCTCCGCTCGCGTACACTGAGCCTCATGTCGACGCCAGGCTGGTACCCCGATCCGGATGGCACCCCTCGCAGGTTCCGATTCTGGGACGGCGCCCACTGGTCGCAGCAGACATCCGCCGACCCGCGCAACCCGGCCCCGCCACGCAGCCCCGCCGACAGCCCGGACGGACGCCGCCGCACCAGCGACCGAGGCTGGGCGATCGCGCTCATCGTCTTGCTGGCGGTCACGCTCATCGCGGTGGCCGCGTTCGTGGTGTTCGGCCTGCGTAGCCCGTTCGGCGGGGGCACGGCCGTCCCCGACGACAACGGCGCCACACCCACGGTCACAGGATGGGACGAAACCAGCCCGTCCACCCCACCGCCGAACCAGTCCGGCGGCAGCCAGGTGCCCTGCCCGTTCGCCACGCACACGAGCAACACGCGCCAGGTGTCGGGCAAGCTGACCGCCGACACGCTGCAGGTCGACCGCATCCCGGGCTGGCCCGACCAGGCCGTCTTCGTACCCTTCTCCTTCGACAGCCACTGGCAGTACACGAACATCTACCCGGGCTGGATGAGCAACATCGGCGTCGGACTGCTGGCCAACTCCGACGGCTTTACCGACACGGCCACCTCGGCCAATCAGGTCATGGAATGCCTTGCCACCTCCGGTTACTACGCCGACTTCACGTACCGGGTCGATTTGATCAACGAAGAGACCACCGTCAACGGCTACCCCGCCTGGCACATCCAATCGCAGATCCACGTGTCGATGCCCGCCCTGCCGCAGGTGCAAGGCGATATCGTGGACGTCATCGTCGTCGTCTTGGGGGGCACGCGCAACTACCTCGGCCTGTACCTGTCCTGCTACACCATCGGCGACACCGCGGTGCAAAAGCAGGTCGAGACCGCGATGGCCACGCTCACCGTCACAGGGTGAGGACGACCGTGCGCCCCGCCTCCGCAGAATTGCCCGGAATTGCCCTGTGGATAACGGGTTCAGGCGCCCCGAAATCTGTCACACTGTGATCGTGACTGTGATCCCCGCCATCAGGCCGCACCTGACGATCCCACGCACCCGGCGCCACGACGCCCGCGGCCTCAGCATGTCCGTGTTCGTCTGCATCGCCATCTTCGCACTGTTGCTGGCCACCGGCCTGGCGGTGGACGGAGCCGCGCAGGCCCACGCCCGCCGCACCTGCCAGACGGCCGCCGCCGAGATCGCCCGCATCGGCACCGACGCGTCCGCCAGCGCCCGGATCGAGGGCGGCAACACGGTGGCCGCCGGCACCCAGGCCGCACAGGCCGCGGCCCAGAAGCTCTACCCCAACCTGACCGTGCAGGTCAGCGTCGCCGACAACGCCCGGCTGGTCGTGCGGGCCTCGACGTCCGTCCCCACGCTGTTCCTGACGCTGATGGGCATCGGCCATCTCGCAGCCAGCGGCGAGGCGAGCGCCACCCTCTCGTAGGCGATCTCTACGGCCGACGGGCTAGGCTTGGGGCGCACACTCGACAACGGAGGATTCACGACCATGAGAGTCGCACTGCTCACCGCGGGAGGCTTCGCCCCCTGCCTGTCATCGGCGGTCGCCGGCCTGATCCAGCGCTACACGCAGGTCGCGCCGCAGGCCGAGATCATCGCGTACCGGCACGGCTACGAGGGCCTGCTGCGCGGCGATTACCTCACCGTGACCGACGAGGTCCGCGCGCACGCCGACCGGCTCTACCGCTACGGCGGCTCGCCCATCGGCAACTCCCGCGTCAAGCTGACCAACACGAAAGACCTTGTCGCACGCAAGTTGGTGGCCAAAGGCACGGATCCGCTCGAAGCGGCCGCCCACCAGCTGATGCACGACCACGTGGACGTGCTGCACACCATCGGCGGCGACGACACCAACACGACCGCCGCCGACCTGGCCGCCTACCTGGCCGAGCACGAGTACCCGCTCACGGTCGTGGGCCTGCCCAAGACGATCGACAACGACATCGTCCCGATCCGGCAGTCGCTGGGCGCCTGGACGGCCGCCGAGCAGGCGAAGATCTTCGCGATCAACGTGATCGGCGAGCACAACGCCGCCCGCCGCGAGCTGATCGTGCACGAGATCATGGGACGCAACTGCGGCTACCTGGCCGCCGAGACGACCCGCCGCTACCGCGCCTGGCTCGACGAGCAGGAGTGGGTGCCGCAGATCGGGCTGTCCCGTGAGGCGTGGGACGTCCACGCCCTCTACGTGCCCGAGGCCCGCATCGACCTGGCCGCCGAGGCCGAGCGGCTGCGCACCGTGATGGACACCGTCGGCAACGTGAACATCTTCTTGTCCGAGGGCGCCGGCGTCGAAGAGATCGTCGCCGAGCTGACCGCCAACGGCCAAAGCGTGCCCATGGACGCGTTCGGCCACGTGCAGCTCGACAAGGTCAACCCGGGCGCCTGGTTCGCCAAGCAGTTCGCCGCCCGCATCGGCGCCGAGAAGACGATGGTGCAGAAGTCGGGCTACTTCTCCCGCTCGGCCGCCTCGGGCCCCGAAGACCTGGAGCTCATCGGACGCACCTGCGACCTGGCCGTCGACGCGGCCCTGGCCGGCACGCCCGGCGTCGTGGGCCTGGACGAAGACCACGGGGACGAGCTGCGGGTCATCGAGTTCGGACGCATCGCCGGCCACAAGCCGTTCGACGTCACCCAGCCCTGGTTCACCCAGATGCTGCATGACATGGGCCAGCCGACCGCCTGAGATCGCAATCTGTCCCAGGCGCATGCGAGAGTTCGGGCCGATCGGACGTACGCTCGGGCCATGTCGGAACCTGGGTGGTACCCGGATCCGGGTGGCGCACCCCACCGCTTCCGCTTTTGGGACGGCCGCCAGTGGTCGTCGGGGACGGTCGCCGATCCGCGCACCGCGCCCGTGCCGCCGGACGTCTCGCCGTACGTCCCCCGCCAGGGGGACCTGGCGCAGAGCCAGAACGCGCAGACGGCCAGACGCGCCAGCCGCGGCTGGGGCATCGGCGTCGTCCTGCTCGCCCTCGTCGTGCTGGCCGTGGTGATCAGCATCATCGTGCAGGCCCAGCGTCCCGCGCCCATCGTCTCCGCGGGATCCGGCACCGTCACGCCGGCAGCCTCGCCCCGCAGCCAGCCCACGCCCACACCGTCTCCCACGCCCACGCCCACGCCATCACCCACGCCCACGCCATCGCCGTACACCCCCGGTTCGCTCTGCCCGGCGTCCTTCGCGACGGACGACACACCGCAGCCGGACGGACGGCTCAAGGCTGGCACGCTGCAGATTGACACGCTGCCCGACTGGCCCGACCCGATACCGCTCATGCCCGGGAGTTCGTTCAGCTACGACCGCCACATGCAACTCCTCTACACCCCCGACTTCGGTCAATACGTCGTAGCCAGTCTGGAACTGGCCTTGGTCACCAAGGACGCGGACTTCAGCACGCTCAGGATGACCGCCCGCCGCGTCATGGGATGTACGTTGGCCGCCAACGCAGGAACGGTGATCGGTGTCACACCGGGGATCGACCAGGCCATCCAGATCAACGGTCACGACGCGTGGCGCCTACGCTGGAGCGTCGGCTACTCTGCCCCCGATCTGCCCGACTGGCATGGGGACGTTGTCGACGTGATCATCGTCGAGCTGGGCTTCGGCAATCTCGCCTACGGCATGTACAAGTCGACCTGCCCCATCGGCGCGGACGCGCCGCAGAAGCAGCTGGACGACAACCTGGCGACGCTGACCGTGACAGGTTAGGACGCCAGGCGCACCACGAGGTGGCGGTCGCCGTACGGCTCGTCGACGCGGGCCGATGGCGGCCAGTACTTGTCGGCACCGTGGTCGAGCACCAGGTCCGGGTGCCCGCCGAGCGGGAACGCGGCCAGGGCGCGGGAGTACGGATGCGTCCACTGGTCGTCTGACACGCGCCACAGCGTGTGCGGCGCGCAGACCAGCGGATTGTCGTCGGCGGGCCAGGTGCCCGCCCCAACCTGGTCGATCTCGGCGCGGATGGCCAGCATGGCCTGGCAGAAGCGGTCGAGCTCGCCCAGATCCTCGCTCTCGGTCGGCTCGACCATCAGCGTGCCCGCCACCGGGAAGCTCATCGTCGGGGCGTGGAAGCCGTAGTCGATCAGCCGTTTGGCGACATCGTTGACACTCAGCCCCGCGGGCTCGGTCACCGCGGCGACGTCCAGCAGGCACTCGTGCGCGACCAAGTGGCCCGGCCCGGTGTACAGCACCGGGAAGGCGTCGCGCAGCCGCCGCGCGATGTAGTTGGCGGCCAGCACCGCCGACTGGCTGGCCCGGCGCAGGCCGTCCGCCCCCATCAGCGCGATGTAGGCGTACGAGATGGGCAGCAGCCCCGCCGAGCCGTACGGGGCCCCTGCGACCATGTCGCCGTCGGCGCTGGTCGCGGGCAGGTACGGCACCAGGTGCGCGCGCACGCCGATCGGGCCGACGCCCGGGCCGCCGCCCCCGTGCGGCATGGCGAACGTCTTGTGCAGGTTGAGGTGCCCGCAGTCGGCGCCGAACTGCGCGGGCTTAGCCAGCCCGGCCAGCGCGTTCATGTTGGCGCCGTCCACATAAACCTGCGCCCCGGCATCGTGCGCCAGCCGCGCCACCGTGGCCATGGTGTGCTCGAACACGCCGTGGGTGGACGGATACGTCACCATCACGACGGCGACGTGCCCGGCATGCTGTTCCAGCTTGTCGGCGAGGTCATCGGTGTCGATCGAGCCGTCGGGAGCCACGGCGACGCTGACGACCCGCAGCCCGGCCATCGCGGCCGAGGCGGCGTTGGTGCCGTGCGCCGAGGCCGGGATCAGGCAGACGTCGCGATGCTCGCCGCGGTGCTCGTGGTAGGCGCGCACGGCCAACAGCCCGGCCAGCTCGCCCTGGCTGCCGGCGTTCGGCTGGAAGCTGACGGCGTCGTACCCCGTGATCGCGCACAGCCACCGCTCCAGCTCGCCGATGAGCTCCGCGTAGCCGACGGCATCACCGGCCGGCACGAACGGGTGGACGTCGGCGAAACCCGGCTCCGTGACGGCGTCCATCAGCACCGCCGCGGTGAGCTTCATGGTGCACGAGCCCAGCGGGATCATGCCCTGGTCGAGCGCGAAGTCGCGCCGCGCCAGCGTGTGCAGGTACCGCATCATCTGCGTCTCGCTGCGGCAGGCGTGGAACACCCGCTGCGTCAGGAAGGCGTCCTCGCGCGGCGCGGCGGCCAGACCGCCCCACGGCGCGGCGCCGTCCAGGTGCGCACCGAAGGCGGACGCGACGGCGGCCAGGTCGGCGGGCGTGGCGTCCTCACCGATCGCGATGCCCACCGTGTCGGCGTCGACCAGCCGCAGCTGCACGCCGGCGTCGTGCGCGGCCTGCCAGATCTGTGCGGCCCGGCCGGGCGCCGCCACCGTGAGCGTGTCGAAGAAGCTGTCGTGCGCCAGCGCGTATCCCGCGGCCACGAGGGCCCCGGCCAGGCGCGTGGCGCCGTCGTGAATGCCCCGGGCGATCGCCCGCAGCCCGTCGGGGCCGTGCCAGACGGCGTACATGGCCGCCATCACGGCCACCAGCGCCTGCGCGGTGCAGATGTTGGACGTGGCCCGTTCGCGGCGGATGTGCTGCTCGCGCGTCTGCAGCGCCAGGCGCAGCGCGGGGTGCCCGTCCGCGTCCTGCGAGACGCCGACGATGCGGCCGGGCAGCTGGCGCACCATGGCCGTGCGGCAGGCGATATAGCCGGCGTGCGGACCGCCGTAGAACAGCGGCACGCCGAAGCGCTGCGTGGAACCGACCGCGATGTCCGCGCCCCACCGCCCCGGCGGCGTCACCAGCGTCAGCGCCAGCAGATCGGCGGCCGCGATCACCAGCGCGCCGCAGCGGTGGGCCCGCTCGGCGAGCGCGGTCAGCTCGTCAGTGCTTGCCAGGCGGCCGTCCGACGTCGGCGTCTGGACGACCACGGCGAAGGCTCCCGACAGATCGTCGTCGCCCAGCGCGGCCACGTCGGCGACGACGACGTCGATGCCCAGGTGGCGCGCGCGCGTGCGCAGCACCGACAGGCTGGCGGCGAACAGGCCCTCGTCCACCAGCACGCGGGGGCCGGACGTCCGCGGCGCGCAGCGCTTGGCCATGGTGACCGCCTCGGCGACGGCCGTGGCCTCGTCCAGCAGGCTGGCCCCGGCAACATCCAGGCCCGTCAGCTCGGCGACCATCGTCTGGAACACCAGCAGCGCCTCCAGCCGGCCCTGGCTGATCTCGGGCTGGTACGGCGTGTAGGCGGTGTACCAGCTGGGATCGCCCAGGATCGTGCGGCGCAGGATCGCCGGTGTCAGCGTGCCGTAGTAGCCCTGGCCGATCATCGCCCGTCCCGGATGGTTGCGCGCCGCCAGCTCGCGCAGCCGGGCGCCGATGCCGGCTTCGTCCAGCGCCGCGGGCAGCTCCACGGGCGTCGTGGCGCGCACCTGCTCCGGGATCGCCGCGTCGGTCAGTTCGTCCAGGCTGGCAAACCCGAGACTGGAGAGCATCACCTCGCTGTCAGCAGGATCTGGCCCGATCTGCCGGGCCGCGAAACCATCGGTTGCGCTGTGCGATGCCGCCACAATGTCCCCTCACCCGGCGCTCCCGGCACGCCGTCCTACCCATGGTAGCGGCGCGTCCTGAGCGCGCTCAGCTGGCCTTGCGCAGGCGATGGGCGGTGAACTCGTCCAGATCGGGAACCGCAGGGACGGCGGGCTCCGCCTTGGCGGACAGCTGCGTCAGGCTGCCCTCGACGTCGCGCCAGACGCCGCCGAGCGCGATGGCGAACATGCCCTGGCCACCGCGCAGCAGGTCGATGATCTCGTTGTCCTGCGTGCACTCGTACACCGAGATGCCGTCGGACAGCAGCGTCAGCGACGCCAGGTCGCGCACGCCGCGCCCGCGCAGGTGCTCGACGGCCACGCGGATCTGCTGCAGCGTGATGCCGGCATCAAGCAGCCGCTTGACCACGCGCAGCATCAGCAGGTCGCGGAACGAATAGAGCCGCTGGCTGCCCGAGCCCTCGGCCGCCTTGATGGACGGCTCGACCAGGCCGGTGCGCGCCCAGTAGTCGAGCTGGCGGTAGGTGATGCCGACGGTGGCACTGGCCACCGGGCCCCGGTACCCCGGCTCGGTGGCGGGCTCCATGCCGTCGTCGAACAGGGTGTCCTGCAGGGCCGGGCTGGCGTCTGGCTCCATCGACCCCTCCTTCCCGCGTGAACCACATCGTTGGTATTCCCACAGGCTAGGAAAGCCCCGCCGCCGCGGCAATGATGTCGGGCCGGAGCCTTGTTCGTGTCGGACGACACCGTCGCGCGTGCCGTCGCACCAGGGTGGGTAATGCGGTCTCCACAAGGAACTCTACTCGCCCGAACCCTTCAGGCAACCCTCGACCCCACCTCGACGGTCACGTCATCGGCCTCGATGACGCCTTGAGGGTTGCACAGCATGAGCAAAGGCGGACGCCCCGCCCGCTCAGCGCTGCAGCAGCGTGTACATCAGGGCCGCGTGGGCCTGGATGACCAGCTGGGTGAGCTCCTGCAGGTGCTCGCCGGCCTGCTGGCGGTGACGCAGCGGAGCCATCGCCTGCTCGACCATGCCGGATTCACGCTCGGCGGATTGCTTGATCGCGCGCAGGTGCCGGATGTCCATCCCGTAGCCCTGCATCTTGCGGGCCACCACGCAGATCATCAGCGCCTCGCGTCCGTAATACATCGAGCCGCGCCGCGGCAGCACCATCTGCTGGCGCTCCAGCTCGACCAGCGTCGCCTCCGACAGGCCGCTCACCTGGATCAGCTCGCGCTTGGTCAGCTTGATGGGCTGGTGGTCGGACGAGGCATCCTCTTCGGCCTCCGCCAGGCCCGGGACGGCCGGGGTGTCGGGCACGGGCGGTTCGACGCCGCGATCCATCATGTCGAGATGGTCGCGGATGACCTTCAGCGGCAGGTAGTGGTCGCGCTGCATGCGCAGGATGTACCGCAGACGGTCGATGTCGGCCTGGCTGTAGCGCCGGTATCCCGACGGTGCGCGTTCAGGAGAGATGAGGCCTTCACTCTCCAAGAAACGGATCTTGGAGATCGTGATATCGGGAAACTCCGCCTTCAAGATGGGCAGAATCGCTCCGATGGAACGCCGTTGGTCCGGGGGCATCACGACCGTCCGGGCTCGCCAACGTAGAGCATCATCTTGAACTTTCCGATCTGCACCTCATCGCCCGCGTGCAGCAGCGCCGACCCGTCGACCAGCGTCCGGTTGACGTACGTGCCGTTGAGGCTGCCGCCGTCCTCGACCGTGACCTCGCCGTCGTGCAGCAGGAACTTCGCGTGGTGGCGCGAGACGGTGATGTCGTCCAGGAAGATGTCGCACTCGGTGGCGCGGCCCACGGTCGTCACCTCCGCGTCGAGCAGGTAGCGCTCCTCGGCGATGCCGCCGCGCGTGCACACCAGCAGTGCGGCCCCGGCCGGCACGGCCTTCAGCGCCGCCGCCAGATCGGAGTTCATGTCGGGGTGGCGCGGCTCGTCCTCCACCAGCGCGATCACATGCGTCGTATCGCCCGTGTGGAGCTCCTCGGGCAGCCTGGCGCCGCATTGCGAGCAGAACCTACTGCCAGCCGGATTCTGAAACCCGCAGTCGCTGCACTCAACCATGTTCGCCGCCTCCCCCGAACACTTTACGCGGAACGTGTGCCCCGCCCGCGTGCCAGTCTATCCGCTCGCCACGGCTCAGTCGTCAAGCAGACTCTGGTATTTTGCCGCGTCCAGCAGCTCATCGGCGGCCGCGGCGGCGCTCAGCTCCATCTCGAACAGCCAGCCGTCGCCGTACGGCTCGGCGTTGATCGCCTCCGGCGCCTCGGCCACAGCATCGTTGACAGCACTGATCACGCCTGCCAGCGGCGCATAGACGTCGCTGACCGACTTGGTCGACTCCAGCTCGGCACAGGCATCGCCGGCACCCAGCCGCGCCCCGACCGCCGGCAGCGACACGAAGACCACGTCGCCCAGATGCTCGGCGGCGTGGGCGGTCACTCCCACGCGGACGGTCGTGGGGCTCAGCGGCTGAACCCACTCATGGTCTCGGGTGTACTTCAAATCCTGCGGGATCTCTGCCATGCTTCCTCCTCGGTTGGGCGCACCGGATGGCACTGCTTCCACCATAGATGATCCGCCCCTTCACTCCACGTCCAGCACCGATTGGTACGCGCGCAGGTACGCGGGCCCGATCACCGACCAGTCGAACGCGCCCGCACGCGCCCGTCCCTGCGCGGCTGCGGCCCCGCGGTCGGGCAGCGCCAGCGCCGTCCGGACGCCGCGGACCAGCGCCTGCGCATCGCCCGGGGCCACGAGGACGGACGACGCGCAGCCCGCCAGCACGTCGGCGAAGGCCGGGATGTCGCTGGCCACGACGGCCGCCCCGGCGGCCAGGGCCTCGACGAGGACGATGCCGAAGCTCTCCTGACCCCGGTGGGGCGCGACGAACACGTCGCAGGCGCCGAGCACGCGGTCGCGCTCCGCGTCGGGCACGGCGCCCAGATAGCGCACGCCCGGGGCGGGGCGCGGATGTCCCGGGCCGACGACCACCAGCTCCATGTCGGGACATAACGCCCTCAGGACCGGCCAGGCGGCCATCAATTCGTCAAATCCCTTGCGCGGCTCGTCGATTCGTCCCACAAAACCCAGCCGCGGGGCCACTCCCCCGCGCCACCGGCCCGCGACGACGGGGCCGGCCGCCGCCTCCAGCCCGGCCACGTCGATGGCGTTGCCGATGACGACGGGCTCGCGGCCCGTCCGGCGCCGGGCCGTCGCCGCGGCGGTCGCCGACACCGCGGTCAAACACGCCACGCCCGCCAGCCCAGGCACATGCCCGGCCAGCCAGCCGAGCACGCCGGCGTCGTCGTCCACGGCCGCATGGCAGGTGGCCACAACCGGCACGCCCGACCGCGCCGCCGCCCACGTGACCAGCAGCGCCACGCTGGGCGTCACCGGCTCGTGCACATGCACCACATCGAATCGGGCGACCCACCGGCGCACGAGCAGCCACGGCGCCAGGCCCATGTTGACCCGGGCCACCGAGCCGTTGTAGCCCAGCGCCACCGCCTGACCGGCATCGGCCACCTCGTCCGGATGCAGACCATATTCGCTTGTCAGAAGGCTGGAGCGCGCCTCGGGCGCCAGCACGCCGACGCCGTGGCCGGCCTGTTTGAGCCAGCGTGCCAGACCGAGCACCTGGTTTTGAACACCGCCCGGGACCCGCAGCGAGTAGGGGCAGACCAGCCCGACCCTCACCGCGACCCCGTCCTCACTGTGCGACCACGCCAGGGAAGAACCGCTGCAGCAGATGCCAGTCGGTCACCGTGTGACTCACCCGCTCGCAGAACACGTCGGCCAGGCGCTGGCTGGTGGCCACGAGGCCATCCTCGCCCGGCTCGACCGGGATCGGCCCGAAGAACCGGATGCGCATGCGCCGTCCCTCGTACGTGCACGTGGCCGCCAGCAGCGCGGCCCCGGTCTGCTGCGCGATGAGCACGGGCCCGGGCGGCATCGACACATGCTGCGGGCCGCTGCGCGTCTGCCACACCACGGGCACGCCGTGTCGGGACAGGTCGCGGTCGGCCAGCAGCGCGACCACCTTGTGGGCTCGGATGTCGTCCTCCAGCTTGTGCAGCGAATGGCCGTCCTTGTGGCTGTAGATCGTCATGCCGACGCGGCTGCGGATGGCCATGAAGTACGCGAACTCCTGGTCGGGCAGGCGTTCGGCGACGCTGGCGACCGGCATGCCCTTGGCGCACATGAAGGCGCCCGCCAGATCCCAGTCGCCCATATGGGGCAGCGCCACAACCGCACCCGTGGTGCGCCAGGCGGTCGCCAGCCGCTGCATGTCGGCATCGTCGATGACGACGCGGCGGAAGTTCTGCTGCGGCGAATACCTGCCCAGCATGACCGATCCGGCCAGGTTGCGGAACCACGACTTCATCGCAGCGACCGTCTCGTCGTGCGTGGGCGGACGGCCCAGGATGACGCCCGCGTTCAGCTGCCACTGCCGCACGGCCTTGTAGTTCTTCCACGCCGCGAAGCGCGAGGCGATCGTGGCCAGCGGGCCCCAGCCCCACTTGGGGATGTGCGAGGCGATCGTCAGCACCCGCACCATGGGCAGCCAGCGCGGCAGGCCGTACCCCCGGTTCTTCGCGCGCTCCAGGTAGGCCTTCTCCTCCTGCTCGGACGGCTTGTGGACGACGCGCACCTTCTTGGCCACCGCGTCACCTCCACCCGTCGGCGAGCAGCGCGCGGGCTTCGCCCAGCAACTGCGGGATGGCCCGTGTCTGCGCCACGATCGGCAGGAAGTTGGTGTCGCCGCCCCAGCGGGGCACGACGTGCTGGTGCAGGTGCGCGGCCACGCCGGCCCCGGCGACGCCGCCCTGGTTCATGCCCACGTTGAAGCCGTCCGGATGGCTCACCGCGGCAAGCGTCCGGATCGCGGCCTGCGTCAGCTGGGCGAACTCAGCCGTCTCCTCGTCGGTCAGGTCGGTGTACGCGGCGACGTGCCGGTACGGGCACACCAGCACGTGGCCCGGCGAATACGGGAACAGGTTCATGACGACGAAGCATGTGCGGCCCCGGTGCACGACCAGGCCCTCGGCGTCGTCCAACCCCGGGACGCGGCAGAACGGGCACTGCGCCACCGAGTCGTCCTGCGGCTTCGACTCGCCCTGGATGTAGGCCATCCGGTACGGCGTCCACAGGCGCTGGAAGCAGTCCGGGACGCCGGCAAGAGATCCGGCCGACTCGGCGGTCATGCCGGGACGTCCTCACCTGCTGCCGGCTCGGCCGTGGGCTCCGCATTGGTGCGCGACCCGACGATCTGCACGATCTGGGCCACGGCCTCGTCCACCGGCACCCCGTTGCGCTGCGAGCCGTCGCGGAACCGGAAGCTGACGGTGCCGGCCGCGCGGTCGGTCTCCCCCGCGATCAGCAGGAAAGGCACCTTCAACTTGGTGTGCGTGCGGAT
>Ga0209738_10000209_pt1 | contig 13107 bp, 12 predicted proteins | sample TergutNc150P5_FD_187289 | JGI IMG/M metagenome (GOLD analysis project Ga0209738, IMG submission 187289) | Nasutitermes corniger P5 segment gut microbial community from laboratory colony in Florida, USA - Nc150 P5 (SPAdes) (version 2) | ecosystem: Host-associated > Arthropoda: Insects >...
GCTCGGCCTGGCCGGCCTGTACGAGTGGTGGCGCACCCCGGCCGGCCTGGAGGTGGACGGAGCCGACGGCGGTTGGCTGTGTTCGATGACGATCATCACGCGCCCGGCCACCGATGCGCTGGGCGCGATCCACGACCGGATGCCGGTCGTCGTACCGCCCGGCGCGGTGGACGCCTGGCTCAACCCGGCGCCGCTGGGCCCGGACGCGGTGGATGCGCTGCTGGCCGGCATGCCCGACCCCGTGCTCGTGCCCACCCCGCGCACCCCGTAGGGGCTACGCGACCGCACCCGCGGGCCCGGCCGCGACGACCTGCAGAAACTGCGGCGTCGCGAAGCCCGCTCCCGCGAATCCCGCCGCGATCGACGCGGTGACCTGCTCCGCACGGCCGGCCGCGACCAGCGCGATGGCCGAACCCCCGAAGCCGCCACCGGTCATGCGCGCCCCCAGCGCCCCCGCGTTGAGCGCCTGTCCGACGGCGATATCCAGCTCGGGGCACGACACCTCGTAGTCGTCGCGCAGGCAGACGTGCGATGCGGTGAACAGCCGCCCGACGGTCACGAAATCGTCGCGCCGCAGCGCGGCCACGCAGCCCCGTACGCGGTCGATCTCCGTCACGACGTGGCGCACGCGCCGGCACAGGCGCGGCGAGGACAGCTCGGCGAGCGCCGCATCCAGCCCGGCGACGGGCACCTCGCGCAGGCTGGACACGCCGAGCTCGCGGCAGGCCTGCTCGCAATCGGCACGGCGGCGTCCGTACTGCCCGTCGCTGTTCGCGTGCGCGGCCCGCGTGTTGATCACGAGCAGCACCAGGTCGTGGGCGGCCAGGTCGAAGCCGACCTGCGCCACCGAGTCGTCGCGGCAGTCCAGGTACAGCGCGTGTCCGGCCCGGCAGCGCAGCGACGCCGTCTGGTCCATGCCGCCGGTGGGCGCGCCGGCGATCTCGTTCTCGCCGCGCCGGCACAGCTGGGCCAGCCGTCGGCGTCCACGATCGTCGCGCGCCAGCCCCAGCCCGCACAGGTCGGCGGCGGCAACGGCCACCGCGCACTGGATCGCGGCCGAGCTGCTCAGCCCGGCCGAGGTGGGCACGTCCGAGGTGAACGCCAGGTCGAGGCCGGCGACGTCCGCCCCGTCCCGCATCAGCGCCCACAGCACCCCCGCCGGATACCGCGCCCACGAATCGGGACGGCCCGGGCCGATGTCGTCCAACCCGATCTGCTGCACCTCGCCCATGCCGGCCGAGATCAGCCTGACCGTCCGGTCGTCGCGCCGCCGGGCCGCCACGTACGTGCGCTGCGGCAGTGCGATGGGCAGGGCCAGGCCGTCGTTGTAGTCGGTGTGTTCCCCGATCAGGTTCACGCGCCCGGGCGCCGCCCAGACCCCGTCCGGACGCGCGCCGAACGCTGCGGTGAACAGGTCGACCGCCTGCCCCTGCGTTGTCCCCATCGGCCTATCCTTTGCTCGCACCCAGCGTGAGACCGGCGACGAACTGCCGCTGCAGGGCCAGGTAGATGACCAGCGTCGGGATGACGGTGATCATCGCGCCCGCCGCGATCAGGTTGTAGTTGTTGACGAACTGGCCGCGCAGGTTGTTGATGGCGGTCGTGACCGGCAGCCGGTCGCCGCTTTGCACCAGCAGCAACGCCCAGAAGAAGTCGTTGTAGATCCAGATGGTCTCCAGGGTCGCCAGGGCCCCGAGGGCCGGACGGCACAGCGGCAGGATGATCGAGTGGTACTGCCGCCACACCGACGCGCCGTCCACCAGCGCGGCCTCGCCCAGCTCCTCGGGCAGGGCCTTCATGAAGTTGCTCAGCACGAACGTGCAAAAGCCGATCTGGAAGCCCACGTTCATGGCGATGACGCCGTAGTACGTGTTGAGCAGCGAGCCCGAGTCGGCGACCGTCAGCGGCAGCGGGATGTTCTTGAACAGCTGGTAGATCGGCATGGCCAGGATCTGCGGTGGCAGCAGGTTGCCGGCGGTGAACAGGATCAGCAGCGTGGTGTTGAACTTCCACGTGAACCGCGACACCGCGAACGCGACCATCGAGGCGAGCAGCAGCGCCAGGATGACCGACGGAATCGTGATGATCGCCGAGTTGGTCAGGTAGGTGCCGAAGCCGCTGCTCCAGGCGGATGCGAAATTGGCGAACGTCATGCCGCCGCCGACGCTGAAGTAGCCGCGCTGCTGGGTGGCCGCGTACGGACGAAGCGCGGTGTACAGCGTCCACAGCAGGGGCACCAGCCACATCAGGGCGAGCACGGTGAGGAAGAGGTACGTGCCAGGATTGTTGCGGCGTTTCATCGCGCGTCATCCTTCCGGAACGTTCGGCTCAGGTAGAGCACGATCGGGATCAGCGAGATCAGCAGCAGCACGGTGGCGATCGCGCTGCCCACGCCCAGATCCTGCCCTTCGCCCTGCAGGTTCTGCATGACCAGGGCGGACAGCAGCTCCAGGCCATTGGTGCCCTTGTTGATGATGTAGACCAGGTCGAAGGCCCGCAATGCCTCGATGATCGTGATCACCACCACCACGGTGTTGATCGGGCGCATGACCGGGAAGATGACCTTGGTGAACGTCTGCCAGCCGTTTGCCCCGTCCAGGGCCGCGGCCTCCTTGAGCGTCGGATCGACGCCCTTCAGCCCGGCCAGGTACAAGATCATGACATAGCCGGCGTGGCGCCACGTCTGCGCGACCAGCGCCGCCCACAGGTTGATGTTCGAATTGCCCAGGAAGTCGATCGAGTGCGGCGTTCCGGCGATGCCGAGCACCGAGTCGATCAGGCCGGTGTCGGACGAGTACTGCAGCTCCCAGATGATGCCGATCAGCGCGAGCGACAGCATCACGGGCAGGAAGAAGATGCTCTGGTAGATGCGCGTCCCGATGAGTTTGCGGTCGAGCAGCACGGCGAGCAGCACGCCCAGCGGGGTCGCGATGAGCGCCAGGAACGCCAGCCAGATGATGTTGTGCAGCACGGCCGGCCAGAACGGCGGATAGTTCGTGAAGACGTAGTCGTAGTTCGACCAGCCGGCCGAGGTGATGTTGGTCGGCGAACCGATGCCATCCCAGCGTCCGAACGACATGCCGATGGAGGCCAGCGCGGGCAGCCACACCAAGACGAGTTCGAGCAGCGTCGGAATGGCGACCATGAGGCCGAGCACGACCCAATCGGACGTGCGCAGCTTGCGAAGATGCCCGTGCCGCACACCGGGTTGCCCCGGATGCGCGGCACGAGTGACATGCGTGAGCGTCATCGTGGCGACTACGACGCCGAAGCGTACTTCTGCTGGGCCTGCGACTCGACCGACTTGGTGTCGAACGTGCCGGTGCTGATGAACGTCTGCAGCGCGGGCTCCATCACATCGGAGGCGAACGCGGGCAAAGAGTCGCGGTCGAGGAACTGCGACAGCTGCTTGGCGCTGGAGATGAACTTCGCGCACTTGGTCTGCAGCGGCGTGTACTTCGACGTATCGGCGTCGTTCGCGGTGGCGACGTCGGACACGTTCGAGCCCAGGTACGTCTGCTGGGCGGCTCCCGTGCCGAGGTACTCCATGAACGCCGTCGCGACGGCGTCGCCCTGGCCCCTCTTGCTCATCATGAAGCCGTCGATGGGCGCCTCGACGGCGTCCTGGCCGTAGCTGGCGTCGATCTCGGGGAACGCGAAGAAGTCCAGATCGTCGTACTGGGCCCCGGTCAGCTGCGCCGCGATCTGGTCGGAGCCGGCGACCATCATGCCCGCAGTCTGCTTGCCGATCGCGTTGGCCGCATCCTGCCAGATGCGCCCCAGCGACCCGGACTGGTGGTAGGGCAGGATCTGCTTCCACGTGTCGAAGATCTGCTGCACCTTGGGCTGATCCCACGACTCGTTGTGCGCCATCAGATCGACGTGGAACTGGTAGCCGTTGAGGCGCATGTCCAGGTAGTCGAACGTGCCGCACGCGGGCCACAGGTCCTTATCGGCGAACGCGATGGGGATGATGCCGTCGCTCTGCATCTGCTTGCACAGCGCCACGAAGTCGTCCCACTTCACCGGCACCTGGTAGCCCTTCGAGCTGAACAGGCTCTTGGAATAGAACACGGCCCACGGGTAGGTCACCCACGGCACCAGATACTTCTTGCCGTCGGCCGCCGTCGAGGCGTCGGTCACGGACTGCGAGAAATTGCTGCCGATCTTGGCCCAGACATCGTCCAGCGGCAGCGTGAGGCCATTCTTTGCATACGCCTTCATGCGATAGCCGGAGAACCAGGTGAACACCGCATCCGGGCTGCCTTGCAGGTAGTTGTTGATGTTGTTCTGGAAATCGTTGTGGCTGACCGTGTTGACGGTGATGGTGTCGCCGGACTGCTGCTGGAAGGCGGCCACCACGGCCGCAAAGGCGGCCTTGGGCGTCGGGTCGGAGTAGTTCGAGCCGACCGTGGACGTCTTGGAGCTGGTGCCGTTCGACGGCGAGGTTCCCGACGAGACGCCGGTGCAGGCGGACAGGACCGGCAACAGCACCGCCGAAGCGAGGCCGGCACCGCCGAGCTTCAGGAAGGCGCGCCGATCAAAAACTGGAGAACTCATTGTCATCACCACTACCTTGTTTGCATGACGGATGAATCATTCCGGGATTCCCGGGACGTTTATTTTATGAGGGCCAACTCTTACTGCGAATGAGCCATCCTGGCCAATCAGGATGACACAGTGAGCCGCAGCCGGGCTGTCGGTGTTTGTCTGGTGAGCACGCTACGCCCAGCCCGGGCCGCAGTCAAGCAGTTCTGGCGATGCGATGCCCGTCGTCGGGGCGATAGAGTCGGACACGTGAAGGTCGCTGTCCCACACTGGCATAACGACGCGCGGTGGCGGCTGGTCTTGGCCGTGTGCTGCGGGGTCGCCACCGCCGTCCTGGTCTGGTTCTGCTCGGAGCCGGCCTATGCCCCGCTGCTGGGCTGGACGATCGTCGGCGCGGTCTACTGCCTCGTCACCTGGGGATCTATCGGCCGCATGGATCCGGACGAGACCGCGGCCCACGCCACGCGGGAGGTCCCGGGCGGGTTCGCGGTGCACCTGCTGCTCGTCTGCGCGGCACTCGCCTCCCTGGCGGGCATCGCATTCCTGGTCATGCGCCCGCCCACGTCGCGCCTCGCCGCCGCGGCCGTGACGCTGGTCGTGGTGGTGGCGTCGTGGGCGACCATCCAGACGCTGCATGCGCTGCAATACGCCCGCGAGTACTACCGCACCGGCGGTGGAATCGACTTCCACAGCCCCATCCCGCCGCAGTACAGCGATTTCGCGTACGTCTCCTTCACCGTCGGCATGAGCTTCGCCATCTCGGACACCGACCTGTCCACCGCATCCATGCGCCGCATCGCCTTGTGGCATGCCATGCTGGCATATCTGTTTGGCACTGTCTTCGTGGCAGCGCTCATCAACATCCTGGCTAGCCTGTCGGCCTAATACCCTGCACGAGCAGGCGTCACCGTGCCCACACGGGGCGCCAAGCCCGTACACTGGTGCCTGAGTCAACCGTGACGCACAAGGATGGGGAGAGCGGTGTTCTGGATCGTGTGGCTGGTGCTGGCCGTCGGATTGGCAGTCACCGAGTTGCACAGTGGCGACTTCACCTTGCTGATGCTCTCCGGCGGATGCGTCGTCGGCTTGGTCGTGTCGTTCTTCCTGCCCTTCTGGGGCCAGCTGATTGTGGCGGCCATCGCCGCCGCGCTGCTGCTGTGGCTCGTCCGCCCCACCCTGCTGCATAAGGTGCGCTCGTTACCCGGCTACCGGTCGTCGCTCGACCGCATGGTCGGATCGAGCGGGCAGGCCACCCGCGCGATCACGACCGGCGACGGCGAGGTCAAGATCAACGGCGAGGTCTGGAGCGCGCGCAGCCTGGAGGACGTGTCCATCCCGGCCGGTGCCACGGTGGACGTGTACGGCATCGACGGCACGCTGCTGCTGGTCGTGCCGTCGCCGACGCTTCCGGCGTACACCGATGCCGACCCGTTCACGACACTGCCCCAACCCACCGCCTTCCGCGACCCGTTCGCCCCCGACAGCCCTTTCGCCGCCCCCGCCCCTTCCAACGATCCGTTCGACCCCACGCGGCCGACCGGTCCGGAAAGCAATCCGCAAACGCCTCTAGATACACCAGAAAGGTAAGGCAATGCAGCCACAGAATTGGGAAGCCCTGATCTTCGCCGTCGTGATTGTGGTGCTCGTCGTCACGATCATCGCGAAATCCATCCGCGTCATCCGGCAGCAGCAGGTCGCTGTCGTCGAGCGGTTGGGCAAGTTCCGGCGCACGCTCGACCCGGGCCCGCACCTGCTCATGCCGTTCGTCGACACGATCCGCTACACGCTCGACATGCGCGAGGCCGTCGTGCCGTTCCCGCCGCAGGGCGTCATCACCGAGGACAACCTGATGGTGAGCATCGACTCCGTCATCTACTACCAGGTGATCGATCCGGTGCGCGCGGCCTACGAGGCGCAGAACTACATCCAGGCCATCGAGCAGCTGACCATGACGACGCTGCGAAACATCATCGGCGGCCTCGACCTGGAGCAGACGCTGACCAGCCGCGAGGACATCAACCAGAAGCTGCGCGCGGTGCTGGACGAAGCCACGGGCAAGTGGGGCATCAAGGTCAACCGCGTGGAGCTGCGTTCGATCGAGCCGCCGGCCACGATCCGCGACGCGATGGAGAAGGGCGCCCGCGCCGAGCGCGACAAGAGGGCCGCGATCCTGATCGCCGAAGGACAGCGCCAGTCTCAGATCCTGTCGGCGTCCGGCGACCGCGAGTCGGCGATTCTGCGGGCCCAAGGCGACCGCGAATCCGCGGTGCTGCGCGCGCAGGCCGATCGGCAAGCCGCGATGCTGCGCGCCGAGGGCGACGCGCAGGCCATCACGACCGTGTTCGGCGCCATCCACGCCGGCAAGCCGACGCAGTCGCTGCTGGCCTACCAGTACATGCGCATGCTCCCCACGCTGGCGCGCGGCGACTCGAACAAGATGTGGATCGTGCCCAGCGAGCTGAACGACGCCCTCAAGGGCCTCGGCTCGATGGTCGGCGGCGGATCGGATTCGTCCCCTGTCAAGGGGATTCCGGACGACGATGCGGCGGGCGAGTGGGTCGCGCCCCCGAAGATCGACGTCATGGCCGAGATCGCCCAGCAGCGCAACGATGACGAGTCGGAGTCGCTGAAGTCGGTGGAGGACGCCGTCGCCGAGGCGGCTGCGCTGGAGGGACGCCGCGTCGCGCGGCTGTCCACGGCGACGCACACCCCGGCACCGGCCGTGCCGGCTGCAGCAGCAGTGCCCGCAGCGGCAGCCGTGCCCGCAGCGCCGATGCCCGCGCTCGTCCGCAAGGCCACGGATCCGGAACCCACGCCGGCGCCCACGACCCCGCCGCTCAACATGGGCGGCTTCCCGCCGCCCGCGACGCACCGTGAGTGAGCCGCCTACAGCCTGCAGGCCGACAGTTCGGTGATGAGGATGGCCCTGGCCCCGGCGGCGTAGAGATCGTCCATGAGCCGCTGGGCGTTGGCCCGGGGCACCAGCGCACGCACGGCCGACCAGCCGGCCTTGGCCAGCGGCGACACCGTGGGCCCTTCCAGGCCCGGCGTGATCGCCTGGGCCGCGGGCAGCAGGGCGTCCTCGATGTCGTAGTCCATCAGGACGTAGTCGCGAGCGACGATGACGCCTTCGATGCGCGCCTTCAGCTGGCGCACGGCATCGGCCGCCTCGCGCAGCTCCCGCCCGTCCGGACGGGTGACCAGCACGGCCTGCGAGTGCAAGATGGGCTCGCCGAACAGTTCGAGGCCGGCGCGGCGCAGCGTCGTGCCGGTCTCGACCACGTCGGCGATGACATCCGCCACGCCCAGCCGGATCGCCGACTCGACGGCCCCGTCCAGCGTGATCAGGCGCGCCGCGATGCCGTGGTCGGCCAGGTAGGCCGACAGCAGCCCGGGATAGCTTGTCGCCACCCGCTTGCCGTCCAGCGCGTCCAGACACAGATCCGCGCCGACAGGCCCGGCGAAGCGGAAGGTGGACGCCCCGAAGCCGAGCTCCATGATCTCGCGGGCCGGGGCGCCCGAGTCGAGCAGCATGTCGCGCCCGGTGATGCCGACATCCAGCGTGCCCTCGCCGACATAGATGGCGATGTCGCGCGGGCGCAGGTAGTAGAACTCGACGCCGGCGCCCGCATCGACCAGGACGAGATCGCGCCCATCCGAGCGCTGCCGGTAACCGGCCGCGGTCAGCATCGCGGACGCGCCCTCGCTCAGCGCGCCCTTGTTGGGCACGGCGACGCGCAGCAGATCGTCACTCATCTTCTCCCCCGCTCACAGATACCGATAGACGTCGTCCAGGGTGATGTCCTTGGCGATCATGATCGTCTGCACGTGATAGAGCAGTTGGCTGATCTCTTCGGCCAGCGCCTCGTGCGACTCGTATTCGGCGGCCATCCAAACCTCCGCGGCCTCCTCGACCACCTTCTTGCCGATGGCGTGGACGCCAGCGTCCAGCCGCTCCACCGTGCCCGATCCCTGCGGACGTTCCACGGCGATCCGGTTCAGCTCGTCCCACAGCTGCTCAAAGCTCTTGCTCACCAGGCAAGCGTACACAGTTTCGATGCGCCGTCCGGCGTGGCCGGGGCCCCTGATCACCCGGTACAATGGCAGGATGGCACCGGTGGGCGCGCGGTGGGATGCGCCGTGACGCCCCGGTGTTGGGAGGAGTGCGCATGACCCAGGAACCGACGCCAGCGCCGAACGGCGCCACCCAAGCGTCGGCACCACCGAATGGACGCGCTGCCCCTCCGGGGCGTCACCCGATCCGCAAACAGCCCGAACCACACCGCGATTCGTCCGACAGCTCGGACGACCTCAAGCCGTGGCACACCGAGGGCCTGCCGGACAAGAAGCCCGATGACCAGAACCAACCTCCGCAGAACTTCCTGCGGACGGGTGGCTGGCGCTTCTGGGTGAGCGCGCTGCTGCTGCTGGTGCTGTTGTTTGCGGCCGTCACCTGGTTCAGCAACCGCAACAAGCCTCCTGCCATCTCGTACAACGAGTTCACGACCCAGCTCACCGCCGGGAACGTGAAGTCGGTGCACTCGACGGGCGATTCCATCGACGGCGACCTCAAGACGGCCGTCGCCCTGCCCGACAGCACGGACGGCCAGACCTACACGACGTTCACCACCGAACGCCCCAGTTTCGCCGATGACGACTTGCTCGACACGCTGCTGGCCCAGAAGGTCGAGATCATGGCGGCGCCCGTCTACTCCGAGCCGTCCATCTGGTCGACGCTGGCGTCGGCGATCCTGCCCTGGATCATCCTGATGGGCCTGGTGTATTGGCTGATGCGGCGCATGACCAAGGGCGGCGGCCTGGGCGGGCTGGGCATGAGCCGCGAGGTCAAACCGGTCGAGAAGGAGAAGGTGCGCGTCAACTTCACCGACGTCGCCGGCATCGACGAGGTGAAGAGCCAGGTCAGCGAGATCGTCGACTTCCTCAAGAACCCGGAGCGCTACCGCCGCGTCGGCGCGCACGCCCCCAAGGGCGTGCTGCTGGAGGGCGAGCCCGGCACCGGCAAGACGCTGCTGGCCCGCGCCACCGCGGGCGAGGCGAACGTGCCGTTCTTCTCGGCGTCGGCCTCGGAGTTCATCGAGATGATCGTGGGCGTGGGCGCCCAGCGCGTGCGCCAGCTGTTCGACGAGGCCCGCAAGGCCGCGCCGTCCATCATCTTCATCGACGAGATCGATGCGATCGGACGATCCCGCGGGTCGAGCCGTTCGTTCGGCGGCGGCGAGGAGCGCGAGCAGACGCTCAACCAGGTGCTGACCGAGATGGACGGCTTCGACGGCACCGAGGGCATCGTCGTGATGGCCGCAACCAACCGCGCCGACGTCCTGGACGCCGCGCTGACCAGGCCCGGACGGTTCGACCGCGTGATCACGGTCAGCTCCCCCGACCTGGACGGGCGCGAGCAGATCCTGGAGGTGCACACGCGCCAGATCCCGAAGGACGCCGACGTCAAGCTGCGCGACCTGGCCGCCGCGACACCGGGCATGACGGGCGCCGACCTGGCCAACCTGGCCAACGAGGCGGCGCTGCTGGCTGCCCAGCGGGCCGACACCAAGGTGTACCAGCGCGACTTCATGAACGCGCTGGAGAAGATCCAGCTGGGCGTGGCACGCTCGGTCATCATCCCCGAGGACGAGCGCCGCCGCACCGCGTATCACGAGTCGGGCCACGCGCTGCTCGGCATGCTGCAGAAGGGCGCCGACCCCGTCCGCAAGGTCTCGATCATCCCGCGCGGTCAGGCGCTCGGCGTCACGCTGTCGACGCCCGACACCGACAAGTACGGCTACGACGAGGAGTACCTGCGCGGGCGCATCGTCGGTGCGCTGGGCGGCATGGCCGCCGAGGATGCGATCTTCGGCGTCGTCACCACGGGGGCCGAATCCGACCTGCGCCAGGCCACGGGCATCGCGCGCCAGATGGTGGGCCGTTGGGGCATGAGCGAGAAGGTCGGCCCGGTTTACGTGCTGTCCGACCAGATCGACCCGCGCACCGAGGGGATCGCCGAGAACACGCTGGACATGGTGGACGAAGAGGTGCGCCGCATCATCGGCGAATGCCAGCAACAGGCCGTCCAGCTGCTGAAGGACCACCGCGACCAGCTGGAAGCGATCGCGACGGCACTGCTGGAGCACGAGACCCTGGACGAAGACCAGGTGTACGCGGCCGCCGGCATCGAGCGCCCCAAGTCGGATGTCACGATGACGAAGATCAGGGCCAATCCGGCGCAGCCGTCGGGTCTGAACGGCGGACCGACCCCGGTGCCGGATGCGCCGTGGGCGCCGCCCGATCCCGGGCAGCTGATCGGCGCCTAGCGCCACCACCACCTCCCGCACCGACCACCACACCTGGGTGGAAATCCACAACGCACAAGGAGAAATATGGGCTGGCTGGAAGCGATCGTCCTCGGGCTGGTACAGGGCCTGACGGAGTTCATCCCCGTCTCGAGCAGCGCACACCAGTTGATCGTGGGGCAGCTGTTCCACCACGATCCGGGTGCCGCGTTCACCGCCGTCAACCAGTTGGGGACGATGCTGGCCGTGATCGTCTTCTTCTTCCGCGACATCGTCCACATCATCAAGCAGTGGGCGCTGTCGCTGGTCGGCAAGGTCGACCGCTCCGATATGGACGCCCGCATGGGCTGGTTCATCATCGTCGGCTCGATCCCGATCGGCGTCATCGGCCTGCTCTTCCAGGACCAGATCGAGAACGGGCTGCGCAACCTGTGGATCACTGTCGGCACGCTGGCCGGGGTCGGCGTCATCTTGTGGATCGCAGACTGGTACTCGGGCAAGTACGCCCGCAAGGGGATCGAGTCGCTGACCTGGCGCGACGCCGTCATCTACGGCCTGTGCCAGACCTGCGCGCTGATCCCGGGCGTGTCGCGCTCGGGCAGCACGATCGCCGGCGGCCTGTTCCTGGGCTACAAGCGCGTCGCGGCGACGCGCTATTCGTTCCTGCTGTCGATCCCGGCCGTGCTGGCCTCGGGGCTGTACGAGCTGAAGGGCATCGGCGGCACCATGGATGTCGGCTGGACGCCCACCATCATCGCCACGGTCATCGCGTTCATCGTCGGTTTCGCCTCGATCGCCTGGCTGCTGCGCTTCGTGTCCACGCACAACTTCCGTCCGTTCGTCATCTACCGGGTGCTGGCCGCGATCGCGGTCGCCATCTTGGTGATCACGCACGTGATCAGCCCGATGGGCGCCTGAGCGGCCCGCAGCTGGTGTAGACAAGAGGGGTGACCGCTACGATCAAGTCCCGCACCGTCGGCACGTCCGACCTCGTGGTGTCGCGCCTGGGCCTGGGCACGCTCGGCTGGGGCCGCGACGTGCAGCCTCCCGTCGCCCGCGCCCTGCTGCGCACGTTCACCGAGGCGGGTGGCACGCTGATCGACACCGCGCCGGCGTACGGCGACGGCCTGGCCGAACGGCTGCTCGGCACGCTGCTGCGCCACGATGTCGCGCGCGACGACGTGATCATCGCCACGAAGGCCGGGTTCTCGACCGGGGATGGCGCACCCGTGATCGACACGTCCAAACACGCGCTGCTGGACGACCTGGCGGGCAGCCTGCAGCGGCTGGGCACCGATCACGTCGACCTGTGGCAGGTACACGCCTGGGGCGACGAGCCGCTGGACGACACGCTGGCCGCGCTCGACCATGCGGTGGCTTCGGGCATGGCGCACTACGTGGGCGTGTGCAACTACCTGGGCTGGCAGACCGGCACGGCCGCGGCCTGGCAGGAGGCCACCGGCCACGGCACGGCGCTGGTCAGCGGTCAGAACGAGTATTCGCTGCTGACCCGGCGCGCCGAGGTGGAGATCCTGCCCGCGCTGGCCTGGCACGGCATGGGCTTCTTCCCCTGGTCACCGCTGGGACGCGGCGTGTTGACCGGCAAGTACCGCGGCGGGATTCCGGACGATTCCCGCGGCGCCAGCGAGGATCTCGGCTGGTTCGTCGAGCCGTATCTGGAGGATCGTTTCCGGGCCATCGTCGACGCCGTGACGCGCGCGGGCGACGGGCTGGGCCTGTCGGCCGCCCAGGTGGCGCTGCTGTGGGTGCGCGATGCCCCCGGCGTCACCGCGCCGCTGCTCGGTGCCCGCACGCCCGAGCAGCTGGCCGAGCTGTTGGCCATCGAAAACGCCGAGCTGCCCCGTCAGATCGTCGATGCCCTCGACGACATCACCGGCGGCCCCAACGCGATGCGGTAGCGCCACCGACGACCAAGGCGAGGCTGCTCGATGGCTGACGAAACGCGCCCCACGCCGGCACACACGTGAGCGGTCGGCACACCGCCCGCTATGCGAGCGCCGCATAGGCCTCGCGCAACACGTCCTCGGGCGGATTGGCCAACACCACGGGATCGGCCAGACCGCGCAGCAGCACCATGCGCAGGCTGGTGCCGCGGGCCTTCTTGTCGCGCGCCATCAGCGCGCGCACATCCGCGAACGGCGCACCGGCGTAGGTCGTCGGCAGGCCCAGCGACGACAGGACGCTGCGGTGCCGGGCCACGACGTCGTCCGACAGCCCGAGCGTGCGCCGGGCG
>Ga0209738_10000210_pt1 | contig 13101 bp, 13 predicted proteins | sample TergutNc150P5_FD_187289 | JGI IMG/M metagenome (GOLD analysis project Ga0209738, IMG submission 187289) | Nasutitermes corniger P5 segment gut microbial community from laboratory colony in Florida, USA - Nc150 P5 (SPAdes) (version 2) | ecosystem: Host-associated > Arthropoda: Insects >...
TGCGCGGGCGAGGCGTGCAGCACGCCGCGCACCAGGTACACCTCGACGACGTTGATGCCCTGGACGACCAGCGACACCACCAGCATGCCGACGAGCACGCTGTCGGCGGCCTTGCTGGACGGGACGGCGCTGGTCGGCGCTCCGGTTACCTTGGGCTTCACGGCGTCCGCTGTGCAGGCGCCGCCATCGGCCATGATCGCGGTCATGTCGTCGATGGCCAGTTCGACGGTCACCTCGCAGACGCCGACAATCGCCGACGCGAGTTGGGTCGGCCCCGGTCGTGGCGCAGCCGACGATCAACGTCCCGACGGACACCGGGACCGTGTTGACGGGTACCGCGTCTGTCTCGACGGCCCCTGCGCCTGTCGCGACGGCCCCTGGAAAGCCGGCGACCTCGTTGGCGATGGGCTGGTCTGACGTGGTCACGGTGGTGAAGCGCTGGCCATCCTGATCGGCAGCTGCCTGTTCGGCCTGTAGCAGGGGGGCGTCTTCGCATACGTGGGGGGGGTGTTGCTGGCGGCTCAGTCTGTCGGCAACACCCCCACGCCGTCCCTGCTTGAGTGTGCCATGCGACCGCGGCTCAGCAGGCCGGCGTGGGGCGGGTGGCGCGCAGGGCATTCATGACGGCCCGGATGGAGGACAGGCGCCGCTCACCCGCCCGGCACACGGCGACGACGTGGTGCATCGACAGCTCCGGGATGCGTCGGGCGACCGGCTCGTCCACGTCGGTGATGGGCGCATCCGTGGTCGTGATGGTGTAGTCGTCGCATTCTGGGTCGGGTTCGTCGTCATCGGCCTGCTGGTGCCCATCGCGTACACCTTCCTGGCGCGCATCGATTCGCTGGCGCACGTGCTGCATTCGCCGGCGTTTGTGCTTACCGAGTGTCTGTGCGTGCTGATCGGCGGGTTCATGCTGCGTTACCTGGTAGTCTCGGCCAGTGCCATCGACCATGTCTTCGTCGCCCTCGGCTGAGTCATCGGAGGCGGTGCTCGACACCATCGCCGGCATGTTGCTGCACCCGCCCCAGGAGCTGGCGGTCGAGCATGCCCGGCTGTTCGGTGGGCTGCGGCACGGTTTCGGCCTGGAGCCGCCGTACGAGTCGGTGTGGCGCGGCGAGCATCGGGTGATGGGCCAGGCCACGCAGGCGGTCGCAGCAGCGTATGCGCAGGCCGGGGCCGCGTTGGCCGATCCGCGGATCCCCGCCGACCACGTCGGCTTCGAGCTGACTTTCCTCGCGCATCTGCTCGGGTCATCCGACCCGCGGGCCGAGGGCTGGCTGCGAGCATTCCTGGACGAGCACGTGCTCGCCTGGGTGCCGGAGTGGTGCCGCGCGGTCGGGGCCGCCGATCCGGGCGGGGCGTACGGGCAGCTTGCGGCGATCCTGCTTCCGTTCGTGGAGGAGGTGGCCGATGCGGTTGCGACTGCGGCTCCACGGGGCTAGTGACGGCCTGGCGCGGCGGCTGGCCGCACCGCTTGGGGCGCGCTTTCCGGGCGTTTTGGCTGGTGGGGACGACGGCGTTGTGCCGCTGACCGTTGACGTGACGGGGTTGGACGACGCCGCCGCGCTGTTCGAGGTGTGCGTGCAGGTGGCGTGGGTGCTGGGTTCGGATCGTCCCACCGATCCGCTGCCTGCGATCGGCGGGCACGGGGTGTCGCGCCGCGGCCTGTTCGGGCTGCTCGGCGTGGGTGCCGCGGATGTGCCCGAGCCCGTGCCGCGGCTGCAGCTTCGCGGTTGCCAGCGGGCCAGCGGCTGTCAGCGGTGCATCGCGGCGTGTCCGGCGGGTGCGTTGTCGCTGGCGCAGGGACAACTCGGCTTGGAACACGAGCTGTGCACGCGCTGTGGGGTCTGCGTGGCCGCCTGCCCCGTGGGCGTGCTGGAGCAGCCGCCCGCCACCGAGGCGGGCGTGCTCGCGGTGCTCGACCAGGTGCGGCAGCAGGCATCGTCTGGTGTCACCGTCGTGTTCACGTGTTCGCCCGGGCCGGTGCGGCCGTGGGCGGTGCAGATTCCAGTGGGCAGCATCGGGGCCGTCGGGGCGCGCTGGCTGGTGGACGCGCTCGCCGCCGGGGCGCAGGCGGTGCTCGTGCGCTGCTCGGACGGGGTGTGCCCCGGGCGTGAGCACGCGGCCGGTGCCGTGGCCGCGGTGTCCGAGCTGGTGGGCGACGATATGACAGTTCGTTATCTGGAGAAGAAGGCTATGCCGGTGGTTGCGACGGGCGTGCCGCGCCAGCCCGTCCCGATGTCGGCGAAGACGGACGGTTGGGCCCGGTTCGCGGCGGGCGTGATGGGCGTGGGCCGTCCGGACGCCCCGGCGGTGGGCTTCGTCGATGCGCAGGTCGGCGAGGCGTGCACGTCGTGCGGCGTGTGCGTGCAGGTGTGCCCGCGGGGCGCGTGGCGGCTGGCGGGCGGCGAGGGTGCCCAGGCGGGTACGACGCTGTCGTTCCAGGCCGGAGCATGCTCGGGTTGCGGGGCGTGCGTGGGTTGCTGCCCCGAGCACGCGCTGGCGCTGGTGGTGTCGCGGGCGAGCGTGTCCGAGGTGGCCGCCGCGTGGCGCCCGGTGCACGCCGACGAGCTGGTGCTGTGCCGCTTGTGCGGCAAGCCCGTGGGATCGCGGGCGATGCTCGCGCGCATCAACGCCGTGCTCGGCCCCGGCGCGCGTCTGGACGAACTGTGCCCGTCGTGCAAGCAGGAGCGTGTGCTGTGATGGCCAGGCCATCGATACGCCCGGCGCGAACAGGCGGGGCTATCCGACCAGCTGCGGCGGCAATCATCGTGGCCGGTGGCAGCGCGGCGCGCTTGGGTGGGGCCAACAAGGCCGCTTTGGTGGGCCCGGACGGGCGCACGGCAATAGCCTGCGCGATCGCATGTTGCGCCGGCGCAGGGCCTATTGTGGTGGTGGCTCCCGAGCCTGCGGTTGATGCGGTTCGTGGGCTGAACTGGAGGGTCCGGCTTGCATGCGAGCATCCAGCGGGTTCGGGACCTGCCCGAGCCATCGCCGCCGGGCTGGACGACCTGCGGGCGTCCGGGATCATCCCCGAAACCACCATCGTGCTCGCCGGTGACATGCCAGCGGCCGGGCCCGCCGTGGCCGCGCTGCGCGAGCGGCTCGCGCAGGCGGGGCCGGGCGTGGATGGCGTGATCGCCGTGGCTGGCGGCCGCATCCAGTGGCTGCTCGCCGTCCTGCGCACCGCAGCGTTGTTCCGCGCCTGCGCCGCGCTGCCACGGTGGCGCGAGGGCGCGCGGGGCGAATCCGTCCGCCAGCTGTTCGCGGATCTGAACCTGGCCGAGGCTGAGGTGCCGCAGGAATGTGCCATTGACCTGGATACCTGGGACGACGTCGCGCGGGCGGGATATGCTCCGCCTGAGAAGAAGGAGAACTGACATGACCGCCATCTTCCTGACCGGTGCCCCGGGTGTTGGCAAGACCACGCTTATCCAGCGTTTTCTGCGAGATTCTGGCCTAAGCGCCGACGGCTTCCAGACCTACTGGGAGAAGGACGAGAAGGGGGCCGAGACGGGCCTGTGGCTGGCTCCTTTCGGTGCCGATCCTGCGACGGGGCCACGGCGGCTGCTGGCGCGGATCTGTGAAGACCCGACCCAGGTCATGCCCAACATCACCGACATCTTCGACCTGTACGGCGCCGGGCTGCTCGACCGTTCGGGCGAGCGTGACCTGATCGTGATGGACGAGCTGGGCAAGTTCGAGTCGGCTGCGCCCGACTTCCAGCAGGCGGTGCTGCGCCGCCTGGACGGGCCGGTGCCCGTGCTCGGCGTGGTGCGTGACATGCAGACCGATTTCCTGGACACCGTGCGCGCGCAGGTAAAGGTGATCCGGGTTGACCAGACCAACCGCGACACGGTGCTGGCGCAATTGCTGCAACAGACGTGGACGCCGGGCCGGTAGGGCCGGGCGTCGCACCCGAAGAGGGAGAGAAATGGAACACAGGGGGGAATGGTGAGGCGACCGGGCCGTCTGATCGGGATGATGGCTGGCGCGCTGGGGGTCGTCTTGGCGGTGACGGCCTGTTCGGCCGGGGGCGGCACATCGGGCACGCCGGCGGCGTCGTTCGCAAGCGCCTCGGCGCAGCCCAGCGCCGGTACGCACGAGTTCACCGACGATGCCGGGCGGCACGTGCGGATCCCTAACACGATCACGAAGATCGCCCCGTCGGGCGCCGAGGCGCAGGCGGTGCTGTTCACGCTGTGCCCCGACAAGATCGTCGGCCTGGGCAGCAAGCTGTCCAGCGACCAGCTGCCGTACCTCAGCCCGCAATTCGCGGCACTGCCCGTCTTCGGCAGCTTCTACAGCGGCACGCTGAACATGGAGGCCGTGATGAAGGCGGCCCCGCAGATCGTGATCGATATCGGCGAGGTCAAGCCCGACAACACGAGCGATCTGGATAGCATCCAGCAGCGCACGGGCATTCCGACCATCTTCGTCCAGATGGGCAACGCCACGTACGCCCAGGCGTACGCGAAGCTCGGCGAGGTGACCGGCGACTCGACGCAGGCGTCCAAGATCGTCAGCTACATCAACCAGACGCTGGGCGGCATCCAGGCGAAGGTGGCCACGATTCCGGCCTCGCAGCGCCCGAACGTGTACTACGGCGAAAACGACGGGCTGACGGCCGTGGGGGCGGGCACCGAGCATGCGCAGGATCTCGACTTCGTGGGCGCCACCAACGTGGCAAAGCTGTCCGGGTCGGAATCGACGGCGACGATCTCGATGGAGCAGCTGATGCTGTGGAATCCGGACGTCATCCTGCTCGCGCCGGGCACGGCCTACGCCGCCGTGGCGACGTCGTCGCAGTGGCAGGGGCTGGCCGCGGTCAAGGCCGGCAAGTATGCCGAGATTCCGTCCGGCCTGTACAGCTGGATGGACCAGCCGCCGTCGGCCAATCAGATCCTCGGCATCGTGTGGCTGGCGAATCTGCTGTATCCGAACGCCTTCGACTTCGACATGGTGTCGCAGGCGCAGACGTTCTATAGCCTCTTCTACCACTACACGCTGAGCGACGCCCAGGCCAAGGTGCTGCTGGCCAACGCGGCCTTCAAGGGCTGATCCACCAGAAGCCGGGCCGTTCCTGTGAAGCCGAACACCGCCACCTCGTCCTCGCTCGTACGGGGGCGCGTGTGGCTGGTCGTGTTCGGCGTGCTGTTGATCGTGGTGATCGTGGCCAGCATGGCGATCGGGAAGTACCCGATCGGGCCCGGTGAGCTGGTGCGCACACTGCTCGGCCGGCTGGTGCCCGGCGCGACTGCGGCGCCGACCGATGTGCAGTTGGTCGTCTTCGGCATCCGACTGCCCCGGATTGCGGCGGCCGTGCTGATCGGCGCCGGGCTGTCAGCGGCCGGTGCCGGGTTCCAGAGCCTGTTCCGCAACCCGATGGCCTCGCCTGACATCCTGGGCGCCTCGGCCGGGGCCGGGTTCGGCGCGGCGATGGCGATCTATCTGGGGCTGGGGTTCGCGGCGGTTTCGGGCAGTGCGTTCGTGTTCGGCCTTGTCGCGGTGGGGGCGGCGTACCTGGTCAGCACCCGCGCCCGGCGCAACCCGACGCTCGGGCTGGTGCTGGCCGGCATCATGATCTCGTCGCTGTTCACGTCGGCGACGTCGCTGGTCAAGCTGGTCGCCGACCCCGACAACGTACTGCCCGCGATCACGTTCTGGCTGATGGGTAGCCTGTCGAGCGTGACGGGCCTCAAGCTGGCCTGGGCGGCCGGGCCGGTGCTGGTGGGGCTGGTCGTGCTGTTCGTGCTGCGTTGGAAGCTCAACCTGTTGACGATGGGCGAGGACGAGGCGCGCTCGATGGGCCTGAACACCCGGGCCGTCCGCGTGCTGGTGGTGCTTGCCGCGACGCTGGTCACGGCCGCGTGCAGCGCGATCGCCGGGCTGATCGGCTGGGTCGGCCTGGTGATCCCGCACTTCGCACGCATGCTCGTCGGCGCGGATAACCGGCTGGTCATGCCCACGAGCATGCTCATGGGCGCGTCGTTCCTGCTGCTGGTCGACGACCTGGCCCGGGGTGTGACGACGTCCGAAATCCCGATCGGCATTCTCACCGCGTTCGTCGGCGCGCCGTTCTTCTTGTATCTGGTGATCGGGCGGGGGAACCGGATGTGAAGCTGTCGATCGAGGGGTTGCGGTTCGCGTACCACCGCCACGAGGTGCTACGCGGGGTCGAGCTGTCGGCCGACGCCGGCCAGCTGGTGTGCGTGCTGGGCGAGAACGGCGCCGGCAAGACGACGCTGTTCCGCTGCCTGCTGGGGTTGCTGGACGGGTATGCGGGACAGATCCGGTTGGACGGCGACGACACCGGGCGCATGACTGCGCGGGAGATGGCGCTGCGCATCGCGTATGTCCCGCAGGCGGGCGCTCCGGCGTTCAACTACACGGTCTTCGACACCGTTTTGATGGGCACGAACGTGCTCACACCGGGCCTGACCACGCCGGGGGCGTCGCAGCGGGACATCGCCGCCCAGACGCTGGAGCTGCTGGGCATTGCGGAGCTGGGGTCGCGGGGCTACGCCGAGCTGTCGGGCGGGGAGCGCCAGCTGGTGCTGATCGCTCGTGCCCTGGCGCAGCGATCGGGCGTGCTTGTGATGGACGAGCCGACCGCCAGTCTCGACTACGGCAATCAGTTTCGCGTGATGCGCCAGGTGAAATCCCTTGCTGAGGCCGGGTATCTGGTGCTCGTCTCGACGCACAGCCCCGAACAGGCGCTGCGTTACGCCGACGCCGTGGCCGTGCTGCGCGACGGGGTCGTCGAGGCGTCGGGTGCCCCGGGCGACGTGCTGACGCCGGCGATGATCCAGCGCGTCTACGGTGTGACTGCAGAGCTGCACGACGTGCGCACGTCCTGGGGCGACGTGCCCGTCGTGGTACCGAGATTCCGGTGAGGGGTGTGTGCTGCGATGAAGGCAGGCGTGATCACGGTCTTCGATCGGTCGTTCCGGGGTGAGCGGCAGGACATGTCGGGCCCGGTCGTGTCCGAGGCGCTGGTTGGGGCCGGTGCGACGGCGCTTGAGTGCCGTATTGTCCCGGACGAACTCGCCGGCATCCGGGCGGCGGTCGAGGAATTGGTGGCCGGTGGCTGCGATGTCATCGTCACCACCGGTGGCACGGGTCTGGCGCCGGGCGACGTGACGCCCGAGGCGTTGGTGCCGCTACTGAGCCGGACGGTTCCGGGCATCGCCGAGGCGCTGAGGGCTGTCCGCCGGGCCGCCCGGCCGAGGCGGTGCTCAGCCGCGGCCGCGAGGTGTCGCGCGGACAGCACGGTGCCCCGGCGCACGACCAGATCGCCGGCGCGGATGTCCTCCCCATCCAGCCGCACGTTCTGGCCTTGGCGCACCGGCCGGGTGAAGCGCACGTTTGTTCCTTCCATGGCGGCATCCTCCAGCGGCACCACGGTGTCGACGCCGGGCGGGATGGGCGCGCCGGTCATGATACGGACCGCTTTGCCCGGCTTCGGCGGCTGCGCCGCGGTGGCGCCCGCCGGCACGTCGGCCACGACCTCGAACGCGCGCGACGGGCAGTCTGGGACAAAAGCGATGCCAAACCCGTCCATCGCCGAGTTATCGAACCGCGGGACATCGATCGCCGCGCGAATGTCCCGCCCGAGCGTGCGTCCCCATGCCTGCGCCAACCCCATCTGCTCCAGCTGCGGGGTCGAGCCAATCGGGGCGAGCACGTCGTCCAGGTACCGATCGACCGACCAGGCACGTGGCGCGCCAGATGATGTTACTGTCATGTCTGAGACGATATCCCCGGTGCGGCTGAGTTTTGACAAGTGATGACAGCGCCTGTGAATCGTGTCTGCTTGGCAGTGCCCTATTGGCGTGCGAGTTATGAAAAGTCATATAACTGTCGTGCGTGGTGCGTAAAGTTGTATAACTTCGTCCCACCGGCGGTGGCACGGCTATCCTGAAGCGACTTCAACACGGGGAGACGATGGTGATACCGGAACAACTGGAGGATCTCGCGGCGGCGTTCGCCGCGCTGGGGGCGCTGCACCGAGCGGCGCCCAGGTCGTCCGAACTGGCGGCATTCCGCGCGCTGCAAGGCGACTGGCCGCTGGCCGACACGTCCGACGCCCGCGACGGGCTGGCCGCGCTGCGCCGGTCGGCCGAGGCCGATGAGACCGCCGAGCAGATCCGCGCCGACCACGCCCGGCTGTACGGCGACGCCGCCCGCGCGCTGGTGGCGCCGTACGAGTCGGTGCACCGCAGCATTGAGCGGCTGGTGTTTGACGAAGCCACGTTGCAGGTGCGCGCCGCGTACGCCCAGCTGGGGCTGGCGGCGCCGCGCCTCAACCGGGAACCGGACGACCACATCGGGCTGGAGTTCGACTTCCTCGCGCAGGCGTTCCTGCTGGCCGCCGACAGGCTGGCCCAGGATCATCCCGGGGATGCGCAGCCGGTCCTGGACGCGGCGGCGTCCTTCCTGCGCGACCACCTGGAACAGTGGGCGCCTGCGATGCTCACGCAGGTGGTGGCCAAGGCGGGGACGCAGTTCATGGCCGGGGTCGCGCTGCTGTCGCGCGGAGCCCTGGCGTCCGCTGTGAGCGCGGTGAAGTAGTGTTCGCTGCGAGCGCAGGCAGGCGTTCGCTGTGAGCGCACTGCACTAATCCGGCGTCCACTGGCACTGAATGCCATATTCCGGCGTCGCACCACCACAGGCACGCACCGCGCGACTACGATCGGACGGCGGTGAGGATAAAGGCCCCGGTGGGCGGGGTCGGCGGAGGGTTTCATGCCAGACGGAGCAGTCATCGACGAGGCGGCCATGCCGACACAGGGGAGCATCCTGGGCAAAGGCATCAGCAGACGGACGTTTCTGAAGTGGTCGGCGGCGGTCGGCGGTGCGACGGCGCTGGTGTCGCTCGGCACCCGTCCGTTCGCCGCACAGGCAACCGCGGCCGGTGATACGGCGCCGGCGTCCACGTTCGTGTGGTCGGCGTGCACGGTCAACTGCGGCTCGCGGTGCCCGGTGCGCCTGGAGGTGCAAGACGGCACGATCGTGCGCGTGCTGCCCGACAACACCGGCAGCGACGAGCTCGGCAACCAGCAGGTGCGCGCGTGCGTGCGCGGCCGTTCGATCCGGCACCGCATCTACAACCCCGACCGGATCAAGCAGCCCATGAAGCGCAAGGCCGGCACCAAGCGCGGCGACGAGCAGTGGGAGACGATCTCGTGGGACCAGGCCCTGGACGAGATCGCCGACAAGATGAAGCAGATCAAGCAGCAGTATGGCAACGAGGCCTTCTACATCAACTACGGCACGGGCACGCTGGGCTCGTACATGGCCCGTTCGTGGCCGCCGGATACGACGCCGTTCGCGCGCCTGATGAACACCTGGGGCGGGTATCTCGATCACTATTCCGACTATTCGACCACCGAGATCACGGCGGCGTACCCGTACTTCTACGGCGGCTGGGAAGACAACAATTCGCTGGACGACGTCGCCAATTCCAAGCTGCAGGTCATGTTCGGCGACAACCCGCTGGAGACCCGCATGTCGGGTGGCGGGCAGCTGTTCGTGTCGCAGTACGTCAAGGAGCATTACGGCGTCAAGACGATCGTGATCGACCCGCGCTATTCCGAGACGGCCACCGTGCTGGGCGACGAGTGGGTGCCGATCCGTCCGGGCACCGATGCGGCGCTGGTCGCGGGCATGATCTATGTCATGCTGCAGGAAAACCTGCACGACCAGGCATTCCTCGACAAGTATTGCGTCGGGTTTGACGAGGCGACGCTGCCCAAGGGCGCGCCGGCGAATGCGTCCTACCGCAGCTATGTCATGGGCTTGGGGCCGGACGGCGTGGCCAAGACGCCGGAATGGGCGGCCGATATCACGGGCCTGCCGGCGCAGCGGATCACCCAGCTGGCGCGCGAGATCGCCACCGCCAAGCCGTGCATGATCATGCAGGGCTGGGGCCCACAGCGCCACGCCAACGGCGAGGAATCCTCGCGGGCCGTGTTCACGCTGGCCTGCGTCACCGGGAATATCGGTATTCACGGCGGCGGCAACGGTGCCCGCGAGGGGGCGCAGTCGCTGGCCATCGTCAATCCGTTCTATGCGTGGGACGACAAGCTGGTGAATCCGTCCACCAAGATCATTTCGGTGTTCAGCTGGCTGGATGCGATCGACCACGGCGCGGAGATGGATACGTTCAACGCGGGTGTCGGCACCAAGCCGGCCCCGGGCGTGCGCGGCATGCAGGTGCCGCTCGACAAAGACGGCAATCCGACCAACACGAAGCTGGACGTGCCGATCAAGATGGTGTGGCAGTACAGCGGCAATTCGCTGGTCAACCAGACCGGCGACAACAACGAGTCGGTGAAGATCCTGCAAGACGACACCAAGTGCGAGCTGATCGTCGTGTGCGACATCCAGTACACGGTGTCGGCCCGCTATGCCGACTACATCCTGCCCGGCACGTCGGCGGCCGAGGAATCCGATATCCACGGCGGCGAGAATGGCGGGCCCATGGCTTACGGGATCGTCTCATCGCAGGCCATCCAGCCGCTGTACCAGTGCCGCAGCATCTACGACATCTGCACCGGCCTGGCCCAGCGCCTGGGCACCGAGCAGGCATTCACGCAGGGCAAGACGCACGACCAATGGCTGCAGGAGGCCGTCGAGGCCAGCTGCGCGGCCGATCCGCAGCTGCCCAGCTTCGATGACTGGAAGCAGATGGGCGTGTATCGCCGCAATGTCGGCCCCGTCGTCGCGATGGCCGATTTCCGGGCTGATCCGGTGGCCAATCCGCTGCCCACCCCGTCCGGGAAGATCGAGATCTATTCCCAGCAGCTGGCGCAGATGGCTCAGGCCTGGCAGTTCGGCGTGTTCCGCGATCAACTGCCCGGTGACAAGCTGTATCCGCTGCCCGAATACGTGGAGACGTGGGAGGGTCCGATTGAGGCGCGCACGTCGGACAAGTATCCGCTGCAGGTGATCGGGCATCACTTCAAGGGACGCACGCATTCCACCTACGGCAATGTCGATTGGCTGCAGGAGGCACACCACCAGACGGTGTGGATCAACACTCTGGATGCCCAGCAGCGCGGCATCGCCAACGGCGACCAGGTGTTCGTGTACAACGACCGCGGCACGCTGAGGCTGGAGGCGAAGGTGACCCCGCGGATCATGCCGGGGGTCATTTCGGTGCCGCAGGGCGCCTGGTACAAGCCACAGCCTGCGTCGGCGGTGCGCCCGCCGGCGCAAGCGAACCAGAGCGAGCCGGTGGATACGGCGGGCAGCGTGAATTCGCTCACGTCGCTGCATCCGTCCTCGCTGGCCAAGGGCAATCCGTCGCACACGACGATCGCCAATGTGGTGAAGGCATAGAGGGGGTAGCGCGATATGTCCGATCTGACCCAGCCCGGCGCGAAGTACGGCTTCTACTTCGACCAGACGGCGTGCACCGGCTGCAAGGCGTGCGAGATCGCCTGCATCGACAAACACGACCTGCCGATCGGGGTGATCTGGCGGCGGGTGGCCGAGTATTCCGGCGGCACCTGGCAGGTGGATGGCAACACGGCCACGCCCGATATCTTCACCTACTACATGTCGGTGGCGTGCAACCATTGCGAGAACCCGGTGTGCGTCAAGGTGTGCCCGACCACGGCGATGACGCAGCGTGACGACGGCACGGTGTACGTGGACGATTCCAAGTGCGTCGGGTGCCGCTATTGCGAATGGGCCTGCCCCTATGCGGCGCCGTCGCTGAACCCCGACACCGGGCACATGACCAAATGTGACCTGTGCTACGACTACCGCAGCGCGGGGCAGACCCCGGCGTGCGTCGCAGCATGCCCGTCGCGGGCGCTGCAATGGGGCCCGATCGATGACCTGCGCAAGCAGTACGGCGATCAGGCCGGCATTGCGCCGCTGCCCGATCCGGGCATCACATCGCCGCACCTGGTTGTGAAGCCGCACAAGGATGCCCAGCCGTGGAACATGGCGACGGGCTCGATCAACAATCCGGGGGAGATCTGATGAACGTCTCCGACCTGCCCATGGTCTTTTTCACCGTCGTCACGCAGATGGCGGTGGGTGCCTTTCTCGTGCTCGGCGTGGTGCAGTGTGTCAACGCGCGCAAGCATTCCGCCGAGGTGATGGCCCGCGTCAGCGCGCCGGTGCTGTATGCGATCGGCCCGGCCCTCGTGCTCGGTCTGATCGTGTCCATGTTCCACATGAACGACGTCACCCACACGCTGTACGTGATCCTGCACTGGAAGACGTCGTGGCTTTCCCGCGAAATCCTCTTCGGATGCGCCTTCGCGGGCGTCGGCTTCGTCTTCGCGTTGCTGGAATGGTTTGGCAAGGGCGCGCATGCGCTGCGCCAGGTGATCGCGGTGATCGCGGCGCTGCTCGGCATCGGGCTGGTGGTATCGCAATCGATGATCTATTACTCGCTCGTGGTCATTCCCGCGTGGCATTCCTGGGCGGTGCCGTTCCAATTCGGCGCCACCGCGGTGCTGTTGGGATGCATCGGGGTGGACGTCGCACTCATGGCGACCGGCTGGGTGCGTCTGCGCACCACCGAGCCGGTGGCGGACGCCGCGTCGGCTAGCCTGGGCGGGAAGTTCAAGGCCCGGCTGGCCAGCATCAACGCTCCCGCATCGGAAGAGGAGCAGGCGTTGACGCTGTCGGTCGCGAAGGCCAGTGCTGCCGTCGCAGCCATCGTGGCGGTGGCGATTCTGGTCGCGTATCCGCTCTATCTGGGCGGGCTGGGCCAGGGCAATGCCGCGTCGGTCGCGGCTGCGGCGGTGTTCTCCGGCAAGCTGTTCTGGTGCCGTCTCGTGCTGGCCGCGATCGCCGCGGTGCTGTTGGGCGTGTTTGTCTATGCCAGCGCGGGCGAGTGGACGGCGTCGAAGGCGAAGATGCTGACCTTCCTGGTCACGGCCGGGTTCGTCATCGCCATCCTGGGCGAGTTCGCCGGGCGAATGCTGCACTACCTGGCGATGGTGAAGGCCGGCCTGTAGTCGCCGGTTCGCGCACGCAGGGCCCGCACGGCCGGGATCGCGAAGGCGCCCATGATCAGGCAGGTCGGCACCACGAGGGCGCCCGCGACGACGAACGTCATGCGCGGCCCGAGCC